>ERZ1740052.528-NODE-528-length-13164-cov-10.727363_pt1 | contig 13164 bp, 13 predicted proteins | sample MGYA00581750_ERZ1740052 | MGnify/ENA primary metagenome ERZ1740052 (study PRJEB43018, sample SAMN04849743) | marine metagenome | isolation source: floating plastic debris | place: Pacific Ocean | collected 2008-08-30 | study: EMG produced TPA metagenomics... | reverse complement strand
ATTAAACCCAAAAGCGAACCCAGATATTGTGGCAGAAAAAAAGGAGATTGAAAGCCTGACTTTTCACGGTAAGTCCTGAAGCAACGAAAATACGTTACTTTTTCCACAGACTTATTATCAATAGCTTAAAGCTAATGACAATAGCCAACGAAAAAATAAGGGCTTGAGAAAACATTAAAATCGCCTTTTCCACATCCCGTGAAAAGTCAGATTGAAAGCTTGTTGGCAAGCTACCGAGAAGAACTCGAAACAGGTAAACGAGCGGGGATTACTAATCGATGAATGTCATTTGATGTGGGGAGATTTGAATGGTTATGTGTCGGGAGCACAACATGCAGATTTTACTACTTTTCAGATGTACGGAGTTTTTTCAAAAATCTGCGGAGGAGTCCTATGTGTACATATCGTACTTTTTGTCAATTCTACTTTTTTGCATAGCTCCCTGTTAGATAAATGCACTCTTCAATATTTTCTTTGAATAGTTTTCAAAAATCAAATCAGATCCTGTATTATTGAAATTAATAATTAGTTTTCGGTTGCCATAAAGCAATCTAAAATTAATTAAAGAAAATTTGAACAACGAACATACAGAGTATTCGATCAAAGAATTGTTCGCATTTACAAGAAAGATATTAATCAAGCATCCGGATTCGCCGCTCATATCTTGTAATTAATACCGACAAAAACCTCAAGGAGTAAGAAAATGGTTTCAACCGATTCTTTTGAAGAATTTTCACAGCGATTTAATGACGCGCAACGCAGGCTTTTTGCGATATGGATGGATGCAACTGTAAATCCCCTAGCGCTGAATTCATTAAATATTCCAGAAACTTTTGATAAAACAGTAAAATTTCAGCAAGAGATTGTTGATATTTCCTTGGAATTACAAGCAATTGGGACTGATGCGTTGGTAACTGCTCAAAAACAATATTGGAATAACTATTTTCAGATGATTCCAACCTTTAGTAGATAATATAGCTGCCCAAGTCAAAAATCAAAAGTCAAACCTACGAAATTTTAGTTGTATCAATACTGAAGGTAAAACTATAAACCGCACCCGCTCGCCGCACAAGCGCGGTGAACGGGTGAACCCACGCGGTGTTTTTCCACTCATATCTAAACACTCTGAGTTTCCAAACTACTGTGAGGTTTTTATGACAAAAATTGCGATCGCCTGTCAAGGAGGAGGAACTAATACGGCTTTTGCGGCAGGAGTTCTCAAGCGATTGCTGGAGAGGGATGCACACAAGACATGGGAAATTGTCGGGTTGAGCGGTACTTCCGGTGGAGGAATCTGTGCTACTTCGGTTTGGGTGAGTTTGTTGGAAGAAGCGAAGGGAAGTAATAAGCCGATTTACGAGCGGTTGATGGCTGTTTGGAAAGAGAATTCGGCGTGATTCAAAACTTTTAGTTCGCGAAAGGGTGAAATCAGCGTTGAAGCTATGCAGGCTTCGGCAGGAATTCCCAATATATTTAAAGCCATACGAATTGGTAATGGTGCTTATTGGGATGGTTTATTTTCCGAGAACCCACCTATTAGCGGGTTAATTGGAATAGATAATAAACCTGAAGAGATTTGGGTAATTCAGATTAATCCAACCAAGCGTTCTAGTGTGCCAAATACATCAGCGGATATTACTGACAGACGTAATGAACTTGCTGGTAATCTTTCAATGTTTCAGGAAATTAGGTTTCTCGAACAAATTAATCAGTGGGTACAAGAAGGAGCTTTTACTAACGAGTTTGTCGAAGAAAATCAGGTAAAACCAATCAAGATTCGTTTTATTCCCATGAGTCATGAATTAGCAGACAGTTTAGATTACGCTTCTAAGTTAGACCGAGATCCCGATGCTTTAAATGAGTTAATAGTTGATGGAGAAAAGCAAGCGGATAATTTTTTAAACAATTTACTGGTAGATAGCAATACTGTTAGCATTCCTATTTAATTACAGCGTATTTCATTTTACGCCAGTACATTTGGGCGGACAGGGATGCTCGTGCGGTGGCGACAACGGCTCTCCACTACACAAGAGTTTTATAGTTTCTGGTTGAACTTCGTGCAATCTGAATTCTTTGTGTAAATGGTGCGACCTGGGTGGAAAAATTTAATATTTTTAGAATATTACCTGATAGTAGAGAGTGGGGAGTAGAAAAATATTGTTACCTCGTTTTTGTTATCCAGCATCGAAAATCGGTTGACTCTTGATTAAAAACTTTCATATTATCCATACACTTGAAAAAGGGTGAAAAATCATGCAAGAAGTCTATATAGTTTCAGCAGTACGTACTCCTATGGGTCGTTTTGGAGGAATTCTTTCTAGTTTTTCTCCAGTTGAGTTAGGGGCATCTGTTATAAAAGCAGCCTTAGAACGGGGTGGAGTTTCAGGAAAAGACTTAGACCTGTACATTTTTGGTAATGTACTGGGTGCTGGTCACGGACAGTCATTATCCCGTCAAGCTGCTATCAAAGCTGGAATTCCCAAAACGGTAAACGGCTATGGGGTAAACATGGTCTGTTCTAGTGGAATGATGGCAGCTATCAACGCTGCTACAGCGATTCGAGTGGGTGAAGCAGATTTAGTTATAGCTGGTGGTATTGAATCGATGTCTCAAACGGGTTTTTTACTTTCCCATCGCGCTCGTTGGGGGTATAAATCTCTCTTCGGTTCCCCAGAGCAAGTAACTGATATTGTAATTCGTGACGGTTTAACCGACCCAATTACTTCTGAAGCAATGGGAGAGCAAGCCGAACGATTGGCACAAGAGTATCGAGTAAGTAGGGCACAATTAGACGAAGTGGCTCACCGTTCTCAATCTAGAGCTGCTCTGGCAACTATTAATAATTTTTTCAAGTCGGAGATTGTACCTATGGAGGTCAAAGAAAAAAAAGCTTTGCGTTTAGTTGACCAAGATGAAGGAATTCGCCATAATTCCACCTTGGAAAGCTTTGCCAAGTTAAATCCTGCTTTCAATCCAGATGGAGTATTTACCGCAGGTAACAGCAGTCAGCTTTCCGATGGAGCCGCAGCTTTATGTATAGCTAGCAAAGAAGCGGTAGAGCGTTATGGACTCAAGCCTGTGGCAAGGGTATTAGGTTCTACTACTGCGGCGGTCGAAACTTGGCGTTTTCTAGAATCTCCGGTGTTTGCCGTTAAAATGCTTTTAGAAAAGCTGAATCTCAAGAGTAACGATTTTGACCTGTTTGAAAATAATGAGGCTTTTGCTTTGAGTAATGTTTTATTCAAAAACATGCTCGAAATTACTGACGAAAATCTTAACGTTAATGGAGGAGCGATCGCCCTGGGACATCCTATTGGCGCATCGGGAGCGCGAATTTTAGTGACTCTGATCAATGCCTTACAACAGAAAGATGGACATCGAGGTATGGCTGCTATTTGTCATGGAACTGGTGGTGGAACAGCTTTTGCTCTAGAACGGATTTAGTTTGAGTAATGAATAATGAGTAATGAGTAATGAGTAATGAGTAATTATCCGGGCTTGATATTATTTTCAGAGTAATTTCGTAATATTAATAATGACATCATTGGGATTGGAAGGAAAAGTAATTTTAGTCACTGGTGGTAGTAGAGGTATTGGAGCAGCAACCGTAAATTTACTTCTTGATTTAGGAAGTAAAGTTGCTTATACCTATCACAATAATGTTGGCTATCAAAATGGAGCGTTAGCTATTCAAGCCGATGTTACTGACAGAGCCGCAATGGAAGCAGTAACAGCAGAAGTGGAAGATAAACTAGGTGTAATTTATGGAGTTGTGGCGAATGCAGGAATTACGCGAGACAACTTTTTTGCTAAACTAACTGCTGATGACTGGGATGCTGTAATTGATACCAATTTAAAAGGAGTTAATAATACCCTGATACCAATAGTTGCAAAAATGTATGAAAGACAACAAGGAGCGATTGTCTGTGTTAGTTCGATTTCCGGAGAACGAGGAAATATTGGTCAGACAAATTACGCTGCGAGTAAAGCAGGAGTGATTGGATTGACTAAAGCTCTAGCTATAGAAGCAGCTCGATATAAAGTCAGGGTAAATGCAGTAGCACCTGGATTCATAGAAACAGATATGCTCTCATCAGTTTCAGACAAAGTAAAAGAAAAGATTGTCTCCGAGATTCCTTTTCGTCGCTTTGGTAAGCCAAAAGAAGTTGCCTGGAGTGTAGCGTTTTTGCTTTCTCCAGTTGCTAGCAGCTATATAACTGGTAGCGTTCTCAAGGTTAATGGCGCTCATTATACGTAATTTTAGATAATGTAATTACTGTTATGGACAATAAAAGTACATATTGGTTTACTCAAACAGAGGAATTGACAAAGATTTGGTTTGAGACCAATCAGAAAATGTGGAATAATTGGTTGAATGTTGCTGCTCAAGGAAAACCTACACAAGGTAATAATTTTCAAGAATCATTTTTAGATAGTGGGGAAGTTTTTATGCGACTCCTCCAAATATCGATTGAAGCTTGGAAGGAAATTTCTCCCTTAGCAACGAATTGTAGTGACTGGCAAACTGTATTAAATAAATACTCGGAATTAATACGCTCGCAGTTTTTCGGGGTACCGGGGTTAAACTCCACTTTTGATGGAGATGCAGCACAAATGTGGCAACTATATTTACAGTCTTTGCAAAGCTTGACATCGTTTTATCCCCAATCATGGCTGCGGTTAATAGAATCCATTGATAAAGCTGGTTTTGGACAGTCTAAAGTAGGATTGGAGTTAAACAATCTTTATTGGGACATTTATGAAAAAACTTTCGGTAGCTTTTTTTTAAGTCCTAGTTTAGGATATACTCGCGAGTTCAATTACAAACTGCTGCAAGGATTTGAAATTTGGAAGAATTATTATCGAGCGAGTATTGATTACCAGATAGTGCTAGCTCAGGTGAGAGTCCAGGCTTTTGAAAAGTTAATGCAGCAATTAGTATCGCGTCAAAGTAAAGGGGAAAAAGTTGAAAATACGCAACAATTTTTACAAATTTGGAGCCAAGTAATAGACCAGGTATTTGCTGAAATATTCAGCAATCAAGACAATATTCAAATCAGAGGAAAGTTTTTAAATGCCACTATGGCTTATAAGCTTTATTTACAAAAACTGATGGAAGTGTTTCTTAAAATTGTTGACCAGCCAGTACGTAGCGAAGTCGATGAAATTCACCATCGTATCTACGAACTAAGTAAAGATATTAAAACTCTCAAAAAAGCTCTAACCGAATTTCCCGAAATTAGGGATTGATATGGTTTAGTTGATAAAAGCAGGGGGAAGAGACATGCATCTTGCTGGTTAGCTACGAGCGAGCTTTCCGGCTCACACTACAAAGACCGCACTACGGAAATTAATTGGAATGATTATAATCAAAATCGCTGTATTAAGTAAGTCGGCGTCAAAAATTCAAGGTATGTCATTGCGAGTGGAGCGAAGCGGAACGAAGCAATCGCAGGGTTTTGAGCGCAGTTCACAATCTGTTACATAGTTATGTTTATTGGTGCCAACTTACTTAATAAATCCCCTTCGCTTTCAATTAAAGTCAAATAAATCTGACTATGAAAGTATTTGATATCTTTGACCTTTGCATCAGAATTATTTCAATTTTCTCTCTCTTCTTCTTTGCGTCCTCTGCGTCTGGGGCGGTTTTTTATCATTTCCATGCAACCAACCGGGTTTGACATGAGTAGATTTTAATGTACTTTTTTTTGTAGTCTTTAAATTGATTTCAAAGCAAGCGCAAATTCGGACTTAAGAATTTCGGGATGTAAAATTTGAGGAGAAAAGAATATTAACTTAATGCTTGTTTCTATTGTTTCGGCTAAATGTATTGTAAAAATTGAAAAATTATTATCCTCTCTCTACCTAATACATCCAAAATGTATCAAGAATATATTGATTTTATTCAAAAAATGTTTAAACGATTAGAAAAATTTAGTAATTTTAAAGAGGAGGATATTCAAATTGGGTTAACTCCTAAAAAGGAGATTTATCGAGAAGAAAAAATAGTGCTTTACCGCTTTGAACCAGTAGTAAAAGAGCCTTTGAATATCCCAATTTTAATTATTTATGCTTTAGTTAATCGACCCTATATTGTTGATTTACAAGAGAATAATTCTTTTGTATATAATTTACTTAAACTAGGTTTGGATGTTTACCTAATAGATTGGGGTTATCCTACTCGTGCTGACCGTTGGCTAACTCTTGATGATTACATCAATGGTTATATCAATAACTGTGTGGATGTGGTACGCAATAATCATGGATTAGAAAAAATTAACCTGTTAGGAATTTGTCAGGGGGGAACCTTCAGTCTTTGCTACAGTTCGCTTTACCCAGAAAAGGTTAATAGATTGATAACAATGGTTACACCAGTAGATTTTCACATACCCCAAGGATTGCTTAATCTTTGGGGGGGATGTACTTTAGGGTCGGAAGCGATAAACATAGATTTGATGGTGGATGCTAATGGTAATATCCCCGGTGAATTTTTGAATTTAGAATTCTTAATGCTTAAACCTTATCAGTTAGGGTTTGCAAAATATATCGATTTACTCGAAATTGCGGATAACGAACAAAAGCTGATCAACTTTCTACGAATGGAAAAGTGGATATTTGATAGTCCCGACCAAGTAGGGGAAGTTTATCGACAATTTATGAAAGACTTCTATCAGGAAAACAAACTAATAAAAGGTGAATTAAAGATTGGAGATAAGCCAGTCAATTTAAATAAAATCCAGATGCCAATTTTGAATATTTATGCAGAAAAAGACCATTTAGTTCCCCCTTCATCCTCTTTAGCTCTTGAGAAATATATTGGCATGGATGATTATACAGTGCTATCATTTCCGGTCGGACACGTGGGTATATATGTAAGCAGCAAGGTGCAGCGAGATTTACCACTTACTATTGTTAACTGGCTGCGCCTAAATCATTAAAGGTTATAGATTCTAGGACTTACGCATTGACAGAAGGGATAGCCATGCAATTAGAACACATATATTCTGTTCACTTCAAGCATTTGTTCGCTTGGAGAAAATGCGCTCTGAAAAAATCATTTCTAATTGATATGAACTGCAAAGAAACTTATTTTCCTTTTATTTACCTTCATTTGTTCGTGAATACATTTTGGAAAATCTAACTAATGTTTCTGCGGTTTGAACACATAGCTTGATATTTTTGTTAAGTACTTAGGCAAAATTAATTGTACATTTGTCCGAAGCGAGGGTCACTACGTGAAACGAAGCATGAGCGCGTTCACCGAAGGTGCGGCTCAGCTGCGGCTCATCGTAAGGTGTTGGGATTGCTATGTCCTGACGGACACGCTCCGCTAACGCCGCTCGTGAGCAATGACACAAATAATTTTGCATACCCACTTAATGCGTAAGTCCTAATAGTGTGCTATTTTGTGTCATGTTGCTCTAGGTGTAATTGGAATCAGATTAGAATGGCTACCAGGTTGCACGCTTAGGAACCGTTAACGCTTGGCATGATGCTTTCATTGTTGTAAATTCCATTAATATGTACACCAGATTTGCGATTTTACTTTGATAGCTCTATGGATAATTGGAATGAGATTAGAACGGCTTATCAGGTCGCACGTCTAGGAACCGTCAGCGCTGCTGCCGAAGTCTTGGGTATTCACCGAGCGACGGTTATTCGCCACATTGATACTTTAGAAGATGTTTTAGGAGCAAAGATTTTTCTGCGTCATTCACGCGGATATGTCCCGACAGAATTAGGTCTGGAATTAAAGCGTATGGCCCGAGCCGCAGATGCACAATTTAGTCGGCTTGCAGAACTCGCAGCAGCAGGTAATACAAGACTCTGTGGTGAATTTATCTTGACATCTTTGTATATACTTGCGCCAATGTTAATCCCAGTACTGAAGGATTTTCAAACTCAATATCCAAATATTTATGTTCGTTATCTAGCCAGTGAGAAGCTTTTTCGACTAGAATACGGTGAAGCTCATGTTGCTGTGCGTGCAGGTCCTAAGCCTGAGATCGAAGATCATGTTGTACAGCCCCTTACTACACCAAGAATAGGACTCTACGCCAGTGCAGACTACGTTTCGCGTAAAGGCATTCCACAAGTTTCTGATGATTTTGCAGAACACTATTTTGTGGGGTTTGACAATCTAAATTATGGACCACCATTTAACATAAATACCTGGATGCAAGAAAATATCCCCCAGAAGAATATTATTTTTCGGAGTACCGATGTGACCGTCTTGGAAACTGCAATACTATCGGGAATTGGCATTGGGTTCTTTCCAATTGACAAAGCCACTGAGCATCCTGAACTGATTGAAATCTCGCCCCACAAAGAAGAATGGGATGTACCCTTCTGGATCATAACCCATGTTGATTTACACCAGACAGCCAAAGTGAAGGCATTTCTCACATTTTTACAGGAAGAAACTAATTAACGTTTTTCCAGCTATTAGCATAAGTGTAAGAAAACAATTTGATATGCCCCTTAAAATTGTTACATTTGGTTTATAAATTCTCGAATAAAAGTAGACAGGATTTAGAAGCAATGTTTGGGTTAACCGAGTGGCGACAAACTAAATTTTATCAAGAAGTTGAGCAAGAGGTTGAACCCAGATTTCTCACAAAGATTGAATAAACAGGGGTCAAAAACTGTCAAAATTTATATTGCACAATATTTACAGCAGTTTAAAGTATGACCTCAAATAAAAATAATTGTATACTGTCCAAGTTCATATTTGAAAAAGTAGAATCATGCCCTGTTGTAGTTAATTTTAATGGTAAGCCTGTAACATCAGATGCCCCGATTTTCATTAATTGCGGAACTGGACAAAAAAAGAGAAATAACATCAAGACTAGCAGGATGTTTTAAAGATTACCGAGAGCCAAGCAAAGTTTTACATCCAATAAATAGCTTAATTGCACAAAGAATATATGGCTTAATCATGGGTTATGAAGATATAAATGACCACGAAACTCTACGTCACGACCCTTGGGTTTGCAGTTGCAGTAGGAAAAGTCATTAATAAGGAAGAGCAATCAAATATTCTAGCAGGAAAAAGTACTGTATTCTTGTCTCGAACATTGTCCAGAACATGTGTGTAATAAGGCAGATAGTAGATATCACCGTATTGAACATGATGCTGAATCTATAGAAAAACTTTTAGTTGAGTTATTTCTAGAATCTTACGGAAAGCCACCACGACAAATAATTTTAGATTTAGACGATTGTTAATTAAAAAATGCATTTAATTTTTGAATCACGACATAAAAAAAGTATTGGGATCTATCTCCGAATTATTGCACTCTTATACTTGTACGGTGCTATCGTGCATTATGCTAATTTACTAGGATTTGGAGAAATGCCATTTATAAAAGAACCTTTAAGCTGGCAAATAGCGGATGTTTCCTACGCGATTTTAGATACCATTACTGTTATTGGTTTATGGTTAAAAACTCCCTGGGGAATGGCTAGTTTCTTCTTGAGTGCGGCTTCACAATTATTTTTATATATCGGTTTTCCCCAATGGTTTGCATTTAATCCGGAACAACAACAATTACTAGGTAGTATGGTGATTTTTCATATTGTAACTTTATTGATTTTCTTCGGTTTGCTATTATTTATTCAAAGACGTGAGCAATATAATAATTAAATATTATGCAAACATCAAACAAAACTATCGATAACGAATTAGTATTTAAAGAAACTACAGAAATTGCTCAACTTATACGCGATAAGCAATTTTCTGTCGTTGAAGTTTTAGAAGCTTATCTCGCACAAATTGATAAACACAACACTAATATTAATGCTGTTGTCACCTTAGATATTGAAAATGCCAAGATTCAAGCCAAAGCTGCGGATGAAGCTTTGAGTCGTGGAGAATTATGGGGAGCTTTACACGGAATTCCCATGACTATTAAAGATGTTTATGATACTCAGGGAATTCGCAGTAGCTACGGTATTCCTGGAAACAGTAATTATATACCGAAACAAGATGCCACTATAGTTACTAAATTAAAACAAGCAGGGGCAATTATCTTTGGTAAAACTAATGTACCAACTAATTCTTATGATTGGCAGTGCGAACATCCAGATTTTGGACGCACTAACAATCCTTGGAATCTTAATTGTACTCCTGGCGGCAGTTCCGGTGGTGCGGCAGCTGCCTTAGCGGCTGGATTTACTCCTTTAGAAGTAGGAAGCGATGCTGGTGGTTCCATAAGAGTTCAGGCGCATTTTTGCGGTATATTTGGATTCCGTCCTACTGAACAAAGTGTTTCGGGAATCGGTCATGTTAGAAAAGAAAACTATCCCCGTATCCGTAATTTGGTATCCTATGGACCAATGGCGCGTAGTATTTCTGATTTAAAATTAGTTTTGCCTTTGTTGCGGGGTGTTGATTTTGAAGATTGGGAAGTTCCTCCCGTACCTTGGGTTAGGGAGAATCAAATCAAAGAACTTAAAGGATTAAAAGTTGCATTTACCCAAGAATTAGGTGGAGTTCCTGTTTCTTCAGATACCAAAAAATGCCTGCAAAATTTAGTTCAGAAATTGGAATCAGCAGGATGTTATATAGAAGAAATTACACCAACAGAATTTGACTTTAACGAAGCTTTGGAAGTTTGGGGACATATCCAAGGATTTGAAATTTCTCCATTATTGCCAGGATTAATTAGAAATACGCCTCTAAGAAAAATTTTGCCTTATTTTTATTGGCGCGATTTCTTCGATGATAGTCCATTATCAACTGGTTTAGCGAAGGGAATGGGAATGGATGCTTTGGGTTATTTCCAAGCATTAATCAAACGAGATTATCTCATAGCCGCAATGGAGAAATTTCTTACCAACTGGGATATCTGGTTATGCCCCGTTTCACCGACTCCAGCATTTACCCATCGTCGTCGAGGTACACCATTTGAAATTGAAGGAAAAACCGTTCCCTATACTTTGGCGATCGGCATGTACAATAACACCACAACCACAGCTGCAAATCCAATTGTTAGTTTACCCATGGGGAAATCCAGTGAAGGTTTACCAATTGGGGTACAAGTACATGGTAAGCGGTGGAGTGATGCGCGGTTGTTAGATATTTCTGAATTAATTGTGGAAGTTGTTGGGGGTTTTGAAAAACCGAGTGGGTTTTGAAACGGATGTTGAAGGAAGAAGGAAGAAGTAATAAGTAAGAAGTAACAACCAACAACCAACAAATAACAACTAACAATTAATGAGTAGTGGGTAATAACCACCATTCTTACCATAAGGCTATATCGTAAGTAATTAGCCAGACTTGTATCACTATTTTTCAATGGAATTGGTGCGTTAGACCCATTCAACTTGTATCTAAAACCAGCATATAGTCGTGCGTCTAAGACACCCTACAATAAATAAAAGTGATGAAAACTTTTACTGCGATAGTCGAACGAGATTCTGAAACTAATCTTTATGTTGGTTATGTACCTGGTTTTCCCGGAGCGCATTCCCAAGGAGAAACTTTGGACGAATTGCAAGAGAATCTCCGTGAAGTAATTGAGATGCTATTGGAAGATGAGAAAGTAGAATACAAGACGGAATTTATTGGCACGCAACAAATTGTTGTTCAATAATCTATGAGCAATAAACAGTTCTTAAACCACAAGAAATTGTACGTATCCTAGAAAAACTTGGTTTTGTAGAAGTCCGTCAAAAAGCTTCTCACAAACAGTTCCGTCACCCAGATGGTAGAGGAACAACCGTTCCGTTTCATAAAGGACGCGATATCTCACCAAGATTAATACGCAAATTGCAAATGATATTAGTTTAACTGTGGAAGAAATGCTTGAATCGCAATGAAGCAACTCAAAAATTGCGAACGTGAGCTTTTTGCTTTCGACAAATTCTAATTCAAGGAGTTCGTTTAGAAAACCAAGCACGAATAAGAAGGGTTTGATAAAATAATGTAGGTGAAGAAAAGCCGCCCTTGATGATAATCGATTCAACTTTTTGCGGTGACAAGAAAGCAACATTTTTTCCATAGGAAGCGCGGATATTTTCAAATTCCGCAACAGGTACTTGAGCAAATCTCAGCATTCGCAGCCAAACTTCCAGCAGGCTTTGATACTCTAAAGTGTCCATATCGCAAGTCAAATCGGAACTCACTAAATATGCATTAGGATGAAGCCGTGCAGCGATTTGGCTGAAAAAATTGCTTCGCTCATCTTGCTGCATGATGAAATGAGAAACCAGAAGACAGGTTGCTGCATCAAAAGAATTTGAACTAGGAAGCGAATCGAGATAACCTTGGTGAAAAGTGCAGCGAGACGAAATACCGCATTCTTCGGCTTTCTGACGACAAATATCGAGCATTTCTGACGCAGGTTCTACCGCAGTAAATCGCCATTGTGGAAAATTCTGTGCAAGATAAATCATTTCTGCTCCTGTTCCTGCTCCAACACAAAGAATGTTTGCATCGGTAGGAAGCTCTGAAAATATTTGGCGGATTAACAGATGAAGTGCATCGCGGACTGGAGCCAAGCGTGCAAATGTTTCATCATAAGACGAAGCACGCTCTTTGTCGAAAACAATAGCAGGTTCTTGATTCGTCATTTTTTCATATATAGTAGTAATTTTAAGCAGTTATTCTCTAAAATAATGAGAATCATGATATACCGTAATAACTAAAACAACATCTTAACGTAAATATCAATCCTCAACCAAAACCAACCCCACGATTACCTTTAGACCAGATTAAAACCTCACCATTTTGACCCCCAGCAGCAATTTTATGACCTTGGGGATGCCACGAAACACAAGAAAAACCGTTGTTAGCACCCTGGAGAACTTGCGTTACTTTTTTGGCTTCTTTCCACAAACAAAGCCAACCGTCAGCACCAGCAGAAGCAAGTGTTAAGTTATCGGGTGCAAATTCGATTGCTTCTACAATATCGCTGTGATTGTTTAATACAGTCGCACCCCAACCCGAAGATGCATCATCTTGTTTTTCCAAGATAACTATATCTTCTACGCTAGAAGATGCGAGCAATGACTCTTTTCTAGATGTAGTCACTTTTGACCAAGCTAAATGACGAATTTTACCTTGAAAACCATGCATTAACCAAGGTTCGGCTTGTCGAGCATTAGCAATAAAATCTGTTTCCAATACACAGATAGTTTTATCCATGTTACCCGAAGCAA
>ERZ1740052.527-NODE-527-length-13183-cov-9.120353_pt1 | contig 13183 bp, 16 predicted proteins | sample MGYA00581750_ERZ1740052 | MGnify/ENA primary metagenome ERZ1740052 (study PRJEB43018, sample SAMN04849743) | marine metagenome | isolation source: floating plastic debris | place: Pacific Ocean | collected 2008-08-30 | study: EMG produced TPA metagenomics assembly... | reverse complement strand
TTAAAGAATTCAGGCCATGAGAATGTGTTGATTGCACATGGGGCTTTCTATAGTTATGAAGAGATGTTTCACTCACAAACTTATACTGACAGGCAGCTCCAAATATTTTATCTCATACTTCAGTTTTTCAGCACAGTTTGTGGAGTTGTTTCCCTTTTAGGTTTTCCCCAAGTTTTCTAAGCTGAGTTTTAAACCTTGCTTTGACCTTGCAAATAACGGGGGTTTTGATGATACTCAGGCTAATTGTCAATGACGTAGAAGATTCCTGCATCGTGATTGGACAGTTGTCATGTAAACAAAAGAGCATGCCGCACATGTTACAATTTCAATAATCATCAGCAGTTAGTTGTTTGTCATTCACTCTGCAGTCATTTTTTATTACTATTCTCTGCACCCTGCAGCTATTAATCTCATGTGAATCCACTACATATACTGAACAGCAAATAATTTAGTCATTCACTCTAGACTCTTCTATCTATATACTTCTACTACTACATAGTACGAACTGCTCTTCTTCTATAATAGTAAACCATTATTCAAATGTTATTGTTGGATTGGGAAAGCTGCTGCTCTCTCACTACTGAACTAATCAACCTTACTGACTGTACTACCAACCTAATTACTACCAAACTATGTCAGACTTAGAGTCACTGTCAGGATCATCATCAGGTACAGAGGATTCTGAACACTCATATGCACAGGAACCAGTCCAGTATGTAAACTGGGAGAATGAGCCTTGGAGACAGGTGGAAGTAGGTGAACATGTGGAAGATGTTCAACAACAAGGAGAGAGGATTGATGTATGTAACATGAGTTAATTACTTATCCTGTGTTATTTGAGCTCACTTTTCTACAGGGTATTTCTTGCTGTTCAGACTTTGTTTCGTTACAAAAAGCAAGGGGGGAGAAATATAAAAGCAAAGAGGGGGATGAAGAAAAGAAGAGAGAGATGTACGTAGGATATATAGATGTGTTATTTGCGCTCTCTTTTTTACCGGGTATTTCTTGCTGTTCATTCTTTTTTCCCTCCCCCCCCCCCCTTCTCAAGTCTTATCCTGAATGGAAGTTATTAATCTCATCTAAGGAGCTTACTCCTATATTTATTTGTTTATCAATTCTAAAGGCTATGTCTTGTCATCTCACTACTTGACTGTTGTACCGGGTAGGCTGTTTGTCCATAGCTGTAAACTCCTGCTTGTCGTAGTGGGCTTGACATGCAACCAAATATTTTGAAGCCTTTTTGCAGGCTTTTGTCTACTAAATTTGTCAGGCCAGGACATCTTTAATTACATGAAAATGGAATCTATTGCTCATGGGGATGGCTTTCAACTGCTGCAGAATAAAGCGCAAACTTCAGAACTTGGGTTTGAGGTTTACATGTATGCCGATGCTACAGAAGGCTTTTGATCTAAAAATTTTGCCCACTGATTATCTACCTGTATAATATGGACTGGAGATATCTGTGCTACCTTGTGAATTTCATCTCTTTTCCGAGAGAGACCTGCCAGGTGTTTACTCATATAGGCCTGGAATATTTCTCACAGTCAACTGTTATGTTAATGATCTTTATTGTAGATACCCGACGACAACAGTTTTTGCCGCTGTCACCACATCGGCCAGGCTGATGGTGCTCGACGCTGTGTTGACTGGCACAATCAGTACATGAACATGTGCTGTATGGACCATGACATAAAGGACAAAATGAGGGAAGAGGAAATCGGTGCTGTTCTCTGCGTTTGTGACACCGAGGACATCAAGGATTTGCTAAAACCAGCTCCACTACGCATTATTTACCAGAGTTTCACAATAGCCCATCGTAAGTTACAAGCTTTAATGTTGGAATGTTGTGTAAATTGCGTATCATTCTCTTAGACATGGCTATGAGTCGAAATTTTCATTATTACATAACCATGTACATAACACCATCTGTATCCGTTGTGGTTAACCATTCCTCATACCATAGGAGTGCTTACATAATCAGGGAGGCTAAGCCTCAACAGATGCAGACGGCAATGACATAAGTCGGTCATTAAAATACAGTCAGTCAGCAATTGAAATTGCAATGAGATATATGAAACGATGAAGACTGCTCAAAAATTATATATCAACAGCTAAGGTGAAAAAAACATTTTAAAAATTTATATAATTATTATTATTTTAGCTCAACAGTATCCAGATGCACATACTCTTGTACCCAATGAGCACTGGACGGCAGAAGCAATTCGAAGACTCAAAAACAAGCAAATGAGGATTGCTGCATACAGAAGCCTTGTGTTCTGGGCATTCCCCTATATCAGGAAAAAGCAGAGAAAGCCTCTCCCATCATGTATCTATATGCTGGTGAGAGCTATGTATCCGCCAACAGAGGATGACGAGCTGTTTGCAGAATATGACTTTACACAATACGTGCCAGAGGCAGTTGAGGAAGATTAATCTTTGCAATTTCAATCAGTAACTATTGTAAATAACCTATGTTATTCACACTTTACTCCATTTTTAACTCACTACCCATTACATTTCTATCATACAGAACATATTTGTGACAAAATTTCCCAGCCTGTTATTATTGTAAATAAACTTTGTAAGACACCTTTAGTACAACTTCTATTTCACTTCCTAGGCTTATGATGTGGCAAAATGTATTTTGGTTTCTCAAGTGTCATTATTACAAACCAACTTTGTATTGCACAGGTCGCAATGGATTTCTTCAGTCAACTTAGCACCAGACTGTCGTTAATGTGTACACACTTAGAAGTACGTGTAATCTTGTATGGTTTTAATGTATTGTGAAAATGCTCTGCCAGCGACTGTTGGATGTGAGGTATATAAGTGTTAATATAGGAAAAAGCAGCACAAGTTGCACAAATTGTGTAAACGTAAATTGCGTAATTGCTTTGTAAATAGCTATAGGTTGGACAGTAAATGTCGACTATGTGGTGTAAAACTGAAAATACTAAGGAAAAATAGCAAAGTTTTTGTTTGTAGGTACAATCACAAATTGAAAAGTGGATCGTGCCAGAGTTTCTCTTACAAAATTTACATAACAGGTATTCACATGAAATTTACAGATGGCTTATTAAAATAAACATGGAAAATGAAATGAGCATAAAATCAGAGAATAGGGAGTTATGTCCTCCTGCGGCCACGTCCTCTGCCACGCCGTGATGCAGCTCTCGTGCCACCACGAGATATTGGTAGAGTACCTTCTGCTGTCACTGAATCTGATTGTGCCCTTGTACCCTGCAATCCTCTTCTTGACCGTGATCTCCTTCTAGAAGCTGTGCCAGTCTGTTGGTCTCCAGGCTGAGCTTGCTCCACTGTCATCATTGAGCGTGACTGGCCTCTTGTACTCTGCTGGCGTCTTCTTGATGCTGGTATCCTAGATCCTGTACCAGCTGATTGGTCACATGGTTGTACCTGCTCTTGGAGCACATAGTGAGGCTTGTGTTGCAAACCCCTCCTTCTTTCCTCTTGTGCTTCCACCAATGACTGTATGGTACCATACTGTGGTCCTGTGCTGGCTAAAGAAGGTGGTTCTGCAGGGATGGCTGGTGTGGATTTTTCATTCAGTATCTTGGACACTTCCATAAAGAGCTCATGAACATAATCTAAAAGTTTGAAACAGTACAGCGTACTATTATATTACAGTCGACATGTCATATAAAAATGTGGCATTGCAGTGTCTGCATTTGAATCACACATTACCCATCAAGTTCGGATTCCACATTTACTCTGTCTGGTATGCATTTCTTTCACTGGTAAGTCTCGTAATTGACGCACCGATTGAGTAGTGTGACATTTGTGTCACTAAATCGTAGGAATCGTCTGAATAGTTCAATTCAGTGACACTTATATATGCGACCTGGCTTGATTCAAAATCATCACACGATAGCCACCATTTTAGTACAGACTAATTGTGGCTCAGCTTACCATATGTTGGGTTGACTCGGATATATTGAATGGTGGGCTTCAGAGCGGTAGCTTTACTCCTTACAACCCTACGCCAAGGTGTCACCCCGTCTGCTTTCATTCTGATTGGCCTGTTACAGTTCTCGTTATGGTGCAGGACTGATATCTTTACTCTAAATCAAAAGAGAATAAATGTTAGATTATATTACGCTCTAGGCCAACCTTGTTTGCACATCCCTTTCCAATGAATGACTCTGTCAACAAAAACTTGTCCTCAGTAGGATTTGAACTAACTGGCTCCATGGAGTTGATTTTTGCTGTTGCTTACATGGCGCCTGTAATCCAAAACGCATTTTTCATCGCAATGATTTGAATACCACAGAAGTACTAAAGTCGCTGTGCATACTAGGTGCCACACAAATACTGAAAATCACACCAAAGATATGCAGCATTACACAGAACACAATTATGGGCAGTATGTGAACAGCTCACAAGCTCACCTATCTGACATTCCTCGGTGAGAAAATCCTTCTGCTTTTGGTGCAGCACGGTTGATGGCAGCGTGAAAGCTCTCCAGCTCACTGGTGGCATTGGAGCTGGCTCTACTGATGGCTTTCAGGAATTGGGCGTCGAGAATGATCTTCCGCAGCTCTATTGCCACCTGATGTTCTATATAATAGCAACAAATAAAGCTGTCATGTCATCTGTCAATGGCTGTAAGTATTATGTATACGGTGAGGAAACGACAATGTTAATATGCACGAATGCACAGAATTGGTGTAATTGGAGCAAGCAGGGAGTAAAAAATTACTCATTGTATGAAAATATTATACACCGCAAGCAATGCACACTGACACTGTTTTTGTAGCAGATTCGCAGACTGACTAAGTCAACAATTCACTCGGAAGAGCCGCTTTGGATAGCAAGGTAAATTATCAGTATACCTGACTCCAGACTAAAAATAGTCTGGGAACTCTGAAACTCACCTGGATTAATGTAATCTCTAGTCCACACCTGACCATCTTCATCAATCTTAGTATCCTCCAACTCTCCATGTAGGCACTTAGGGAATGCCTCAGACTGATGGTTGTGGATATTACAGACGTGGTTCACTGAGGACTTCCACATTTCTGTCCTTTTCTCACTGTACTTGTCTGTGGTTTCAATCGTTTTGTAGAGATGGTTCACCAATGGTTTTGTCCATTTGCCAACCTGTCTGTAAGCAACTCTCTTAGAAGACAATTTGTTCAGCTTCTTCTGAAGTCCTGTAATATCGTGAAACACAGTTGTGAGTGAATATTTTTCACAAATAAAAATTGTACATTTATCCAGTTACTTTCAAAAACTAAGCTTCCCAAAGGAACACTTGTTCGTATATATTCCCCTACTCTCATCGTAAGATTTACCTACATTCAGTGATAGAGATGAAAAATAAATTACGTGTTTTGACACTGAACATACCCTTTGCAAGATGCCAGGTATCAAAGTAATGTTCCACATCTTTCCATTCCCTCTTGACATAAGCATTGATGCTTATGTGTCGGTCGGTCGTCAGTTCACTCACTTGAACATTATTCCTGCTCATGTAGGCCTGGCATCTTTTTAAACCCTCCAGTTCCATAGCTGAACTTGAGGTGGTCTCTGTACTCTGAATATCAAAATAAAAGCAGGTTTTACAAAGTGTTACAGCCCAATACAATTACGATGTGACAAGCATAACTGCGTATTTTTCTGTACTCTATCTAGATGATAGGTGGTGCCCTTGTTCTAGGAGTGAAAACCGGAGTTAATTTCGAATCCACATTAAAATGCATCAGTAGCAGCTGCAACATCATCAAGGAAATCACAAAACAAATAATTATCCAGATATAGCTGGCAAAAGTTATGGTGCTGAATTCAAAAGAAGCAAGGCACACATGTGGCATTCGTTGAATAAAACAGAATATGCACTGCAAAGTTTGAAAAGAGACTGCAAATTACCTTGACAAGCTCACATGCCAGTATCTTGCTTGTATCACAGTCCATGAAAGAATACACACAGTACAAAGCCGAATGACCAGGACTGTCAAACCTGCCATCTCCATTCACTTTCACTGGTCCAGTGTTAGACTCAACCTGAGCAGTCATATGTCGTTTGTACACTCTCTCGACAGCCTGTGAATGAAAACACAGCTACCACCTAAATTCTCAATATACTACAGTAAGCAGCCATCGCTTGATAAAGACTTATAATGGTCAGACATAGCTCAAATTAAAATTTTGGCGAATTACATCAATATACATTATTGGCAAACAAACACCTAATAATTCTAATTCACTTTTAACTTTGATCTATCTTTGAGTGAGCTCCCAAAGTAATTTTAGCTTGAAAATATAAAGTGATTGCTATCTATGATTAAAAGCTTGCCTGCATTCAGGGTCAATTCTGGTTTTTCGTTATGTTGATGAATTTGTGGTAAAGGTTAAGCACTTACTGGAAATAGATAACGTCTTTGGTGGCGTGAGTAAGTTCTCTTTGCATGAACTGCAATATTGACGGATGTTAAAGCTCTCAGTACTTTCGAGACTAAGCATGTTGTGAAAAGAATTCCACCACTGAGCATAACATTAACAGCTTGTTTGGTCACATTCTCCTTGGCGTTTGCCCAATCTCTCTGGTGAGAACATCGGCCCTCAGTACATGTGGTACGGAACTTCACGTAGCACCCACTCTTCTCGACCAACTGAAATGAGTTCTTGCCAGCACACTTTGGGCAGGCTTCAAGTAACACCAGTAACTGTGAAATAGGTACAATGAACTTCTGCTCATTGTACCATGATTCCTCTCTGTGAATAAAAAGAATTGAATGTCAACAAATGCAGCCAAGCAAACAGGAGGATGGCAATTTGTACCATTCCTTTCTTGGATTCTTGACTAGCTACATGTATTTGCAATAATATCAGCGGACCTATTAGGAAGGTAAAAATATATACGAACTGAAGTTATGGATAGTGGATGTGTCATTGGATAAAATTACAACATCTTTGGGTGATTGGCCAGCAAAGCACCACATAGGGTAGTTATCCACTAACTGACATTGATGAGACAACTCTTATTTCTATCAGCAATCAGTCAAAGAGATAAATATGACTTTTACTTATGTGGCTGAACCAATTAATAATGCCTACATATCACAGTAGACTAGTTATCATGTTCTAAAAGTGGGTTGAAAATGCTGTGTCAATTATTTTAGAATAATGCATTGAAAACTAACTTGTGTTTGAATATATGCTCATCCTCTGCCCGGTCTTCTTCAAATTGGATCTCATCTTCAGAATCTAACTCATATTCTTCATCTGTTGGCTCTTCTGGTGTCGTCTGAAATGATAATACACAAAAAATATATAACAGCTGCAATGTTAGATCTCGGACTCTGAATTGTGTTGAGTTTGTGGGATCCGCTATGAAACTAGGTGAAAGTACAACTATCTCCAACCGATCCCAATTATGAGCATTTATGTTGTAAATTTTGCACAGAATTGTTGGGCTACACACTCATAAAATTAGTTATTCAACCTTGATTAATATTCTTCCTGAAAATACTACATTGCATCTTGACATGGCTGTACAATAGTTCAGGACTGCTGGCAAAAAACAGGACTAATACCATCATAAAAGCTTACCACAGTTTCTTCCAACGGGTCAGTTGTAGGAGTTGTAGTATCTGACGCTAGTTCACTGCTCCCTCGTACACTCGGAGTTTCAGGTCTAGCTCTCTCCAATGACTCAGAGAGAATATTCTGTTCTTGGATTACAGGAGAGCTGATGTGTCTTTCTCCACCAATGACTGGTGTAGAAGCACGAGCGGTGAACGGTTCGGCAGTTGAGGATACATGTGGTGATACAACCGGTGCTATGATTGCAGGTGATGTAGCAGATGCAGATGTTGATGCAGTGTGCAGGGATTTGACGGGGGTTGATGTTGATGGACGAGTTGTAACTGGCGTTGCTGTAGAATGACATGTAACTGGTACTGATGGCCTATGTGGCATAGGTGTGCTGCCACTAGTGCCAAGCAAAGTCCCTGGTAATATTCTGACTGGTCTGATTTGTGCTGATGTTGGAATCGACTTGGGCATTCCAACCATAATCTTGGGTAACCCTGTTCTACAATATAAAGTATTTATCATTTATCAAGGAGTCTTTACATAAGCCTAAACATCAAATAAAAAAGAAACATAAGGAGTTGCATATGGCCATAACTCCTTGATCACTTTGATTACAATTTTTTTTGAACACATAACATTGTTGTTGCCTGGTCATTTCTTTCATGAGATCTTATAATTGTTGCAACAAATGTCTTGGTCTGTATGCTTATCAGATTACGAACCAATGAAGACCATGCAGTACATAACACAAAAAAGCTAAAACATCGAAATGCATGATATTTTATCAGCCCTACCGAACCTCGCCTTCCAACCGTAAAATATCACCTGACCAAAATATTATATCATAAACTTATTTAGATTACTCACATGCTAGCACTAGTTTGTGTTTCTACACTGACATAAGTCTTAGGGGTGTGAGGTGTTTTGTCATGAACACTAGTCTCTGGTATGTGTGACTTTACTCCAGTTGTCTCACGCTCTGTAAATAAAATGTAAACATATATGTAAGGCCAGACCACGAGAATAAGATGATCAAATCAAGGAGATAAAATCTAACTCATCGATCAAATCAACCAACCCTGCAGGTAGAGCATGGACCATAAAATGGAACTCCAGCCAGCCGCCAGCATAAATTATGACAAAATAAATAAAATAAATGCCTCCTCTTTCAAATAATAGCCAGTAAAATGGGTCCTCGTGGGGGAAAATTGTCAATCAAATTGTGATTCCTCTGTGAACAGGGCATCAAAAATAAACACAATATACAACCAGCCCTCCAGCTTGATTTGGCCATTTGCATCATCTAGATCATGACATTTCATTGGTGTAGCCAAAGATGAGTGTATCAATTGTACTGGGATCATTTCATTACTCTTTTCCCACCCAGCAACAAAGACTGATGGGTTAAACACACAGACTGACAGTATGCATAATACCTAGGATACTACCCAGAAAAAATTATTACTAGACATGCATCATTGAATAAAGGTTTGCAGTAAATCATTCACTATTTGAATTCCGACCTTTTGCAGAAATATCCAAAATGTTTGCTTCATGTTTGTATGGTTTGATCGCTTTGTCAAATTGATTTTAGTTGTAGCTGAAAAGTTGTTGACAGCTCACTACTAAAATATTACGTACAAGATGTTTGTCAATATTCACCTCGTACAGTGAGAAAAGTTGCATCAACAGGATGAGGAGGGGGAACTGGACTGTTTGGCTCACTGAAACCAAAAAGCATCACAGCTGATGTGTCTGGTGTCTGAAAAGATGTATCAGTGGTATCATCCTCAGCCAACATCGAGGTTGTTGGCTCACTGGATAGCATAGAAGCTGTAAGGTCAGCAGCAGTTGTCGACTGAATTACCACGTCAATGCTGGGAGATGGTGGAGAGATTAGACCAGTAGCGTCAGTGTGTGGCTGTTCGGCACTGCTTGTCTCAGTGGATAGCATAGAGGCTGTGAGGTCAGCAGCAGCTGCGGTTTGAATTACCACGTCAGTACAGGGAGACGATGGAGACATTACAGCAGTAGTCTCTGTGTGCGGCAGTTCGGCACTGCTTGTCTGTTGTGGGTCTGACTGGTCACCCATCTTTGCAGACTTGGGTGTACTAGCTTCTCTAAAAGATCAACAAGAAAGTTGAAAATCATCATGTCAGTATTTATCCTGAAAATCCTGAAAAGTTGAACAACACACTCACATATAATACATTTTATTAAATTACACCCTTCCTCCTTCCAAGACTGAATGTTCAGCCAGCCTGATCTGACAGGCCGAGTATTACCTCAGAGCTAGATGAAATCAAATAGAGCCTAGCAGGGCAGACTGACCACTCCATTTCTGAAGGACGGAGTTTCAGTAGGATTAATAGGATCTATTGTGCAAGTAACGACAGGCATCTATTGTGCAATTAATGACAGGCGTTGCAAATGAATTGCAGTCAGATTCCCACACTTATTTATAGTGAATGGAATAGTATGGTAATGGGATTTAGCAGTAAAATATTTCATCAAAAACATTATCCTACGAATTGGATACTTCATCAATATGGAAACACTTGATGCAAGATCCTAAAATAACCTGTACTGTGAAGGGTACGAAATATAGTAGTTCGGTTCCTTGTCTTTATATTTCAACTTCAAACACACCAAAGCATTCTTGATAAGAGCAACATCTTTGACAGTGAACCATAAAGCAGTAAAAGTTGCATAACAGCACTTGTACAAACAAAAGGCTCAGCAGTAATCCAAACACCGGTGGTAGTTAGAGTATCAAATTTTATTGGTACTAGCTCAGAAAGTTGCATAATCTGCTAAATGCTGTGGTTGAGGTGGAATTAACAAAATGATGAATCGTGATCCCCGTGGTCACAAATGCAGCCAATATTTATTATGGAATACATGGTTTTGGAGCTGTTGATCAGGAACAGGAGTGAATTAATTTTTATGCCTTACTCTGATGATTCATCAATGAGCTTCCTCACAATAGCCTGTCTCTCCGTTCTCTCCAAAGTTGTTTTCAACTTTCGCGGAGTCAAATCATGGTGATGATCAGGAACATGGATGGATGGTACTGCAGCAATCCTGTCCACATACAACCTTTAGAAATGAAGAACATCATTACTGCTCAAAAAATACACCAAGTGACAAAATGCAGTAAATAATAAGAAAATTCGGTGAATAAGGTGAAATTTGAGAACATGCTTACCTGTTCAACGTAAAAAAAAAGAAAACACGGACAAATTGAAAAAAAACAGCAAAACATTTTGTCCTGATCTTTAGTTTACGAATCACAACCTGTCTTTGATCTTCCATGGGGTATGGAAAATGACAAACCTACCTTATGAATCACAATGACTAAATGACAGTATGACACTGCTGACTGTTACGTTGCTAGATAAATGACTTTGGTGTGAATTTGTAGGTATGAGTGTCTGTATCATTGACATCCGTGACAGACGCATGCCAACACACACACTAAAGTGTCTATGTCTAGTGTGACATCAGACACAAGCAATTTCTGTATTATAGACAACATTATAATTTTTATTTGTGATACAATGTAGCATGTATGAATAGATTGTGCATCAAACACAGACACACTTTCTGACTCAATAAACAATACACATATCTGCAACAACAATGAGCATCTGAACCACAAAAGTTACCTGTTACTGTGTTTATTCATGTAGGAGTGCCAGTTTTGAAAGTCGCTTGTTTCAAAATGACGCCAACAGAGCCTTGATGTGGACTTCCACTCAAATTCCGACTTCTTTTGTTTCACCCACTCGATCCATTTCTGCTTTTGTGCAGGGTCCGTAGGAAATGCAGTCAAATGAAGAACTGCTTCACAGTTTGCTGCACAACACACATACACCATGGCAACTAAAAAAGAAAGACAATATTTTGTTGATACAAGTAGTTGTTTGTTATGTTGTATTTTCACAAAAATAATGCTAGGCCTACTTCATGGAATTGGCATTTCAGCACAGCGCTAGGGTTTGACAGGAATATTTTTTACAAAATTGAGGGTACTGAATGGCATAATGATAATAATAACTTTTTCTTCTACTGTAGAGGTCATAGCAATACATGGTCTCCATTAACAATGTCGTACCAGGTCATACCTGAGGCCAGTACACACATCAAAGATCCATGTGCCCATTAACCTGAAGGGAAATCCTAAGCAAATTGTGTAGCTGGTAACAACTTTGAGAAAATTGAATCTTTGATACAACATGAGAGGTACACAGAATATACTTTCAGAGTAGCCCAATATAACGCACCAAGCACTGTGGGGTCATCACAGTGGTGCCCGACTGATAAAAGATGGAGAAGGCTTGCTTTGTTATTCTTATATGTACATCGGAAAATAGAATATAATGTATGTTCATTCAGGAGTGCTGCAGTGACTTGTGAAGCTCCCAAAGTGACCATAGACAAAATTGCATGATGCCCCGTGACAGCCACTGTTGCAAGCCGACCACATACTTTTACCGAATATCTATGTATCTCTAAATTACAAACCAAACAATACAGGTAGAGGGGTATCCAATTGATCCAAATAGGCATAGTTACATTCCTAAACAAACATTGTTGTGGCAAAGTCATGACAATGAACTTCCTTTATAAATGGTCAGCGTAAAACTATAACAATTGGAGGACACATTTGATTGGAACAAGGAGTAAAAGAGTACTTGATTGGAATAATTTTAGAATGAGAATGGCACCACCAAGCACTGTGACTGTTATCATCCTTACCACCAACATACATGGTATTTATTCAGACAGAGCTGAGACGAGAGTACAATTCACAAAAAATGAGTCATTCTGACTCCCTGGTTTATAATGGTAAATGAATACTACTCACCTGTCAAAATCTAGAAGAAGACAGTAGTTAGAGTTTGATGATAATAAATAGTCTGATAATTATAATTCCACTGACTAATAATCACAGCCTTGAATTGATTGACTGAGAGTGAGATGTCTCATCACTACTAGTAGATTCACTGACTGAGTCAGTCACTACAGTTGTCTTATCTGAGTTCACAAGTATAATATTGCTTTACTGTTTTTCCTTCACTTCTCTATCAACAGCATGCTTCTAAGCTCCACACTACAACAGTCTGTCTCTCTCTGCAAAGTGTGGCTTGCTTCCAATCCACATAGAAACATGCTTCTTTCTTCACCCAATGTTTTTATTTGCTCTTATTCCACAGATAACTTACGGCGTCCCCTATTCAGTTCATAGCAGCAAAAGAACTTAGGCAAAATCCATGCCAGAGTGTATTAAATAATGTTCAGCTAAGAGGCGGGCTTAGTGCTAAACACCCCTTTTGCATTACAGAATCTAAGGCTGACACTTAATACGTCACAGGGAGTAATTGCCCTCAACAGAACAGCTACCTGAAGGTGAAACATGAGTCATGCCGTTGGGGAAACACCCCAGGTTACAAAAGTGACCACAACTCTTACATTGGGCTGAAGTTAGAGAGATAACTTGTCCAAACATGTTCACATGTGTGTACTGCCTATTGTATAGAAATTTGTTATATCTCATGGCCTGAATTCTTTAATTGTTTACTGACTTTTCCCAGATAAATGCTCACAGCCGCTTTTATTTTTT
>ERZ1740052.526-NODE-526-length-13234-cov-5.368693_pt1 | contig 13234 bp, 10 predicted proteins | sample MGYA00581750_ERZ1740052 | MGnify/ENA primary metagenome ERZ1740052 (study PRJEB43018, sample SAMN04849743) | marine metagenome | isolation source: floating plastic debris | place: Pacific Ocean | collected 2008-08-30 | study: EMG produced TPA metagenomics assembly... | reverse complement strand
AATTCAGGTAGTTTTGGTAGGTATTCTTTCGGGGCGACCCGTGATTACTTCAGCGGTTTGCCCTGCTATTCACTATGTACGGGAAGCTGTTGTGGAAGTTGATCCTGATGATGTTAAGGGATACGGCGATGCCATTTTGACTCTCTGTGATGATCAGGATTTTTACACGCAAAAGTATGAGGCCTGTCTATCTCTACAATCTCGCTTCTATGACTTATCTGAGGGCTGGGGAGAAAAGTTAAAGGCAATTCTTCAAGCCCACGGGACCATCAAGTCGTGAAAGTAGGAGACTCAAGCTTTAAAGAGGAGTCTCTCGAGGTGAATGCCAATCCATAGGGCGTGCCCATGGTTCTCAATAAATCTTGGTCTATGTCTTTCCACCTGTTTGGGATTTCAGAAGGACTAACTCTAAAGTTCTAGCTAGCTCATCAATATCTATGCTGAAACCCTGTTGTGTAGGAGAACCCACGACAAAACTATAGGCCATCTCTAAGCTGTCTGTTACTACTTTATATATGTTGTTGAAACGGTTAGGTGGTTGTAGTGTAAGCACAGTTCCACGGTCCTTGACGGCTAATAGTCCAGGTGCGAGCTGACTTCCTTCAACGCCTGCAATGATCTCAGCTCCCATGGATTTTTCCATCATCTCTCTGGCAGAAGACTGTTGAGGATCCAAGATTACAAACCCTTGCTGCTCTAAAAAATTTTCAACCTCTGATTCATTTTCTAGTAGCCTTAGGTCTCCTGAGCGCCCACGTCTGAAAAAAGCACCTAACGGTTTAGACGATGGGATTAAGTTTTTTAGCCGTGTGCGGAGCGTTTCATAGCGTTCCGCCTTATCGTCGTTCCACGCGATATCGTCAATCACGACAAGCTTTTTGCATTTAGCCGAATTGACTTGGCGGGTGTGCAGATCGAAAAAATCTCGATAGGCTGGCTCGTGGTCGTAAGCTTTGCGAGCTACTGTAATCGGCTCACCTAGCTTTTGCCCCAACAATATAAGGGGAAGCTCATCTTGAATGAAATGACAAAAATAAAGGTTGCTAACATAGCTGGATGTCAGGACAGCCTCATCTAAACGTTCGTAGTCACCGGATAAGACCATACTTTCCTGGGTCTTTATGAGAGGCATCTTCATTGCATTTTTGTACACAAAACCGTTCGCCAAGACAGGAGATTTCAACAGATAAGTTGTTGTTGGTCTAAATTCTTGCCAGTTACCTGTAATGCGTGCATGCTCTAATGCGTGGTTAGTCGCAACAGATACAACTTTGCCCAGTTGATTGTTCAGATAGATTGCTTTGCTGCTTTTGGGAGATTTGGGAGGAGGGGCTAGAATCCAAGACTTGTCACTAAGATCTTTGTAGGAAGGGTTTTTCCAAAACCTCATACCACGCAAAATAAGGCGTTTGAGAGGAACAAGTTTCATAGCGGTGATTTAGGTATAAAACACTTACTTGCCTAAGCTAGGGCTTGCCTAAGCTAGGGCGTACTATGATGCTAGTCTCGGAGGCTTTATGTGAAAGAGAGTGTTCGCAACAATTAACTTGCTGAAATGTCAGGAGAGTAGGATTATTTCGAGCTTTTATTGAGCTAGAAGATTGGCATAAGCTTAATAAACGAGAAACACCTATTGTCACCTAATAGCTTTTGTATTCGATCAGCTGTGCTGGTTTATTTTGCCAGCGATTGAACCAATATTTGCCTTGACCGATAGCCTGTGGCACTTTTGAGAGGATACAGAAGTAAGCGTAAAGCAGTGACTGGCGGTCAATGTCGCCACGGCGACGTCGGTAGCGGTAAATTCTGAAAAGCTGAAAAGCGTAGATCAAGAGCCCTACCATAAGGCTGACGCCGTGCGTGACACCAGCGCTCAAGAGTGTCCCGAAGGGAAGAAGCACGCCCCATATCCAGCCGCTAACATGTGCTTTGAATTTGTATCGCTCGGCGGCTCGGCCGTACATGTCATTGCCTTGGGCGATCGCCCAACCGCCGCGTACGGACCGCTGCCACCACTGGCCAAACGTATGCATATCCATATCGTGGATAGCCATATCGGCATTGATGCACTGAATCTTCCAGCTTTTTCGTTTGAGGCGAATACATAGCTCGGGCTCTTCGCCACAGATGAGCTTTGGGTTGAATCCACCAATGGCTTTGAACGATTTTGTGCGCATGAGCGAAATCCCCCCGCAGGCCGCCGCCTCGCCAGTAGGGACGTTCCATTCCATCTCGGCGAGCTGATGGTAGGTAGAGGCCTGAGGAAATCGCTCGCGGAGGCGACCGAAGACTACGGCTGTATCAGAATGCTGCGACAGAAATGCGATCGCTGGCTCTATCCAGTCGGAGAGTAATTCGCAGTCACCATCAATGAACTGAACGTACTGCGTCTGTGGTGCGATCGCCATCAAGCGCTCAAATCCTGCGTTCCGGGCTCGAGCTGCTGTAAAGGGCACGCTCATGTCCAACTGCACCACCTCTACGCCTTTGTTCTTTGCTTCGTCAATGCTGTTGTCGGTAGAGTCGGAATCGACGTAGATAATTGCAACGTTGCTGGGCAGGTTGGCTTGTAGAGACTTGAGGCAGCGGATGAGGCGAGCCCCTTCATTGCGGCCAATAGCAACAACGCCGACATGGGTGACGGATAGAGTGGTCATTGAGTTGCTCGCCAAGTGGGAGACCATTAGAACTGAACTATTAGAGCTGGACTATTTAGAACCGGGCTATTGAAACCAAGCTGCGGAAATAGGGCCATTGAAATGAGTCGTTAGAACCGATTTTGCTCGGCCAACAGAGCTTCTACTAGCTGACTAGTGCGAGCCATGTCGTTGAAGTTAATGGGGGCAGTTTGGCCGCTGCTGAGGGCTGTGTAGGTTTCTCCTAGAAGGGTGTGTAGTCCTTCGTAGGGGGTCTTTTGCATGACCTTGTTACGGAAGTTGCGAACGCTAGAGCCGACGAGCGACCAGCCGTTGACAAAGTGATTGACCAAAGGAGAAAGCTGCTGGCCTCCTGTGCGAGGCTTCACACAGCGCAAGTAGGGCTGAAACAGATCTGTCTCGGCGTAGCCCTGGGTGCCACGGACGGTGAGTGAGAAGCACTCTGGCAATGTGTAGCAGCTGAAGCGAATGCGACCATGGGCCTTGTCGCTAATGAGGAGCGCGTCCAAATCGTCGTACTTGAAGAGGTCGTCTTGGCCGTGGTTGCTCCAAGCGGCGGAAATGCGCTCAAAGTCTACATCGGGGAGGAACTCAAGCAGTAGGTAGCTGAGGTGAGTGATGAAGTCGTGAATCACGCCAGCGGGCATTTTGTGGCTAGGGCTAGGCAGATTTGTGTCAGCATAGCGGCCACCGCCGCGCACGTTCAGCGCGATGCGGATTTCTACGTCTTGAATGTCGCCGAGTTCACCAGCGGCCACCATGTCTTTGATGGCGCGAACGGGACCGTTGAAGCGGTAGTTGTGGTCTTCGATGAGGGTGCGATCGCAGTCCTTCGCAATTTGCCACAGGTCAGTAAATTCTTGATAACTAGGCGCAACAGGCTTTTCGCAGATGACGTGGGAACCCGCGCGAAGGCAGTCGGTCGCAATGGGGAAGTGCGTTTTTGGTGGGGTGAGAATGTGAACGACATCCGGCTGGGCTCGCTCTAGCATTTCTGCATAGTTGGTGTAGGCAGCGGCTGCACCAAATGTATCGGCTGCATAGTTAGCGGCAGCGGGCGATAAGTCGCAAACGCCCACTAGGTTTGCCTGCTGGCTGCTCTGTAGAAAAGAGAGATGCTGCTTGGAGATAACCCCAGTGCCGATGACTGCGGATTTTAGCGCGGTTGCCATGAGTAGAAAAGGTGTGTGAATACCAGCGTTGCTGTATGTGTATAAATAGAAGACCCAGACGAAAAAATAGTTCCGTAAAAAGAAGAAAGACATGGGCCTAGGCAATGTGCGTCTGCTGATTGTGGTGGAAAACGCAGACTATCGAGCGGCACTTTCAAATATTTTTATGCCGGAGGCGATGCACGAACAGCTCTCTGGTCGACTGAGCCCGGCAGATATCCACATAGTGACAGCGGCGGCACGCTGGAGCCCAGATGTGCAGGCGGTGGCGATTTTTTCCTGTTACTCTGAGGCAACTTATAGCGATCGCACTTATCTTAAGGTTGGCCTCATGGGGAGTGGTATTCCCCTGCCTGATGAGCCAGCAGCCGAAACGGTTGATAAGTCAGGCGGTGCACCAGCGCCGAGCGCGGCAGCGAGTCGCAAACTGGTACGACTCGTGGCTGAGTTTTGCCCGACGCACCTGGTAATGTGCACCCGTTCTATGCCCATTTTGACCTGGGCGATTCGCCGTAAAATTCGCAGCGTGGCCCTATTTTCTGATTGGTACGAGCCGCTGGGATGGTCTGAAAAACGGCAGCACGCCCGGCTCATTCGCCAGCTCAACCACCCCTGTATCAGCTTGGTAGGCGGAAACGGCGTTCTTACGTGCAAAATCTTAGCGGCCAATGGGGTAGATGCCGCTAAATTGATTCCATGGGAATGGTCACAACCACAACTGTTGCGACAGTACTCTCCTAAAACTATTCGCGCAGATAAGTTTTCAGTAAAGTTGGTGTGTGTTGGGTCGCTAGACGCGGACGCGGGGATAGATGATTTGCTGCAAGGCGTTCTCCTGTTGCAGCAAGCCGGTTACACCGTCGATTTACAGCTGATTCGCAATCCCTTGAACGACACCTTTCCGGTGGCAGTACAAGAAACTGCCTGGCTAAAAGCACAGGTGAATTCGTTAGCGTTATCCAGTTCAGTGACGGTGCATGTCAGCTTGCTCCCTGAGCAAATGTTAGAGCTTGTAAGAGACGCTGATATTGCGGTATTTCCTCATCCTGGGCCGCTGCTGTTGCCAGCACAGGATTCTGAGCTACCTTTGGGTGTGGCACTGGCAATGGCAGCCCGAACGCCAATAGTGGCCTGCGATCACGAAGTCCTGGCCGCTCATTTGTATCATGGTGCTAATGCAGTTACCTTTCCCATGAGGAGTCCACAGTCGATGGTGCACCGCATTGAGCGCGTTATGGGGCAAGCAGCGCTGTACGCTCAGCTTTCTGAGGCTGCTCAAATCACCCTTGATAAAATTAAAGTCCCAGCGTGCTGGGGCGAGCTGATTGAGCTGTGGATGACGGACAGTGCCTACGAGCAGCAGCGGCTGCATGACTTTGCCCTGTCGTCTGGTCGGTATGTAAAAGACGTGATGTAAAAGAAGTGTTGTAGGAGCGTGTTGGCGTCATGCAGTTGGCTGAAGATTCTCGTATTGAACCCGTAGAGAGGCAGGCTCGGCTTGCGCTAATAGAGAAGGGCTACAGCGTATTTGCCTGGCTGTTTTTCTCGAACGGTGTGAGCACTGTTTTGAATGATAACGAAACGCTGCTAAAGCCGATGCGATACGGCATTTTGTTGTTAGCACTGTTGCTGCTATCTGCCAGATGGCGAGGGACGCTGCGGGCGCTTTCTAAAGGCGGTGTGCTGTGGGCACTCATGGCGGTGATGGTGTTGTCATTGGGCTGGTCGATGTCGCCAAGCTATACGGTGGACAGCCTGCGGGGAGAGGTGCTGCCGATGACCGCATTTGCCGTTTATTTTTCGTCTCGCTTTAATATGCGCGAGCAAATGCGATTGCTGGCGATCGCACTTGGAATTGGCGCGCTGCTTTCTTTCTTTTATGCGACCGCGATGCCGTCTGTAGGCAGGCACGTGGGCGATAAGTTCGACGGCGCCTGGAAGGGCATCTACTCCCAGAAGCACAATTTTTCTACTTCGATGACCCTCACCATTCTGCTGTTTTTTGTGCTGGGGGTGGTCAATCGGCCAGGATTTGAGCGGCTACTAGCGCGCATCGGGCTAGCGGTGGCGACGGCGATGATTATTTTGTCGACCTCGAAGTCGGGGTTGCTAATTTTTATCGCGATGATGGTGATTATGGTGCTTACCCGGCTATTTCGCTGGCGCGGGCGGCGCAGTGTGCTGATATTGGACTTGGCTGGGCTAGCTGCATTAGGTGCGATCGCGGGTCTTTCGGTCACCTGGAGAGACATTGTCATTAGTCTCGGCAGAGACCCTACCCTCTCAGCGCGTACCTACATCTGGGCTGGCGCTATAGATAAAATTATGGATCAGCCGCTGCTGGGGTATGGCCGAGCAGCCTTCTGGGTACCCGATAGCCTACCGGCCTTTGAAGTGGGGCTGCTGGCTGGGAGCCAAGGCTTTGTTCCGGCCCACGCTCATAACGGCTTTATAGATGTGGCCATCGACCTGGGGTTGATTGGCTTAGGGCTGTTTGTGTTTGGGCTACTGTTGACCTATCTCATCGCCATTCGCCGCGCTTACAAAGCGGAAGCGCCCGAAGATCTTTGGCCCTTTGCCTTTTTGACTTTGCTCGTGATGAGCAACTTGACGGAAACGGTCTTAATGAACCGAGTGACCCTCTACTGGGTGCTGTATATGGTGATATTTTTGTCCGTTCGCATTTGGCCTCAGCGCACTGAATGGAAATCGGTGCGTCCATCAGCCTGAGAAAACGGTGCTATCCGTAGGGAATGAGTCTGTTGAAGATATGAGAAGAACGGAACCTTTTTCGAGAAAAACCCATCTAGATAACTTGTGCTCTTACCTTTTAAGACCGCCCCTTAGTCAGTCTGGCGGTAGGTAATGGCACCCATTAACGCTTACTTTAAATTTAAGACGTGACGGCTTATGCGCCAGTATTTATCCAAGGTTTTATATGTGCTTTCTGGCAAGCGCCGGCAGCTGGCAGTCATGCTGTTTGTGTTCGTGTTTGTTTCGGTACTAGAGGCACTAGGCATTGGATTAATCGGTCCTTTCTTAAGCATTGTGAGCGACCCGTCTATTGTGAATGACAAGCCCGCTTTGAATTCGCTAGTGTCGTTTTTTGGCCTAGAGAGCGATAGGCAAATTATCTTGGCGAGCGCTGTTGTGGTGCTGAGCATGTTTTGCTTTAAGTCGCTGGCTTATTTCCTGTGCAAGGTCTATATCTATCGCTTCAGCTACCGACAAAAACAAGAGCTAGAAGCCAGGCTGGTACACACTTACCTTAATATTTCCTATCTGTTTCATCTCGATCGCAACAGTGCCACGCTAATCAAAAATCTTGCGTTTGAGTCGATTCAGTTTACGATGAACTGCTTGATCCCGCTGTTGGAGATTGTGTCGAATACGCTAGTTGTCATTCTGTTGTTGGGTTTGCTGGCGATAACAGATTTTTCACTAGTGCTAATGGTGCTGGGTGTGCTGCTACCAGTTTTCTTGATCTTTGCTCGGGTGAGTCGGCGAATTCGCGGCTGGGGACGGATTAAGTCAACCGCGCAAGGGGGCTTGATTCGCTCGATTAATCATGGCTTAGGTGGCCTGAAAGAGACAAAAGTGTTGGGCTGTGAAGCCTACTTTGAGCGCGACTTGCTGACTTATTCCAAGCAGTTTAGCGAAGCATCCACGCTAGTTGACGGCCTACAGCTGATGCCAAAAGTGGCCATTGAAACAGAGCTGGTGGTTTTCCTAATTCTGTTTGTGTTGGTTTCTCAGCTAGTGCTGGGCCGTAGCCTAGAGGAGCTCACGGCGGTAATGGGCGTATTTGCAGTGGCTTCTATTCGCATGATTCCTGCCTCTAGCCAAATACTGATCGCGGTGGGCCGAATGCGGGCAATGAGCTACGCCCTCGACATGCTCTACAAAGATTTAAAGGAGATTGAAGCTTACGGTGTGCCGACAGCTCAGCTGATGCCTGTTTCGGATGGGCGACTGGCCCAGCAGGCTGCGAGTAAGTTTGACAAATCTGTGAGTTTGCAAGACGTGACGTTTTACTACCCGAATACGGATGAGCCTGCGATTGAGAACATTTCGCTTGATATTCGTAAGGGTGAGTCGATTGCGCTAGTGGGTAAGTCTGGCTCAGGTAAGACAACGCTAGTGGACATTATTTTGGGATTGTTGAACCCGTCTTCTGGCGATATTTTGGTAGACGGGCAATCTGTTTATTCTGACTTGCGAGCCTTGCAGTATTTACTGGTCTACATTCCTCTGGCATTTTTCCTCACGGATGAGACCATCGCTCATAACATTGCGTTCGGCATCCCCAAAGACGAGATTGATTACGACCGGGTGACTATTGCCGTGAAGGCAGCTCAGCTAGAGGATTTGATTGAGCAGCTGCCCGAGGGATTGGAGACGATGGTCGGTGAGCGCGGCATGCGGATCTCTGGCGGTCAGCGTCAGCGGGTGGGCATTGCGCGAGCGCTGTATTACGGACGGGAAATTTTGGTGCTAGATGAAGCAACTTCCGCGCTCGATTCGGAGACAGAGAAGCTGGTGAGTGATGCCATCAATAGCCTGGCTGGCGACAAAACGCTGATTATTATTGCGCATCGGGTGTCTACGATTGAGCATTGCGATCGCGTTTATCGGTTAGAGAGCGGTCGCTTACAGCAGTCTGGTACTTATGAGGAAGTCGTCTTGGCGGGCAGTCGTTAACCTGACAACTTCGGGCTAGCCTATTGGTAAGAGTCAACTTGGTAAGAGTCAACCAGCATTTTGACATGCTGCGAGCCGAAGCCATTGCTGACCAGCAGCGTGCGGACGAACTGTTCGCCGCCATGCAAGTGAAGGCCGACAGCGAGCAGTTTGCCGCTGCACAAGCAAATGCCCAAATCGTGCTGTTGTAGTCACAAAGACCTCGCAAGTCGGCTGACAGGGAAGGGTTTGGAAGTGATGGAGAGAGCGGAAAGAGGCAGAGACGGCTCCTCTTTTACTTCACTTTTAGAATGCTTTTGATGAAAGCTATCACAGAGGTTCGGGCCTTCTTGTTTGTGGCGATGCGCTCTAGCTGGTAGCGGGTGAAGGTGGCAGACGTTTTCAAGAAATCTATAATGTCCAGTAGCTTTGGAGAGGGCTCGGATAAAGGGTAGCCTGCTGAACGCATGGCGGGGCCAGCAATCTTCTCGCAGAGGAGAGTCTCGGTGTTGGTGAGTTCTTTGGGTGAGCCGCTTTTGAGAGAGGTGTTAGATTTTTCGGCGATGACGTTGCCGATGACTGTGGTGCCTAGAAAATTGGCTAGGCGTTCGGCGACAGCTTCGGGCGATCGCACCAAATCCTCAAACTTTACGACCTCCACAGGTGCGCGCCCTTTCTGTTGAAAAGCGTGCACCTTCTCGTAGGCGTTTTTCCAGTACAGTGCATATACTGCTGGGTGATACTGCCGTGATTCGCCGTCCTGGCTACCCTCTGTTTTTACCCGAGGTAAGTTTTTAAACGAGCGCATCATTTTGCGCGGGTCTCGCAAAATGTAGATGAATTTGGCCTCTGGGAAGATGCGAGAGAGCTCATCCATGTGCATAAAATCTTGAGGTGTTTTGTAGCCCCAGCGGCACTTTTGGCCATGAATAGTAAGGCGCATCATCCACTCTTCTAGCACCTGAGGCCAGGTCAACGGGCCTTGCTGCGCAGCTGCGGTTCTTTCTGTCTGTTGGTGCGGAATCTGTTGAAATGCGGTGAGCAGAGCCGCTTCCATCTCAAAGGGGTCTTCCAGACTGAGGTTTGGGACTTGAAAGTTCTTCTCGTACTTAATCTTGGCCCAGAGCTGCCAGGAAAGCTTGTTGACAAACTTCTGCAGACGTTCTGGATCCTTCGATAGGTCAAAGGTGCTGGAAATACCGAGGGTCGCCGCCTTTTGATAGGGATATAGGTCATCGAAAATGAACCAATTATCTAGGCAGGAGAGCACGTGGGCTAGGTACGATGAACCGCTCCTAGGCAGCCCAACCACAATAACTGGAGGCGTTGTGGCGTGGTTTACGAGAGTCGTGCTCTTAACAACCGTTTCCAGGCTGGTTTGCTTTGAGTTAGTTTGAATACTCATCGGACACCCACTACGTCTGTTGCTGTAGACAGGCGATCGCGCCTGAAAGTTTCATCCTGTAAAAAGTTTTATTTACTTTCATTTCATGGAACTATTTTGACAGCAGATGTATCTAAAGAGGTGAGTGTTCTACTTGCCTGAGGAAATTTTGCTGATGTCAAGATATGTGCTCATTAGCCCCTGCCGGAATGAAGTCGATTACATACAGACAACAATTGATTCAGTTGTAAACCAGTCCTTGCCGCCAGCGAAGTGGGTCATTGTCGATGACGGCTCTACCGACGGAACTCAAGATATTATTGCGGCAGCAGCCAGGCAGCATAGCTTTATTGATATAGTAGAGAGACGCGACCGGGGCCAAAGAAGCGTAGGCCCTGGCGTGATAGAAGCTTTTTACACTGGCTATGATGCTATCAATCCCAGCGACTACGACTACATCTGTAAGCTCGATGTAGATTTGGACATCCCGTCTGGTTATTTTGCGGCGCTGGTCGCACGCATGGAAGCCAACCCACGTATTGGGACCTGTAGCGGCAAACCTTACTTCCCTAATCAATCCGGTGAGCTGGTGAGTGAGCGCTGCGGCGATGAAAACTCAGTAGGCATGATCAAGCTGTACCGCAGAGAGTGCTTTGAAGAGATTGGTGGCTTTGTGCGGCAGGTGATGTGGGATGGTATCGACTGTCATCGCTGTCGTATGTTGGGCTGGATCGCAGTGAGCTGGGACGAGCCCACACTGCGATTCATTCATCTGCGACCTATGGGCTCTAGCCAAAAGAGCATTTTTACCGGGCGATCGCGCCACGGCTCTGGCCAATACTTTATGGGGACAAGTCTCACTTACATGGTGGCGAGCGCGGTGTACCGAATGATGGTGCCGCCGTACGTGGTGGGTAGCGGCATGATGCTGTATGGCTACCTCAAGTCGATGGTGACGGGCCAATCACGCTATGGGGATGAGTCGTTTCGTCAGTTTCTGCGCGACTACCAGTGGCAGTGCCTGACAAAAGGGAAGGCTACCGCTACCCGGCAACTGAATGAAAAACAGGCAGATGTGTGGGCACGCTCACATGCTCAGAACCCAAATCAGAGCCCAGAAGAATTGAGTCAGCGTCAAGCTTGGCTGAGTCGTCGGGCTCTCACCGCTAACGCAAAATCTTGATTGTTGTTTATCAGAAAAAATCTACATGAAGTTACTAGTTACGGGTGCGTCTGGCTTTTTGGGTAAGTACGTGGTGGCAGCAGCGCTACGGCGAGGCCACCGGGTAAGAGCAGTAGTGCGTCCGGCTACAGATGTTTCTCGTATTCCTTGGTCAACCCATTCTCATGTGGAATTTGTCCGGTTGGACTTACGTCGTAGAGTAGGCATTGCAGAGGGGCTCGCAGGGGCAGACGCAGTGTTGCACTTAGCCGCTTCAAAAGCGGGTGATTTCTATGCGCAGTTTGGCGGGACGGTACTTGCCACCGAGAATTTGCTAAACGCTATGACGGACGCGGATGTGAAACGCCTCGTTTCGATTGGCACTTTTTCTGTATATGACTACATCAACATGCGCAGCGGCTCTTTGCTAGTTGAGTCTTCTCCTTTGGTAAAAGTACCTGCCTGGCGAGATGAGTATGCGCAAACGAAGCTGTTGCAAGAGCAGCTGGTGCGTGATTTTGAGCGGGAGCAAAGCGGTTTGGTAACTATTTTGCGGCCCGGCGTGATATATGGAAAAGACAATCTGTGGACAGCTCGTCTGGGTGCTGGGCTCGGTGAGGGGTCTTGGTTGCGAATTGGTGCGTACTCGAAACTGCCTCTCTCCTATGTAGAGAACTGCGCAGATGCGATTGTGATGGCGGCGGAGCAGGAAGCTGCGATCGGTCAAACCATTAACGTGCTAGACGACAACCCACCTACACAAAGGCAGTACGCCAAGGCGCTGCTGGCACAGGTGCCAAATCCACCGAAGTTTGTCCCGGTGAATTGGACCGTGATGCGGATGGTTGGCAACTTAGCGTGGGCTGTGAATCAGCGACTGCTGGGGGGCAATGCAAAGCTGCCAGGTGTGTTGATTCCGGCGCGGCTGCACGCTCGCTTTAAGTCGTTGAAGTATAGCAATGCCAAGCTCAAGCAGTGTTTGGGATGGGAGCCTCGGTTTGGGGTAGAGGATGCGATCGCGCGTAGCTTGGACGATAGCGGTCACTTTGAAGTAGCTGAGGTCGCCGCAGAGAAGGTTTCCCAGCCAGTGTAATGAGTCGGATCTGGTTTCCCTTCATAAGGGGAACCAACAGAGAAGAGCAAGAAGTTTGGGATTAATTGGTTAGTTGACTGCTATGCGTATTGCTTACCTGACTGGAACCTACCCTCGTGCTACCGATACCTTTATCCAGCGTGAGGTAGCGGGTTTGCGATCGCACGGTATGGACGTGCACACCTTTGCCGTGCGCCGCCCAGAAGATAAGCAAATCGTAGGACCCGAGCAGGCAAGTGAGAGAGAGAAAACGTTCTATATTCTCTCTGAGAAAGGGGCTCCGTCGAATGCGTGGGCTTTGCTGAAGGCGCACTTGGCTTTGCTGGTTGGGAGTCCAAGGCGGTATTTGAGTGCGATCGCCCTCGCCCTCAACACCCGTCAGCCAGACTTAAAGGGCCTGCTGTACCAGCTGTTCTACTTTATAGAAGCAGGCGTGCTCGCCGACCAAGTCAAAAAGAGAGAAATTGACCACCTGCACAACCACTTTGGCAACACCAGCTGTTCTGTTGCAATGTTGGCAGCTGCCTTGGGCGACTTTACCTACAGTTTTACGCTCCACGGTCCAGCCATTTTCTTTGAGCCGCAGCGTTGGCGTATTGATGAAAAGATGAAGCGAGCCAGCTTTGTGTCTTGCATTAGCAACTATTGCCGTTCGCAGGCGATGGTATTTGCCCCCTATTACGTTTGGGACCGGCTGCACATTATTCATTGTGGTGTAAATCCATCACAGTTTACGCCGGTAAATCATGTGGGTGCTGGCAGTCGATTGTTGTTTGTTGGGCGCTTAGCAGCGGTGAAAGGGTTACCTGTTCTGTTGAACAGTTTAGTTGATATCAAAAAGGCAAAGCCCGATGTTGTGCTGACGGTGGTAGGTGATGGCCCTGACCGTGCAATGTTGGAAGCGCGCGCAGCAGAACTGGGATTGTTGAACAATGTTGACTTTGTGGGCTATCAGTCGCAGTCGGCAGTGAGAGATTACTTGCAACAGACGGATGTGTTTGTGCTCCCCAGCTTTGCTGAAGGGGTGCCAGTGGTGCTGATGGAAGCTATGGCCAGCGGCCGCCCCGTGATTGCAACACGTGTGGC
>ERZ1740052.525-NODE-525-length-13234-cov-11.291524_pt1 | contig 13234 bp, 7 predicted proteins | sample MGYA00581750_ERZ1740052 | MGnify/ENA primary metagenome ERZ1740052 (study PRJEB43018, sample SAMN04849743) | marine metagenome | isolation source: floating plastic debris | place: Pacific Ocean | collected 2008-08-30 | study: EMG produced TPA metagenomics assembly... | reverse complement strand
AAATAAATTCCTATCATTAAATCCCTCAAAATCAGAAAAGAAATCATCAAAAGATGAACCAAATCCACCAGCAACGGTTTCTAAATCAGAGTCGTTCAATTCCCCTTCTGTTTGGTTTTGCAATACTTTTTCTTCGATAATTTGTGCTTGTTGTTTATTAATAGCCATGATTTTTCTCCAAGTTGTTTATTTGCTAGTTGAATGAAGTTGATATTTGTCGGTAGCAGCTGTATTTAATTTAATTAATGATTAATTAACTTACGAGTTGCTGCCTAAACATGAAAGTATTTCTCTGACGAAGATGACTAAGCCTAATTCAATACTTCTGAGATTAATTTGAGAGTTATTGTCTTCAGAAATTCGATTAGTTTGATTAGTCATTATTTGAAGATTTGCAATTACTTTCGGTCTGAATTAAAAAGTAATTTAATCTTGCTTATGATTCTATACTAACTGAAAATTATCTGAAAAAACTGGTTGAATCTATACTCCTGAATAACTGCTGAACAAAACTGAGTTTTTGCAAAGATACAAGCAAAGTTGATTTTGTAACTCATTGTTTCTATCCTAAATGAAAATTATCTAGAAATATCTGCTTGAATCTGTATTCCTGAATAACTGCTGAACAAAACTGAGTTTATTTCAGAGTAATTATCGGGTTCTATCTACATCAAAATTAAGAGCAGACATAAGATTTGTACACCCAACCTAATTTTCCTTGATGGTTAACATAGTACCAATCATTATTACTACTTTGGGCTAATATTCCTAGCTTGTTACCATTAGGAATTTTTGATTTTACACCATACCCCAAATTTCCCCCATATCTTTGGTTGAGACTTTGACCACCAGTACATACACGTCCATATTGGTTTTGAGTAACGCTTTTATAGGCTTGTGAGGGTGCTTCTGTCTGCGCTATAACAGCTACAGACATAGTTAAAGTCGAAGCTAGAATTACTCCATTAGACATGATTTTTTTTAACATTGTTCTACTCCTTATTACTTGATTAGTTGTGAAAAAACAATTCATTTTCTACTTGTTTTTATCCTAAATTAAAATTATCTGAATATAACTGCTTTAATCTACATTCCTGAACAAGTGCTGAACAAAACTGATTTTTTATATACATGAAAGCAAAATTTTAGATATATTTGACTTCTTCTACTGCTAGATTTATTGATAAAGAAAATTTTATCCAATGTTTTTTATTTGTAATTACTGTTTTGACTGCAAAGCAATAATTCAATAATTCAATCTTGATGTGCTTAGATTAGAATTGCGTTTGATATCTAAAAATATACTTTAATCTAATGTAATCCTAGATGAATCATGATAATATGCTGTTTTTTACAAGCAAGTTAGATTTGTAATTCTTGTTTTGACGTTAAGTTAGGCTTTAAGGCGATAAAACAGATTAATACTTAGCTTAATAAACACTCAAAGCAAATGATGAGTTTTCTTAGATATGACTTAGAGTTCCTATATATTATTAAACAATTACTGAATAAAACTGAGTTTTTATGTATGTTATATTTTAATAATAAAGCTATAATATAAATATTCATAACTATCGCATTAATAAAAAACTATTGCGAAAAATGAATAGAGGTAGTTAAATCACAAAGTTAGAAAAAATCATTTTTATACAAATATTCAATGTTGATAAGTAATGAGCCGGCTTACTAATATTGAATATCAAAAGTTTGTAGAAACTAGAAAATAATTCTGGCTTAGTTTTAATCCTCGAAATAACTCTTTTAACCCACACTACATTATTGACCCGGAGAGCTTCTCATTAGACATCTCCGAGTCATTTTTTATCTAAGATTACCTATAGCGTAGGTTGGTTTGTCAGCGTCAGCGTTGTGAAGCAATACTAAGTGTTAGCGTTCACGCAGTGAGTCGTCAGACTAAGCGTGCCTAACCTACAATTTTTCGGTAATTTTCTACCGGGAAGGGAGTAAATCAGCAACGCCATTTATTTTAAAGAAATTATCGTAGATGAGTAATAACATATCTATTCTATTTGTCTTGCAGCAAGCCGAGCGAATAATCCTTCTTGTTTGAGCAACTCCTCAAATGTACCCGATTCTACTAACCGACCTGCTTCAATCACGTATATCCGGTCAGCATTACGAACCGTACTCAAACGGTGAGCAATTACTACTCGTGTAGCATTTAATCTATCTAAACTTTCAGTAACGATTGCTTGTGTACGGTTATCTAAAGCGCTTGTTGCTTCATCCATTAAAATAATTTTTGGCTTTAATAATATTGAGCGTGCAATCAGCAATCTTTGTCTTTGTCCTCCGGAAAGATTTGTACCACCTTCACTGATAACTGTATACATTTTCATGGGCATTTTCTCAATATCCTCTGCAAATCCAGCCATACGCGAGGCTTGCCAAGCTTCATCTAAAGTTATCAAAGCTCCACAGGCTATATTGTCAAATATTGACCCAGAGTTTATTCGACCATTTTGCAATACTACCCCTAACTGTCGCCTTAGTGCTTGAACATTTAACCCTGACAAATCTTGACCATCGTAATAAATCGTACCGCTTAAAGGTATCTCAAACCCCAACAACAATCTGAATATAGTTGATTTACCGCTACCACTAGGGCCAACAAAAGCAACAAATTCACCCGGCGATATTTTTATATCGATATCATCAAGAATCATCGGGCCATCTTCACGGTAGCGAAAAGTTACATGGTCTAAGTGAATTCTCCCTGTTACACGACCGGGGTCTGCACTGGTCGGGTCAGCTTCTGTTGCTCCTTGTAAAATTGGTTTTGTTCTTTCCCACAGTGGTACGATATCTAATATATCGGTTAATGTATTGCTTAAGCTTGTCACACCACTCATAAAGGTTCCGAAGGCTGAATTAAAAGCCAGAAAGGTACCCATATTAAGCCCATTGCTATCGCTAGCTAGAGCATCTTGAATATCTGCAATCGCGAACCAGTAAAGCAATACTGAACTAATTAAAGGTAGTGCTTCGTTAAATACCGATAGACCATCGTTAATACTTCTAATACCTATTATCTTTTTAATTCGTTGACTATATTTTTTTGCCCAAGCTGCAAATGCTCGCTCCTCGGCTGCTGCTACTCTTAACTTTGAAACTCCGTTTATTAACTCCACTACTAAGCTGCTGATTTTACCATCCATTTCTTCTAAGTCACGATTTATACGTATGAGAAAATAGCTTGATGAAAATGTAATTACCACAGCAGCAAAGGTTATACATATTCCCACCATAGCTAGTTTCGTGCTGTAAAAAAACATCAACGCTAAATTTAAGAGCGAGAAAACCCCACTTAGCAGACTATTTTGTGTAGCTCCACTCAGCCGAGCGCGAATCTGGCTGATTGCTAACAAACGAACCATCAAATCACCAGAAGAAAATTCGCGGAAAAAAGCTGGCTTGAGATTAAGCAATTTATCCCAAGCAGCTGGTTGCAAGCTTGCATTAGCTGAATTTTCTACCCGTAAAGACAAAATACTCCGAGCCATTTGAAATGCTGATTTCCCTATGGCTGCTGCAAATAAACCCAAACCAATTTGTATTAGTATCTCTTTGTTACTATTAGGAATCGCATCGTTAACTAAAATTGCAGTTGCTTGGGGAGTAACCATACCTAGTAAAGTCCCCAGCATTCCCAGCAGTATTACCCCTGCAATATATTTCCTACTTCCGAAGGTACCAAATTTAAATAGCTCTAAGAAGTTGCTAACCGTCAGCGGCAAAGGTCTGTAGAACATTTGCGCTTCGGGTAAAAGTGTTTCAGCAATCGCTTTAGTCACCAGATTACGAGTGCGGGTTTCTGGGTCAAATAAGAGATAGCGATTTCCTTTATATGGCAATAATGCCACGGGTTTTTTACCTATTTCGGTATAAGCTAAAAGGGGTCCTTGCTCTTGTTTCCACCAATTTCCTTGCAATAATACCCCACGAGTACGAAAGCGTGATGAACGAGCTATTGCTTCTAAAGGGTCAATAACTCTACCCATGTCTTCTGATTGAGCTGGAGGACTAACCTCTATTCCCATCTCTCTACCTATTGCTCCCGCAGCAATTAATAATGGGGTTCCTCCCTGAATTAGGTCAGATTCTCGTTGAGGATGCAATACACCAGTTAATTCACCTAAAGCCACTTCCGCTGCTTGACGGTTGAGTTTTCGCCGTTGCTGAAAACGTTGAAAATCTCGCTCTAACTGTTCTTCTATTCGTAAATATACGTATTTAAAACAAAATTGATGTAACTTATTTAAATTTTCATATAATTGGTTAAAGTCATCTAATTCTGAAGTCTGATAAACTTGTACTTCCAGCAAATCTTCTGCCTCTATCCACATTGGATATGTTAAAGGAAAAACTCCAGAATTATCTTCTAGCTGCAAGTTGTCAAAACTCATCCATTTAGCATTATTATTGGCTACACGCACCCACAAAACTTTACTTATCGGTACAGAAAGCATCTGTCCCTTTTCTAATGATAGATAGTACGACTGATCCACCTGTACGCAATTCTTGGGTAAGTTTAGCAAATTATTTTCAATCGTATCTCCTAAATGCTCAATCCAATCTTCTAAAAGTGCGATCGCCTTTGGTTGATTATTTACAATTTCATCAAATAAGTTGACCATTGGTAACGGTAACAGTTCAGTTTGTTGAATAGCGACCGCTAAAAGACCCCACTCATCAAATAATTGAGTACCAAATACAACTTCGCCTGCACTGACACTGAATAAGTAACGACGACTACCTGTGGCTTCCGAATTAACGATTTTTGTGGCAAATATAGCTAATAAACCGGATTTTACAAACCAAACTTGTTGGGGATTGTTTAGCAATAAAGGTTGATTACCTTTAACTTGTTGAGCTATTTTAGAGCTATTTAAATCAAACATAATAATTTATAGATTAAGCAAATTAAGCGAATTAAGCTAAGAGGATTTTTAAAGTATCTGGCGCTTTATTACCGCTACTACAAAAGCAAAGTCTATCTGCATAGATTCATGTTCCCTAAACAGGGAATGAAACAAAGCAATTTCAACAACTCGAAGCTTTGAGAATTTTACTTGAAAATTTTACTTGAAAACTTTAAATTAACTTTGTACGACTACTGATTAAATTTATTAAGCGGAAACAACTCATCTACTGACAGTTAACCTTTAATAGCTAACCTTCCTGGCTGCCAATTAGACGAGTATATACTCCACTTTGGTTGCGTAATTCTTCATGGGTTCCTCTTTGCGTAACTTTACCATTTTGCAGAACAATAATTTCATCGCAATCGCGGATTGTACTCAGACGGTGCGCAATCACAATACAGGAACAACCGCGTCGTCTTAAATTGCGGTCAATCTTTAATTCTGTTTCTGGGTCGAGGGCACTTGTAGCTTCATCTAGTACCAGAATAGCTGGATTTCTGACTAAAGCTCTGGCAATTTCCAAACGTTGTCGTTGTCCTCCGCTCATATTTGTGCCACCTTCGGATAATTCAGCTTCATATCCACCAGGCATATTCAATATTAGGTCATGGATGACCGCATCTTCACAAGCACGTTGTATATCTTCTGGCGATACTGTTGGGTCCCAAAGCGTGAGGTTATCCCGAACTGTCCCCTCAAATATAAATATATCTTGTTCTACCATTGCCACAGAATCTGATAGAATTGAGCGAGGAATTTCACTCCTAGATATATCATCAAAAAGAATTTCCCCATTCCAAACTGGATAAAGACCCGTAACCAGTTTAGCGACCGTAGACTTACCGGAACCACTTCCTCCCACGAATGCAACTCTTTCACCTGGTTTAACAGTTAAGCTTAAGTTTTCTATTAATGGCGCTTCTAAACGACTGTAGCCAAAGTTAACATTTTGCAATTCTATATAGCCTTGTAGCTGAAATGAATCTTTTTGAATAGTAAACTCTTGGTTATAAGCTTCTTTGCTGACAGTACGTTCTGATTCTGGGTCAAGAGGATTTTGCAATACATCATCAAGTCTATTTAAATCTGCTTCTAATTCTTGGAGCGTACTACCAAAACCGACTAAATTATTAACCGGCCCGAGAAATTGTGTAGTAAGAGCTTGGAAAGCAACTAGATCCCCGATACTCAAGTTATCATCACTCATTACACGTAAACCACCGACTAATAAAATAGAAGCTGTCGCTAAAGATGTGAGCAAAATTGGTAAATTGGATAGGATTTGACTGGGTAGAGCCAATTCTTGCTGAGCGTTCATCATTTTAGCGTAGTAGCCGCTAAATTTGGCAAACAAATCCGGTTCCAAGCCACTGGCTTTGATTGTTTCTATCGATTGGATACCACCAATCGCAACACCAGATACTTTTCCATTTTCTTGAGCAATTTTCATGTTGGCATCAATACGACTGCGCGATAAAAATTGCAGAGCCAAAAAATTGACAGCAGCAAAAAAAACTGCTATAGCTGTTAATATCCGGTCAAAGGAAATCATAATCACAGCGTAAAAAAGTATCATTACAGTATCAATAACAGTAGTTGCCAGTCGTCCGGAAAGTATCTGTGCAACTTTATCGTTCAAATCATTTCTACTGCTAATTTCCCCCGTAAACCGCTGTGCGTAAAATCCAATTGGTAACCGCAAAGTGTGCCAAAGATAATTACCAGACATTGCTATCGATAGCTTCACCATTAAGCGTCGCAAATACAAAAACCGCATGTGTGCAAGAGATGCTTTAATCAAAGCTGTTAGAACCATTCCCAAAATCAAAGGTCGCAGCCACTCTTGATGATTTCCCGAAAGAATTTCATCAACAAATACCTTTGAAAAGGCTGGCACAGCTAACCTTGGTATAGTTAATAAAAGCCCCGCAAGTAAACAAAAAGCAATCGCATTTTGCGAAGTTCTCAGACGAGAAGCGAAAGCAGCGAAAGTACTCCTTTTTCTACCTCCTTTTTTGAACTCCGGACTTGGTTCCATAACTAGAACCACACCCGTATAAGCTTTGTCGAACTCATCCAAAGTAATCTTACGACGACCGCTAGCTGGGTCGCTAAGATAAACATAGTCTTTCTTTTTATTAAAACCTTCCACCACTAAAAAGTGATTGAAGTTCCAAAAAACGATGTAGGGAGGCTTAAATTCTGTAAGTTTTTCTAAAGGCTTTTTAAACCCTTTTGCTTCTAAACCGTAAAATCTTGCAGCTTTGAGTATGTTTGAAGCTTTACTACCATCCCGCGAAACACCACACTCGCTACGCAACTCAGTTAAGGGAACAATACGTCCATAATAAGCTAGTATAATTGCCAATGCAGCAGCACCACATTCGACTGCCTCCATTTGTATTATTGCAGGAGTGCGGACGTAATCCGGTTGGAATTTGAAAAAAGATTTAATAAATTGTACTGTGTTACCAATATTCATCGAATTTATAAATAATTAGTTTTAAGGTGCTTTGAGCGTAGCCACGACACAATCTTTATTTCCAGATGCGGGTCTTTTAACAATCTACTGAATACCAGTCCATTCCCGTAAGATAGGAATTACAAATTCAATCGGAGCCATCGTATCAATTACTACCTTTACCTGTGCGGTAGTTCCTGGTTTTATCTGAAAATCATCGGGTCCTTGAGAAGAAGACCATATAAACTTGCTGGAGTCATCAGGATTTCTTTCGAGCTTTGCAACAATTTGTACTATGGAACTGCCACTGCTAGAAAGATTTTGGGCTATGGTGTTAGCTAAATTCTCATTTCCTGTGATTGCGACCATTTCTTCTACCGATACTGCTTGTTCGGAAATTTCTGTTACCTTACCAACTATCCCACCAAAGCGTTCGCGGCTGACATTACTGGGAGTAACTTGTACTGTCATTCCTGGTTCAATTTGTCTACCATCTTTGTCTGCAAAATACATCACGCTCTTGAATTCGGCTTTATCCCCACTGGTGTCAATCGATGCAATACGGGAACCAGCACTAACTGCTTGACCTGAAACAATAGGAACTTCTGTAACCCGACCAGTAAATGGACTGAGAATTTCGCTTTTATTTTTTTTCTCTAACACAAGTTGAGCAATGCTACGCTCAAGTTCTTTGATTGCATTGTTGTTTTCAAATCTTTTGTTAAGTTCTTGTTCTACTAATTGTTGTTCTGTAACGTCAAGCTCCTGCATTTTCGTCTTAATTTGCTCAATGGAGTTGCTATTTTCAACTCTTTTGGATTCTATATCAACATTTTGAAGTTCGTTTTCTTGAAGTTGAGCTTCTAACTCAGAGATTTGAGTTAAATTGGCATCTAGTTGATTTTTTGATTCCAAAAACAAATCTTCAGAAATTGCATCTTTTTTCCAGAGTTCCTCACGCACCTTCATCCTTCTTCTAAGTGTAGACGTTGAACCTTGAGCTTGTTGTAAACTTTGTTGCAGGCTTCTACGCCGTGCATCGATAGATTGACTACTTTTCTCTCCTACAATTGGCCCAAATCTTTTAGTAGCGGCTAAATTACTTTGCAAGTTGTCTAGCTGCTGTTTTAAGTTCTCCCGTTGTAAATTAATTCCTTGAATGAACGCTCTATTAGTCAGCTTATTTTGATTTTCCAGATCCAGCTTCTTAGCCCTCTCTTGTTCTATTTGTTTTTCGAGTTGTGGCTGTTCAATAGTGGCGATTTTATCTCCCTTTTTAATTTTATTCCCTGGCTCAATTTCTAATTTTGATATTTGACCTTCAGCTGTTATTTGTAAAGATTTTAGAACTCGCGGACGCGTTAATATAGCCTGACCGTTAACAGTAATTGGGATTTGACCTAAAACACTCCAAGTTGCAGCAGCAACAACTAAAAATCCGGCTGTTGCTAGCGGTAACCAAACTTTGGGGCTAACCACTTGCATCATTTGGTCTAGTTGCTCGGGAGAAGATAAACGTTCGAGCGACTTTTCACGAAAAAGCTTTTTCGGTTGGTTCGGTTGCGATGTCATAATTGTTCGCTAAAGAATATACTGATAACTATCTAAATTAGTTAATATTGAAGGTTGTAATTAGGACAAAGTAGTGAGTATAATTTGTAATTCTTAATTCATGGTGAAAATGGTTTTAAGCCAATTTAGACTCTGTAACATAGCCCCGGTTTATTTGTGCTGACTTACTTAAATAAAACTTTCAAGCGTTTGAGCATCCAGTCAAATCGGGCACCTCCCAAGAAGAGATTTCCCATTAATTTCATATCCATTTCATCTTCATATTCTATATTTTGAGACAATCTTCGTCCTATTTGATAAGGGCTTTTTCCATACCCTAGACGATTAATTAAGCTTTCTAACCTAATAGAAATTAAGATTGAAATTAGTCGGTAAAAACGAGACCCACTAGGGAAATTTTGCTGAAGTTGTACAAACAGCAATTGTTTATTTATGACTAAGACCTTACAGACTTCAAGGGTTGTAAAAGTATAGTTTGACAAACGTTTATCAATCAGAGTAGTTTCACCGATTATCTCGCTAACAGAAGATGCTGCTATTTCATATCCTGGTGAATCAACTTCATCGGAGTCTTCTAATAACGAAAAAACATTAATAAGTGAGCGAGGATTTTCTTCTTTAAAACATACAGACACACTCCCTTCTACCAATATATATATATTTTCCACTGCTCTACCCGCACGAACTAAAACAGTATCCGGAGCTACAGTTTCGAGGTAACTGTTCTCTATTATCCAATCAACATCACTATCACTGAGTTCCCCAAACAGCATCAAACTATCTTGGATGGGGGGAATTTTGATGTTACGACGACTAATAAATTTTTTAACTAAGCGTTCAAAGCGCTCCAAAACTAAAGTAGCCATCGCTTGGTAAAAGCGGGAAGCAAAAGCAGTATCTTCATGCAGTTTTACTAGTAAGTCATGACTATATATAGATAAAACAACCGAATTTTCTATAGCTCTAACTGTTGTTGCTGAAGGACTAAAATGAAGTAAAGAAAATTCACCTAATATCTCACCTGGAGAAAAACGCGCAATTTCTTCTTCTAAATCGTTATTATCTTCAAGAACAGCGAAAACCTCAGTCATAGCACTTTCAGGATTTTGCTTGAGGGTAGCGTTAAAACTACCTTCTAAAACTATATACAAACATTCCACTTGATGCTGCTCGTGTATAAGTACATCCCCAGCATTTATTGTTAGGGTACGACTGTTAGAGCTTATCCAGTTGATGTCATGCTCATTTAATTGTTTAAGTAAAATTTCTATCATATGCTTTCTTTATTAAGATTTTTAATCACCTTTACTGTGAATGACATTATTGCGATTGAGAGTTAGTTGTTGAAAAGCTAGTTCTTCTAATGTAACTTTTGATAAAGCTACTAAAGTTGCTACTTCATCAGCAACTGTTCTAGATTTAACACCAAATTGCCTATCAAAATTCTCTAGATTTTTAGCAGCATTTACTAACAAAGCTTGGATAATTTTGAATGCACCGTCGCTGAGTGGAGGTTCTCCTCGATAATTTTCTAATCTACCTCCTCGACGATAATTAGGAAATGACTCTAAGCCAATAAAATGGAGAAACCAGTCGGCTCGATAGTTGCCAATTGCAGCTACAATACCTCTATAGTCTGCAATTAATTCATCTAATAAATTATTACGCATGGAGCCAAAAAAGCGACGAGTAAAATAATGGGTAGATTCATGCTCCAAACGGATTTTAAAAGAGAGTTGCTGCCATTCTGCTTCAGTTAATCCTAATTGATTAGCTGGTACATTGCTGTAGGCACCAGTACTAAGAAGAATAAATTTATCTTGATATAATTCTTTACGGGTAATCAAGCGTTTAAATTCACTCGACCATTCAGACTGTAAGTTATTATCTTGTATTTGCCACTGCTTTTTATATTGATAAATACGATTCCAATTATTATAGCCACTAACAATACAAGCTCCCATAGAATCAGGTATAGGTTCCGGTTCATTACGTTTAGTAATAGCCTGAACTAAAGCCAAGAAATCCTGACGATTGCTGATAATTATTACAGGAATTAAGCCAGAAAGAGTTTGGTGTATCTTAATTCTTAATGTTTCTGGCTCGTTTAGAATTAACCCCGGACAATTGTTAATAATATTTGTCAGTTTACCTCGGCGAGTTGCAGCCAGATATGCTTCTGTTTTGCTTATACCAGGAAGTATGGGGAAATTTAGTTGGATTAAAACCTGCCTTAAAACCTTATACGCTCCAATTTTTTCAGCCTCAATTACATACTGTTCCCAAGCTGCAATATAAGCTTCTGGTGTTGTTGGCAAAGTTTGCGAATATTGCCATTTTTCACTTTCAAAAATATTTTCATTATAAGTTAGTAGCTCTGCAATTTCTGAGCTAGTTGCACCAAATTTTTTCAAAATATTAGTACGTAACTCTTGCTGTTGCATAATCTCGAATTTTGTACATATATAATAAGTAGGTAAGTGTTGAAAATCTTAATTAGGACAAGAGAGTAGGGATTATAAAGTAAGGAATAAGTGTTTAAGGAAATTTATAATATGTTACTAATATGTTACATGGCTCGGTTTATTTATGCCGACTTACTTACTCTCTTGTTAAAGATTAATTGTTACAAATAAATGGCTATTAATCATTTTGATAATATGATTTTTTTCGCAATTTCATCTATAATTTGAGAAATTGGATCTTTGGGATATTTTAGGCAAAATATATCAGAACTAGCAAGACGCAAAATATCTTTTGATTCAGGAATGATTCCCGCTACAGTTGCTTGATAGGTTGATTCTACTTTGTGCCTCAAGTCGTTAAAGTTGTAATCAGTCAATGCTTTATTAACTGTAAGCAATAACATTGGTACTTTTAATCTCCTAGCAACATCCACGGAAACAGCAGTACCTTGAAAATCTTGCTGGTCTGGTCGGAGTATTAATAAAACAATGTCTGAAGTTGTCAGCGAAATCAGTGACTCCTGACTCAAACCGGGGTGTGTATCTACAAATAAATAGTCAATCTTTGTAATTTGAGTTAATTCTTCAAACCCCTTCAATAGCAACTCAACATCAAACCTTTCACGTAAAATACGAGTAATATCACTCAACTTTGTGCTTGAAGGAACTAGATATATGCGATTGCGTCGATTTGCTTCACGTTTAAGAACTGCTGTCACATCGTAAACTGCATCTCGGATAGGACATTGACCCCAAAGATAATTATTCAAGGTGCATTTTATATGGTTTTCGTCTAAACCAAACAGAATATGAATACCGGGTGAGTGAATATCTGTATCTACAATACCAACCCTATATCCCTTGCGAGCAACGCTGGCTGCAATATTCGCTGTTAAATTTGACTTTCCTGTACCCCCTCTGTATGAGTGGATAGAGATTATTTTAGGCATATTTTTAAATCATCATAGTTTATGAGTAGGTTGGAATTAAACATTCTATTCGTGATTGAGGAACAGAGGTTCAAGCGTAGTAGTTGTAACTGGTTAATACAAAAAATATACTGTTGTCAATCTATAAATAGGGTTATTTATAACCTCAAATCAGGAGACACCCCGTTTACTATGATATTTATCTTAAGCATATTTTTAGCCATAATTATTATTTTCCTGAATATTCACTGAACAAAACTGAGTTTTTGTGAATGGTAATATCTCAAATATTTTTTTATCTTAAGAACAGTTGCATTTGAACAACAAATGGCTAACAAATTTTAAATATTTATAAAAGTTTGCCATGAACAAAATTGAAACCGAAATCGTTCAAACAATCTGGAACGACGACTGATGGTTTGAAAATCAAAGCGATTGAAGATAAACCGTCAGAAATCAATATGATTGTTCCCTTTAATTCTGCTAGTGGAGAACCTATACCATTTCTTTATTAAAGATGTGCCGAATTAAGCCAACGTAGGTTGGCTTTGTTGTTATGGCCCCAGCCTTATAGGCTGCGGGTGATTGAGCGCAGCCTCATACAGAATTGGTATTAGTGATATTGATTTAGAAGCAGTTACTGGAGGGAAAGCAGCAATTACTGGAGGGAAAAGCAACAAGATAAATATTTTCTAGACTAGAAAATTGCTTCCCGAATATTTACTGAATAAAACAGAGTTTTTAGTAATGGCAATGTCTGGTTGATTTCTTTATCTTAGAAACAGTTGCACTTGAGCAACAAATGTCTAAGAGGGTGTTTATAAATAAAAAATAAAGGCGATCGCGATTGTTTGCCAAAAC
>ERZ1740052.524-NODE-524-length-13236-cov-9.176770_pt1 | contig 13236 bp, 12 predicted proteins | sample MGYA00581750_ERZ1740052 | MGnify/ENA primary metagenome ERZ1740052 (study PRJEB43018, sample SAMN04849743) | marine metagenome | isolation source: floating plastic debris | place: Pacific Ocean | collected 2008-08-30 | study: EMG produced TPA metagenomics assembly... | reverse complement strand
TACGGACTACCTGCACCTGGACAGAAAGACCCTATGAAGCTTTACTGTAGCTTGGTATTGGGTTCGGGCTTTGATTGCGCAGGATAGGTGGGAGACTTAGAACTAAGCCTTGTGGGGTTTAGTGAGTCGCTGGTGAGATACCACTCTATCAAGGCTAGGATTCTAACATTGAGCCGTTATCCGGCCAGTGGACAGTATCAGGTGGGCAGTTTGACTGGGGCGGTCGCCTCCTAAAAGGTAACGGAGGCGCGCAAAGGTTCTCTCAGCACGCTTGGAAACCGTGCGTCGAGTGTAAAGGCAATAAGAGAGCTTGACTGCAAGACCTACAAGTCGAGCAGGGTGGAAACACGGCCTTAGTGATCCGACGGCTCAGAATGGAATGGCCGTCGCTCAACGGATAAAAGTTACTCTAGGGATAACAGGCTGATCTCCCCCAAGAGTTCACATCGACGGGGAGGTTTGGCACCTCGATGTCGGCTCATCGCAACCTGGGGCGGTAGTACGTCCCAAGGGTTGGGCTGTTCGCCCATTAAAGCGGCACGCGAGCTGGGTTCAGAACGTCGTGAGACAGTTCGGTCCATATCCGGTGCAGGCGCAAGAACATTGAGAGGAGTCCTCCTTAGTACGAGAGGACCGGGAGGGACGCACCGCTGGTGTACCAGTTATCGTGCCAACGGTAAACGCTGGGTAGCCAAGTGCGGAGCGGATAACCGCTGAAAGCATCTAAGTGGGAAGCCCACCTCAAGATGAGTGCTCTCATGGGGTTAACCCAGTAAGGTCACGGGCAGACTACCCGTTGATAGGTTCTAAGTGGAAGTGTGGCAACATACGTAGCTGAGGAATACTAACAGACCGAGGGCTTGTCCTACAGTCTTAAGTGGCTTGAAACGAACTATCGATGTATTCGACAATTACTAATCTATGCAGTCTTTCAGGGCTCTACTGACTCAGTAGTAGTAAGCTCTAAAGCTTTCCTGGTGCCTATGGCGGTGTGGTCCCACTCCGACCCATCCCGAACTCGGTTGTGAAACGCATCTGCGGTGAAGATAGTGAGGGGGTTGCCCCTTGTGAAAATAGCTCGGTGCCAGGGTCCTATTAATCAAAAGAGTGTTCTGTCCACTTAGGATTGAATGCTCTTTTGGCGTTTAAACCTGCTATGGTATTTGCCAATCTGGCTGTAAACTATGCCACCAACGATAGGATTAATTGTAATCGCCTAAAGACTTAAGTTGAATTTTCCGCCAGTGGGCATCGGCCTTGCGATCGGTGCAAAATTCTAAAATTCTAAGAGAGGGGTGATCGGGTAGAGCCAAGTCTTTAATTTGATTGGTCAGTTGCTCCCATGTCTTGATGAGAATGTGCTGGACTGCATAGGCATCACACAGACCTGCGATATTAACTGTTTGGGGAGTGGCAAAGTACTTTTCAAAGGGGGGTTCAAAGTTTGCAATGGGAAGCATTTCAAAGATGCCGCCCCCTTGATTATTGATGAGGATAACGGTAAGCGATCCGTTTAAGTAGCGGGCGTTTAACAGACCATTGGTGTCGTGGAGAAAGGCAAGATCGCCTGTGAGCAAAAGACTGTTTCGATTGTTGTGGGCAATGCCCATGGCGGTGGATAGGGTGCCGTCAATGCCGTTGGCACCTCGGCTGAAGTAGGGTCGGATATGGCGGTCATTGGGCTGCCAGAAGGATTCCATATCACGGATGGGCATGCTGTTGGCGATAATCAGGGGAGTATCGCTCGGTAGATACTGAGCGAGTAGCCAGGAAATTTTCCCTTCGAAAGGAGTCTTTATCTCTTGAAGGGTTTGTGTAAGATTGTGTTGGAGAGAGCGATCACAATCAATCCAGTTCTGACAATACGGACTTATTTGATTATCTGGCTTTTGAAGCATCTTTTCTGAAGCAACTAATTCTCCTAAGTGTTCTACAGAAATCTCTAAGCGTTGAGTTCTGCCATGGAGAGGATCTACATTTAGTGGGTGGGGAGTCACCTGATAGGTCAACGGTTGATGCTGATACAGCCACTGGCGTAACACTTTACTGGTTGGCAGTGGCCCTATCTGAATCACATAGTCTGGAATGAGGGCATCAGCATTGTGACGCAACAAACTACCGTAAGTACTGATGAGATATGGGTCGAGAGACTGGTAGTTACGTAGTGGAGAAAGACTCTCTGCCAGCACTGGCCAACCTAAGGCGCGCGATAGCTGGGCAAGGGCACAACAGTAGTTTTCTGGATCCTGAGGCTGTGCTGGTCCAGCAATAATAATGCCTTGTTGACTACGAGACCAATGTTCTAAAAGCTTTTTGGGAAGTAATGGTTGGCTAATCTGCCTTAGCATAGGTGGCAAAAAAGCCGCAAAAAAACTGTTTTCATCTAGTTGTTGTTGTTCTACCGATTCAGATAGGGGAGCTAGAGGATCCCTAAAGGGACAGTTGAGATGAAACGGCCCTGGTATCGGTGATAGGGTTTGTACCCAAGCATTTACCATGGTCTGTCGAGCATAACCTAAGAGGTCTATGTTCGGTATGGCCATTTCGCCATAGCCGTTTACAAAATGGCTAAATAACTTTTGTTGATCGATTGTTTGACCTGAGGCGCAAGCCCGCATTTCTGGTGGTCGGTCGGCGGTCAATACGATTAGGGGAATATGACTTTCTTTTGCTTCAATGACCGCAGGGAAAAAATTGGCACCTGCGGTACCTGAGGTGCAGATAATGGCTACCGGTTGATGCAATCGCTTAGCACACCCTAGGGCAAAGAAGGCTGCTGAACGCTCGTCTAAGATAGGGATGGTTTCAATGTTGGGATGACGAACCAGGGCTATGGTGAGTGGTGTAGATCTTGAGCCAGGACAGATAATGGCTGTGGTGAGCCCTAATCGATTGAGGGTCTCGACCATGACTGATGCCCAGAGGGTATTTGTGTTGCGATAGTCTAATGTATTCACATCAAGGCCCCTAGCAAAGCCTGCAGCTTGAGTTTGACTTCTGCTAACTCGCTGCGAGGGTCTGATTGAGCAACAATCCCAGCACCCGCAAATAGCCTTGCCTGACGACCATCAATTAGGGCAGAACGAATGCCAACGATAAATTCACTATTGCCATTGGCATCAATCCATCCGATAGGAGACGCATAGAGTTCGCGGTCAAAGGATTCTGTTACTTTGAGCAGCTGACTGGCTGTCGCTCTTGGTAATCCTGCAACAGCAGGGGTAGGATGCAAAATTTTGACTAAGTCTAGTGGGGTGAGGCTATGGGGTAACGATGCCTGAATTGGTGTGTGTAAATGTTGAATGTTTGCTAATCGCAATAGCTGCGGTGAATCAGAAAACCTAGGTGTGAGGCCTAAACGAATAAGTTGTTCTACGATAAACTCAACAACAACTCGATGTTCATAACGTTCTTTTGAACTGTTTAGTAGTTGCTTAGCAATGTGATGATCGACTTCAGCTGTCTTACCTCGAGGTGCAGAACCTGCCAGTGCATCGGTTGTGAGCTGTCTGTTGTTAGCTGATGTCGTAATGCTTAACAATCTTTCAGGACTGGCTCCAATAAAAACAGGGCCTTTGCCATTGCTTAATGAAAATACGTAACAGTCGCTGTAGGCTGTTCCCAGGGCTTTGAGGGATGCTGGGATATGAAACGGGTTTGCAGACAATACATCAAGGGCATCTGCTAGGACCACTTTATGAAGATCGGCTCCTTTTAGGCTAGGGAGTACATTGCTGACCATTTGTTCAAAATTGCCTACGTCCCTGACGACTTTTGGCGTCTGTATGGTGGTGGGGGATGATGGACGGGCCGTTTTCGCTATATTTTCTAGGGCTTGAATCCGCTGTTTGATGTCATCAACAAGACGAGTAATATTAACAGCATCGTCAATGAGATAGTTTAGGCTAGCGGTTGTTTGGCCGTTGCGTTGGAGAATTTGTAACTGGGGAACGAATACTTGAGCGGCATCGAACAAACCAGCGGCCTGATCAAAAAAGGTAAACCCACATAGAAAATACGGTTTGATGATAATACCGCTCTGATTTGATACAAGAATGCGACGTTTCCACACATCTACAAACTGTTGCATACGCTCAAATCGATCGGGGCCGGCAGCCCGTTGAGCAATAGTTATTCCTAAACCTAAAAGAGTGTAGTTGGCTGTTGAGTAGTAGAAATGTATTGGGTATGTGTCTTCTAAGGCTTGTAATGCTAACCAAGGTTCGATGGAACTAATGGGTAATGTCAGATTGGCCAGTTTGGCATGCTGATTGTGAGTTGCCTGTCGCTGGCAATCTGACAAAAATCCATGGATTTCTTTACACCGTTCGAATAGGTCAGACTGATAGGGTGCAACGGTCATAAATAGAGCTTAAACGGTTTTTTAAATGGCGAAATATTTCTACAGGTAACATACTTTTAGGTATATGAGCTAGCTGTTCAAGGAGCATGTAAAGAGTCATGAATCCTTGTGAGAGATGCTAGCCAAGGGGCAAATTTAATGCTCTTATGTAGGGCCTTTTAATATGGCGGTGCTGATCCTCGGTATGTATTTATCTGGTAAATATCGGCACATCGCATATCTTACAGATCGGTTCATCCCTTAAACCAGCAATGGCATTAATATTGCCGGTTGCTCAGACTTAGACCATCGGTTATGGCCGTTTGCGGCTGAGGTGCTCTTTTTAGGGTGTGGTTGACGGTGCTAGATAGTTGAGCCGTGTCTCTTGCCGTTGTCAGATAAACTCTTGCAACTCTTGAAATAATTTTTGATAGATCTTGGTCTGAGCTTCGTCTAATAGTTTCTGCGCGTCCTTACGCTTTTGTAAACTGTAGAAAAGGGCTAATTTCTTTAATTTCTGGGGGTCAGGTATAAACCCTCGTTCAAAGTTAGGGTATTTTTTTTCGCTGTTTTCTCTGTCGATTGAGCCGAGGGTGGTGGCTAGGTTCTGGTTGTGGAAGGCCAGCTGTTCATTGCTGCCTACTCGGATGGGGACTGAGACAATTTTGACAACAACATAGTCGTGGGGGAATGGCGTTGTCTTATCTGTAGGTATTAGCGGCTTAACCTGTAGTTTTTGGAGTTTATAGTTGGACCCATCGACGGGTTCTTTGAAAAAGACATAGGCTCCGTAGCGTAAACGAGCTTCGCCTTCTCCGCCTTCTCCATAAAGATCTAGATTGCTAAAAAAGATGCGTCTCTTCTCTTTTCTGACGGTGTTTACTTTTTCCATAACGTCAAAGGCGATGCCGCCAAAGGGTAGGAAAGAGCTTAAGACGATGCCAAAAGTGTTTTTGATGGTTTTGAGACCTTTGGCAATATCTTGATTGAGGCTGACATCGCCCGGTAGCTCCATCACTTCAATTTCTAGATGGACTCGGTCAAGTTTAGAATACTGTTCTTGAGAGTAGATATACTCGCAGAGTAGGTTATTTTTGACCATTCCTGCCGGTACATCGTTCTCGAAAAAGTTAATGGCTTCTACGATGGGATTATTGCCATATTTGAGTCGAGAGCGCACCAGTAAGTCGTTATCGCTCCTTTTGTCATGCTGATCGACAATTAGCAGGGTTTCTAGTGTGACTAGAAATGGGTCACCCTTGTTTGCGATAGGATCGGTTGCCGATGGTTTGGTATCTGCTGGTCTAAGCTGCGCACCTGCTTCAGCATCTAGCTCTGTGATTGGTACAAACCAATGGGGGGTTGGAGGGATATTGTGTGGGTCGGTTGCCATACAGGGATACCAGCGAGCTACGCTTAAGCTTTGTAAGCCACGCTCCGTAAGAGCCTGACAAGTTTGAAAAACTGAGTGATATGGTAAGTTATCACGTTTTATTCAAACCTACCCATGCTGTAAGACGTTGTCAGCATAGTTTAGGGAACTTTACTCGCGGTGTATGGAGTTTAGATCTGTCGTTGATATTCCCCAGAACTACTATGGGCTCATTGGTGTGGGCTCATTGGTGCCTTGGTACTGCAAAACTAACTTTTTGAGCCAGTCAGCACTGGCAAAATTTTTACGTCGAGGTTTTGGGGGCTTTGATCCGTTTGGATGATGGCAGAGGATTTTCAATTTCGTAGGGAGTGACCCACTCACTTAGGGATAGCTGTGTGCCAGCGAGGGGAAAGCGGATATCGCTAAGGGTGAGCTGACCAGTGTGTTCCTGCTGCTGGCGTTGGTGCTGCTGGTGACGTTGCCAGCGACGATAGTTGTGGTGTGTGCGATGGCAGGAGCCACATAAAACAACTGTGGAATCTTCTGTGGGTTTTTCTGTTAAATACTTAGGTTCGTTGTCTGAATTAGCCTTGTCTAAAACAGTAGGGGTATCATTGTAAAGCTTTGTCACATGAAGCATCCAGCGTTTGGGATGAGCTTTGATCTCATCGATTTTGTAACCCACCCGCTGGGCAAAGTCATCTACCAATTCATCCTGACGACGACACAATCTCCCACAGGCGCTACATTGCCAGTTGGCGGCTTGTTTGCGCGCCAGGGCAGTGGGTTGTTTTGTGTTTGAACTGGATAATGGTATCAAGGTAGTAGCACACTGGTCTGGGCCATAGCTTAGCGCTAAATGGCAGTTTTGCAAGGGGAGCCCGTAAAATTGTTGTGATTAACGCCCGATTCTTTACCGAGACTGGGTTACCCGCACAAATGCTGAGTCCACAATGCGGGGTTGTCCATCCACTAGCTGAACCTGAAACGTGCGCTCTTCTTTTTGCATAGAACCATCGCTATAAACATAGGTGTTTTGACCCAGAAACTCTATGGATTTAGGAGTTTGGGCCGTGTTTTCTTCGAAGTGGGCGAGCAGGTGGGGAATTTGGGGATGGGAGCTCAGTTCGTATAGCACCCTTGCTTCGGTATCGAACAGGCGTCGGGCGACTTGGAGTCCTTGGGTATCGTCGATTTGGGGTTTAAGTTGCTTGACGACGCATAATGGGTGCCCTGGCAGGTGCAGGTCCTGGGCTCGGAATGTATGGCCAAAGCCTCCGACACCTAGCTTTTCTACAACTTGGTAGCGACCTCCGAGGGGGTGATCTGACCTATTTTGGGCTTGTCGAAAGTTTAGGTCCATCGGTTTTGAAGGCAAGGGAAACGGAGGAGAGGTTGGGTAGAGGCACGCAACCCAAGGAAGAATTAAGGGTTAATCGAAATCAGGAGAGTAGATTTCGGTATCGTTTTGGTCTGAGATTACAGGATTTGAGGGTGATTCAACGCTTTTGGCTTGGGCTGCAGGTGAATCTTGATAGAACTGATAAAGTGCCTGACTATCGTCAAAGTCTCGGTCATCGGCGATGGCATAAATAAGCCCTTTCTGGAGTAACCATTGGCCCACTAGCATGGCCCCTGCATGGGTATAGTCTCGATTTTGCTGCAACCATTGCAGTACGGCTGCGCCAGTAAAGTAGCTTGGTGACGCCTGGTCCGGGGGCGTTTGTAATTTGATACCCTGTGGTCCCTGCATGGCTTCAGCTAAGGCTTCTAAATCGAGATTAGCTAGCAGGTCAGGCAGGGGGTGCTCCGTTGTTTGTTCAACGGGCTGCTCGACGGGCTCGACAGGGGGCTCTGCCGTCGGTTGCAGAGATGCTGCTGTGGCTGTGGTGTGGCTGTAAGGGGTGGCTACACCGATGGCCTGCTGCTTGAGGATGGTTAAAATTTCGTCTAACTGGGGCGATCGCAAATGCAAATCCTGCTGAGGGAAGGGTACCTCAATGTCGTAATGACGCAGGCTAGCCTCAATGGCATAGTTCAAATCGCTCTTGACCCGAAACTGTTTGCGGGGGTCTCCGGTCCACGCCATAATTTCAAAATTTAGGGCGCTATCGCCAAAGCTTTGAAACCATATTTCTGGTTCAGGACGCAGCAATACTTCGGGGTGATGCTTGATGGCTTCTAGCAAGGCTGTTTTAACTTGGGCAATGTCAGACCCATAGGCGACGCTAACGGGGACCCGTAGACGAGAGATAGGATTACCGTGGCTCCAGTTAATGACTTCGCTTTCTAAAAATCGCGAATTGGGCACAATGATGGTGACCTTATCTAGGGTGGTGATTTCTGTACTGCGGGCCCCCACTTGTTTAACAATGCCCACCAAGTCGCCAATTTTAATAAAGTCTCCTGTCTGAATGGGGCGCTCTAAGGTGATGATAAATCCGCTAATAAAATTGTTGGTAATATTTTGGACGCCAAAACCAATACCGACACCGAGCAAGCTAGCCAGGATAGTAAGGGAGCTGGCGTCGATGCCAAACGCCTGCAGCAGAATGATGATGCCTAAAAAGAGCAGGCTATATTGAATTAAAACGCCCAGAATATCTTGGAGATGGGACTCTATCCTGGCCCGTCTGAGAATATAGATGCGGAAAAGCTGGGCAATTAGCCGGGCGGCAAACCAGAGCCCAACGGTGAGACCAAGTAAGAGGAGCAGGCTGAGGGGAGAGTATTGCTGATTGCCTAGGGCAATGCTCTCGGCGGTGAGCAGGGTGTAAATGGTGTGACGCCAAATACGAATCTGGGGAAACAGACCGGTGATATAGGCAAAAACGGTGAGCCATAGTCCGGCTTTTAGGCCGATAATGCCCAGCTGCCAGAAGACTTTGATCGGTCTTTCCCAGACTGTTAGTGGGTTACCTGGGACGGTGAACCATCGGTTTAAAAAGCGAGAACTGCGGCGGCCAAAAAGTTGGAGTAGGAGGTGGATTGCGATCGCAACCACCACCACCACTACCCCATAGAGCAGCGCTTGCCGAAAATAAGCCGGACCTAGCTCCCACTGACCTTGTTGAAGGGCCGGCTCTAGGAGCTCAGCCCAATCCTGTGCCTGACGACTAAGGGGATAGCTGGGGGTACTGAGATCCACATCTGTAACGGTTGCTAGGGTATTACCGCTATGTTTACTTTGCAGATAAACAGGCCCGTCTTCCTCTACAACAACCTCAACCTCAGGCAGTTGAGAGAGTTTTAACTCTTTTTGCAGCCGCTGATTAATACTTTGAGCCCGGTCAGCGGCAGAAAAATTGCCCACTCCTTGGACATCTAAAACCTTACGGCCATTGACCACAACGGGCGCTGTGGGGTTGGCATTTAGGGGAGTGAGCTGGGAGTGAGCCGGTTGTGCGTAGCCTAACCAGGTAAACGCCACCAGGGTGAGCAACCCTAACCCCCAGCGACGCAGCAACCGCCTAAACTTAAACTGTTGTTGGAATCTCATCAAGAACGCCAAGTTCCATATTGGAGGTATTTAAAGATGACTCTGCCGGTAGCTCAGGTTTAGGCCGGGCCTGGTTGAGCAATGCTTGGGCAGCAAACCAAAGACCAATACCCAAAAGAAGTAAAACACCCCCACCCAACAGCCATCCCAAAATAGTATTAGGTTCAGCCGTTAGCTCTCCTTTCGCCATATGGCTATAGTCGCGGTTTAGTTCAGTAGAATTAGCATCAGCCTTATCAACAATCACGGCTGTGAGCTTAAATGGCCCAATTCTAATAGTGTCTTTGGGGGTCAGCGCCTGACCGCTTTGCTGAATTAATCGACCATTTAGGAATGTGCCATTGGCACTTTGATCTGCAATGTAAAGCTGGCGATTGACTATGGAAATCAATGCGTGACATCGAGAAACTTGCTGATGGTCCAACTCTAAATGGGACACGGGTAAATGCTCTAGCTGCACCGGCATTTTACTCGCCTCCCGTCCAATGGCCACCGGCAGCTGACGGGAGGCGTACTGGGATTCTCCCGTCACCGTATCTTGCCAGCTATGTTTAATTACGACCGGGGCACCTGACATGGGGATATAAGCTACACGACTGGTTTGAGGACGATCTTACTCTAATGGTTTCGGGTAAGGGGGCACGTCGGCCAGGAAATTTTGGTATCGGGCGGTATGTCGGGTGAGTACTATGTCGGGTGGTCGGTCGGTGGGACTGTCTATTGTCAATTCTAGGTTCTCCGTAGACTCGCTAGGGTGACACTGTTCATCTACTCAATTATTTTTGATGACTGCCCATCATGCTTATACCAAGGGCGTGGGGCGCTGCCTATAGCAAACGTTATATGTAAAGCAATTTCAGGCATTGCCGGGAACCGTCCTATGAACCTGATGCAATTGTTGGGTGTTAAATCTAAAGAAACACTTGGAGGTCGGTACAAACTGATCCAACCCCTTGGACAGGGAGGCTTTGGCCATACTTTTTTAGCAACTGACTTACATTTACCCGATCACCCCACCTGTGTGATTAAGCAGCTCAAGCCCCACTTACAGGATGCTGAGAGCTTAGCAACCGCCAGACGTTTATTTGAAACAGAAGCGCGGGTGCTCTATCAGCTGGGGGAGCATGCTCAAATTCCTCGGTTACTGGCGCACTTTGAAGTCGGGCAAGAGTTTTAGTTAGCCCAAGAGCTAATCGAGTGAGAGTCCCTGGCTTATGTAATTCGACCGGGGCAGCCATGGTCCGAGGCTAGGGCCCGTCAGTTACTCATCGAAATTCTCACACCGCTGGCTTTTGTGCATGGGCAAGGGGTGATTCATCGAGATTTAAAGCCCTCAAATTTGATCCATCGTCGGGCTGATAACCATATTGTGCTGATCGACTTTGGGGCCGTGAAGCAAGTCAGCGAACGGCGCGACAGCGGTCAGGCGACCCGAACGATTTCCATTGGCACCCAAGGCTATATGCCCAGTGAACAGCTGGCTGGCAATCCATGGTTTAGCAGCGATATCTATGCGGCGGGGATGATGTGTCTCCAGGCATTGACGGGAACGGCTCCCCACTTAATTAAGCGGGACCCGCGCACCAGTGAAGTGATTTGGCACAGTCCCGATCTAGATATAAGCGAGGACTTTAAAGCGATTTTGGCTCGCATGGTTCGCTATGATTTTCGCGAACGCTATTCAACGGCGACAGAGGTATTAGCTGAGCTACAAGCATTGTCAGATCTTCCTAGCGAGCCTCTGGTAGAGCTGTCAGGAAATGATCTGCCCTCGGGGCCGACCCTGGCGTTAGCCAGCCCCTCTGTTTGTGTGTCTGGCCTGCCTGCCAAGGTATCTTCTGCCCAGGGGGGGCTCAATTTTGCCCAGGGGGCGCTTAAAACAGAGTCGATGCCATCCACGCCGACTCAACCCTTGGATATAGAAAAACTACAGCTACGGTTATCACCCCAATCGTCGCCCACGATTACCAAGGCAGAGGCTTTGTCCACGCTCCTAAATAAACCCATGGGACGATGGTCGATGCTTGGGCTGAGTATGTTGACCGTAGTGGCGCTGGGGCTATTCCGCAACGGTCAGACATTTTCCAATCTGGCCTCACCTAATTTGGCCTCTCAACCGATTGAATCAGCACCGTCAGCGGTGGAGACAGCTCCATCCGCATCGCCGTCGGTCAGTGACGTAACGGCATCGGTTGCGGCACCGGCTGAGACACCGGCTGAGACACCGGCTGAGACACCGGCTGAGACACCGACGACAGCTGCATCTCCAACGGTGAATGGCGCGACAAAACCGGCTGCATCTCCGGAGGCGTCCCCAACTGCATCTTCTGCCGTGAGCACAGCCGCACCGGTCAAGATAGCCGTGCCCGCTGCCAAACCCTCTGTGGATGAGTTGTTGGCAACGGCAAGTGAGCTCCGCGATCGCAACCAGTATTCTGAGGCGCTCCAGGTGTACGACCAGCTACTGGCCCAACCGCCTGATAACGTCGAGGCCCATTGGGGACGGTGCTATAGTCTGAACCAATTGCAGAACTATGGTCAGGCAATTGACGCGTGCGATCGCGCCCATGCGATCGCACCCGACCATATCCAGTCCCTATGGAGCAAAGGCTATGCCCTAGAGCAAAAGGGGCAATCCCAGGCGGCGCTGGATTTATACGATCAAACCCTGGCCCTGGCCCCTGACTATATTGAGGCCTGGAATAATAAAGGGGGCATTCTGTTTCAGCAACAGCGTTTCCAGGAGGCGCTGGCGGCCTTTGATCGGGCTCGGGAAATTGATCCAAATTTTGCTGAAGCCTGGAATAATCGGGGTGCGGCCCTGTGGGAACTAAGACGATTTGATGATGCGATCGCATCCATCGACAAAGCCATTGCCCTCCAGCCAGATTATCCCGCCGCTCAAACATTGCGAGCCCAAATTCGCGAAAAATTAGGCCGTTGAGACGCTGGCGGGCACGGCCCACCCGTCTAACCCCCGAAGCGTTGTAACGGGCGGGCATTATCTCCCAAAAGATTATGGAAGGTGTCAAGCTGTTGGGCCGACGCCTCGATGGGGGTAGTCAGCACCAGCCAGGTAACCCCTTCAGAGCAGGGTGGGGTAGTTAGGGAACCGCTGTAGCGCACCAAGCTATGGTTGTTGGGCAACAAATTCCCAGGATTTATGACAGTAGAGTTAGCTATTTGTTCTCCAGGTTGCTGGGGCAAATGCTTATTGAGAATGGCAAACTCTGGCTGTTCTTTGCCCGGTTTTAGCCATACACCTACAACAGCCAATGCTCCGGTGGAGGGATGTCGATGGACTAAATGCAGCTCCATTGGATAGTGGGTGCCGCCATGGGTGTGTTCGCTGGGGGTGTGGATGTGAAACTGCAACAGCTGGTAAATCTTGTTGTCAAGGGTGAGGGTACAGCTGTTATTTCCAGTTTGCTGAAGCGTACGACCATTGTTAAGAAGGTCAATGGCAATGGGGTGATAGTCAAAACTGACGGCAGCATCCCTAGCCTGGGTAATGTCCAAATCAACAGGGGACTGTCGCTGTCCATCACCGCAGGTGTGATAGTCGGCGGATAGCTCAGCCCAGTGGGTTGGGCCTGATTCATTCCCATAGTCCCATCCAGGTATCTGGCCCAACAGGCTAGCGAAGGAGAATTTTAGAAAAATACGTCGTGTAAGCAGTAGCGAAAAACCAACCATAAATGCCGGTAAACAATGCAGCCTTAAGTAAGATACCCCTTAGCGGTGTCAAGAGGCGTTTCTTAGTATGGCTATGTCGCTCCGCATTCAGGATAGCCGCTTCAAGATATACGCCGTAACGATCTGTTGTCGTTGGCCAGCCTCTGATTTAGGGTCCATAACAAAGCCAGTCCGGTGATAATGCCATACACGGCCCAGCCTTTGGCCTCGACAATGCCCACTAGTGGTCTTGGGATTGTCTGACAAAACTGACTACACAGGACAGCACTGGTGGCCCCATGGATGGCGGCACCTAGACAGCTGGCTGCCAGCCAAACACCCAGT
>ERZ1740052.523-NODE-523-length-13238-cov-11.330805_pt1 | contig 13238 bp, 10 predicted proteins | sample MGYA00581750_ERZ1740052 | MGnify/ENA primary metagenome ERZ1740052 (study PRJEB43018, sample SAMN04849743) | marine metagenome | isolation source: floating plastic debris | place: Pacific Ocean | collected 2008-08-30 | study: EMG produced TPA metagenomics... | reverse complement strand
ACCAGTCCTAATTCTAGATGACGGATGGCTTTACGACGTATGTATGGCTCGGCTACTTCTTGCATTGCGATCGCGGTTTGCAGGCGCGTAGAAACGCCTATTCTTTCGAGGGATTCTTGCAGTGTCATAGCGTTCATAACTGTGGCAATCATCCCAATGTAGTCGGCGGTAGCCCTATCCATACCAGCGGAAGCAGCTTTCATGCCGCGAAATATATTTCCGCCTCCTACTACTATGGCAAGTTGAACGCCGGTGGCTACAACCTCTTTTACTTCTGAAGCTATAGAATTAACCACCTCGGGATCAATTCCGTAGCCCATACTGCCCATTAAGGCTTCACCGCTCAGTTTAAGTAAAACCCGTCGGTAACCTGTACCCATGAAGTTAAGCTTTATCCAAAATTTGTATTTGCCTCCAGTTTAAGATATCAGTCTCCTACACTATCTGTCTCTAATTTCGCCATACCAAACTACTACCTAGAGCTTCTGTTTGGGTTACGTCAATTTCTTCGCCCTTAAATAAACTGGTAACAGCATTCTTTAAATAAGATTTTTCGGCTGTGTCTTGATTTTGAGCATTGCCATCAACTTGACCTCTGTAGCGTATAACACCATCTTTATCTATCAGAAATGCTGTTGGTGTTTTTGTGGCACCGAAGCTACGAGTCACATCTTGTGTGGAGTCCCATAGATAGGGAAAATTTAATTGGTACTCTCTGGCAAAAGCTTTCATGCTATCAAAGCTTTCATTTGGATCGTTCTGAGCAATATTCCCGTTGACTCCAATTAATGTAAAGCCGTCTTTACCAAGTTCTGCCTGTAATTTTTTTAGTTTTTCTATATACAACCCTACATAGGAGCAGCGGTTGCACATAGAAATCACGCCAACTGCACGAAATTTTTCTAAATAACGTCTTAAGTGGTGTACTTGGCTATCAATTCCTGGCAGTTCAAAATCAGGTGCGTATTTTCCTATGCGGGTATCCATTGTTTTTAGTACACTCATATTCTCGGTTGCTGGAAGGAAATGGAAACAGCAAAACACATTTTCATGTAGTGGGCGTGCATCCATTTTCAAGCCACCCTCTGTGTAGATGCTTAACTGATATTCAATAATTTTATAGTTTGCACTTAATAGTCGTAAATTGTAAAACTACTGAAACAAGGGCGAAAATCTCTAGATATGTCGGAGGATTTAATAGTCAAAATATTTTTTCTATTCGTCAAAATATGGCAAAATTTTTCCCAAGTGTTTAGTGAGGACAGTAATCAGTAGAAGCTATGTAGCATGGAAGTTTTGGAGAAATATTATTTTAATTATATATGTCCTATTTCTACTTACCCATACTCGAAAAAATGATTTTATTTGAACTTCATCTGTTGAAGTTATATCAGAAAAAATACTGGCATATTTCATAAAAAAGATACTTTTATCTTCCACAATCGAGTTATGATTAATTTTTATGTACTAACAAAATATTTCAGCATTCCTGGTTATCGTTTTACGCCTTTCGATCGAAAATAATCTTGCTTGTGGAAAATCAACCGTATTAATTCCGATAAAGGTAAAAATACGAGCTTTCCCATTGTCAGAATAATGAGTAAACTGATTGTATATACGAGCAAAAAGTAAGGTTCCCTGCCTTGCTTCAACAAACAAAGTTTGGAATTACTTGGACAATAAAAGATTAATCCGGTATAGTTTTCATTTTTGTGTTTACTTAATTTATATATATAAAATTGTTTTTCTATGAGTACTTCTATTTCCACCCCAGTATTTAGCTCAACAAAAACCTGGATGTGGCGAGGTTTTCCTATTTGCTATCAAACTCAAGGAACTACTGGCTCTGCGGTTGTTTTGATACACGGTTTTGGTGCTTCGTGGGGACATTTTAGAAAGAATATCCCGGTGCTGGCAGAAAATTGTCGCGTTTATGCCATCGATCTGATTGGATTTGGGGCTTCAGCCAAACCCAAACCAGGTGAAGAAATTGCTTATACTTTTGAAACTTGGGGACAGCAGATTGCTGATTTTTGCCGCGAAGTAGTTGGTGAATCTGCTTTTTTAGTGGGAAATTCTATTGGCTGTATAGCAGCGATGCAAGCGGCTGTAGATAATCCAGATATTGCGTTAGGTGTAGCACTGCTTAACTGTTCTCTACGGCTTTTACACGAACGGAAACAAGCAGAATTACCATATTATCGTCGTATCGGAGCGCCTTTACTACAGCGCATACTATCTATTAAACAGGTGGGCGAATTCTTTTTTAATCAAATTGCCAAACCTAAAACTGTGCGTTCGATTTTGCTGCAAGCCTATCCTACTAGTGAAGCTGTAACAGACGAATTAATAGATATTTTAATGACACCAGCAAGCGATCCAGGTGCCGCAGCTGTATTTTTAGCATTTACAGCTTATTCGAGCGGTCCTTTAGCAGAAGATTTGTTACCCAAGCTACCATGTCGGGCTATTATTTTGTGGGGAACAGCCGATCCGTGGGAACCAGTAGAATTAGGTAAAGAATTAGCTGAATATCCGCAAGTGATGAAATTTATACCTTTAGAAGGAATAGGACATTGCCCTCAAGATGAAGCTCCAGAATTAGTGAATCCAATTTTACAGGATTGGATTTTGGAGCTTTCTTAGAATTGGTAATTGGTAGTTGGTAGTTGGTAGTTGGTAATTGGTAATTGTAGCTAGGCAGCAAGATGCTGCCACTACTTCAGCAGATAAGGAAAGAAAACAATCCAAAATCCAAAACAAAAGCATCCGTTGTTAAAATCCAAAATCCAAAGGGGAATGACCTCTTCAGGGTTTTGAAGAGGTCATTATTCAACGTTTTGGTGTAGTGAAAAATAATCTTGGAGCTACTTGGAAGGCTGAATTTTTCTACGGAATTGAAAATAATGAATAAACAAACTCTAACAATAACTATCTGGATGTCTGCAATAATACAATTACATTAACTTCTGGGCGTACTAGCTGTAATTTGAAAAGCGTAGTTACAGCATAATTACAATAAGGGGATATCATCCGAAGATTCAGGAGCGGAAAGTTTTTCTAACCAATCTTCACCTACCTGAATACTAATGTCGGAATTAAGGCTACCAGTACTTTCTACCCGCACTTCCCCCAATCCTAAAAGGCTACGGACTGATTCAGCGCTGTTTTCGTCTCCTTGTTGAGCAACAACACGAGTCACTTTTAAGGGCTGACTCCAGCTTTTAGCAATATAAATTCTTCCATAACCAGCTTTTCGTAAGTTTCTAATTAAGCGTCTGAAACTAACGTTATCGCTGCCAGTATGATTTTGAATAGCAATTCGTAAAGATGACGGATCGACGGGTTGCAATTCATCTTCAGTTTCTATGCCAAAGTGTTGAGCCATCATCGTGCTTATACGCCTCGGAGAAGGTATCCAGTAGCTAGCATTGTACTCTTTAGGAGTACTAAAGCGTCCCGGCAACATTAGCATTTGCATATTAGAGCGATTGGTTCGTACTCCAAAACCTACCAGCGCTAATAATTCCTCAACTGTTAAGTTAGTATCTATATGTTCTTTAACTACGTTAAGAATTTTAGGTAATTGTGCTAGTGTCGCTGGATTAAGCGCCTGATCCATCAAAGCTCGCATAACCATTTGCTGGCGCTGAATGCGACCAATATCTCCTCTTCCATCATTACGGAAGCGTAGAAGCTGTAGTGCTTTATCACCATCAAGATGCTGTTTACCCGCTTTTAAATTTATGTATAAATGCTGGGAATCATCTTGATACTTCAAATCTTCGGGAACGTTTACCGTTACTCCGCCCAAAGCATCGATTAGCTTACCTACTCCTAAAACGTTAATCCGCATATAGCGATCGATCGCCACTCCTTCTAGAAGGTTGCTTGCTGTTTTAGCACTTAAAGCTGGACCACCAAGCATATTAGAGGCATTGATTTTTTTTATACCATAACCATCTATTCTTGTGCGAGTGTCTCTAGGGATGGAAAGCATGGTCAACTTTTTATTTTGAGGATCGAACTTTATCAGAAGCATGACATCAGCAAGACCGTCAAAAGAATTGACTTGAGGTAAGTATCCTAAATCTCTGACTTTAGATGGAGCATTTTGTGTATCTGGGGGAAGTACGCTCATTCCCATAACTAAAACGTTGACAGGGCGAGTTAATTCGGAAAAACGCAGCCCACCTCCGGCAATACTATCATTCTCGAATACAGCAGCTTCATCCGCACTCAGACTGGCTTGCATTAAGGGGGTACTGCTTAACGAAACTGCCAAAAGCGCTCCTGCGGTAGCCGATATCATCGCAATACCACTCATGCCTACCCAAAACCACAACCACTTTCCAGATTTAGGCTTATTCCCTTTCTTGTTATTCGATTTGGGAGGGGACGCAGAATGGCTATCTTGCGCCGAAGTTCTTTGAATGGTCACTGACTTCCTCACACTTATTGATAAAAATTCAAATTTCTGCTTTGCATTTGAGCAGACGAATCAACCCATAATAGCTAACTCTTAATTATCAGTGCTAACTACACAACTTTCGTGTCAACCACAACACTTATAGCAGTATTTCTCCTATTTTTTTAGTTAATCCGGAGATGTTTTATGGAAGTATGGCAACTTTATACTAAATCTCACTGTAAAGATATTAATATCTAAGTATAATAAAAAACTTTTATTATAAGTATCTAGAGACTTCCTAGCACTATTTCTACCCAATATTTATACCCAAATCAAGATAGATATTTACTCAGTACTTTTTCCGCAAAGTCGCTGAATCCTGGTACCCGTTGAGACTTGCCTTTAAACGTGCGAATAATTAACCAGGCACTGACTACAAAATAACCGCTTGTTACAAAGCTGTTGAGAATTTGCAAGCGTAGTGCGAAAAATTCTGAAGTTGAAGCTCCAGTTCCCAGCAGTATGTATCCTATGCACCAAGTTAATGCTAATGTAATTGACAAACGAGAGGTTCTTAATTGTTCCCGGCTTCCTTCACGACGATAAAGCGTCCATAGGGATGGGAAAAAACCAATTACCGGAATTACATATATAAGCATTCCTAGAAGAGAAATGTCTTGCTTTTTGATTTTGCTTGTAACGGTAGATTCAAAATGCTTCATTAGTCTGAGTAAAATCCTGAACTAGGGGGATGAGCGATCGGTCTTTAGTCGGAGATAATAAGCTTATAATCGCTCTATTTTATTAGTTGTCCAACGGCGAGCAGGCTCTTTTTATGCACACACTTAAGTTTTTTAATTGGTGGCAAACCTTAACACCAATAGCGCGAATCGGCGCGATCGCCGTTTTTGCTCCGCTGTTAGTAATTAACGGTTGGGCGTTTTCAGTAATTTTTGATTACTTCCACTCGCTGATAGTCATTGTAGCCGGAGCTTCGGTACTAGCGTTTCTGCTCAACTATCCCGTAAGCTGGATGGAGCGTCAAGGTCTACAGCGAGAACCAATTGCAATTCTAGTATTTTTACTGACTTTATCTATCTTATTAGCTTTGGGTGTTACACTTGTTCCCCTAGCACTTACTCAAGCTCAACAATTGGTGGCTCGTTTACCAGAACTAATAGATTCCGGACGCAGCCAATTAATGATACTGAACGAAAAAGCAGACGGTTTGGGTTTACCAATTAATCTGGATGCTTTACTAGTACAGATAAATGACCGGGTAAAAGGACAATTGCAAGCTATTGCCGGACAGGTTTTGAATTTAGCGGTAGTCACGGTAACAAGTTTGCTCGACATTGTTCTAACTATGGTTTTAACCTTTTATCTGTTTCAGCATGGGGGAGATCTTTGGCAAAGCTTTGTGGGTTGGCTTCCTGCAAGATTTCGCAACCCTTTTTCGGACACAGTTCGTCTTAGCTTTCAAAATTTCTTTATCACTCAACTAATTTTATCTATTTGCATGGCATCAGCCTTGATTCTGACGTTTTTATGGCTGAAAGTTCCTTTTGGTTTACTGTTTGGCTTGACTATCGGTATTATGGCGCTAATACCCTTTGGCGGTTCTGTAGGTATTGCTCTTACCACATCCTTGGTTGCATTACAAGATTTCTGGATTGGTATGAAAGCATTAATGGCTGCCGTCATCGTACAGCAAATACTGGAAAATATCATTGCTCCACGAATTTTAGGTAGCTTTACAGGTTTAAATCCCGTTTGGGTTTTAATTTCTGTATTAACGGGTGCCAGAATCGGTGGACTGTTAGGTGTAATTGTAGCGGTACCTAGCGCCGTTGTCATCAAAACAGCAATAGAAGCGGTACGCCCTTCAATGTCTAGTAACAATCAAAATAATATGCGGGGGGAACAAAGTGAAGATTCTTACCATAAACAAACTGAGGAGGCTAATTCCGAACTTAGCGTCCCTTCTGTCGATGTAGCTGCACCAAAAACATCTCCTCCGACGGCTTAATTAAAGTATTTCTTATCAACTAATAATGCTTCTTCTAAACCCACGAATAAGCTCTTAAAAATTCATTGTACAAGCATTACGAAGCTGTAATTGAAGTAATTCATCAGTATTTCATCTTCTTACTGTTCCCCGTTCTTTTTTGTTTTCAAGAAACTGGTTCAACAATTGAACCCATAAATAAAATAGTTCCGGTTTGATTGTCTCGAATCGTGCAGAAAAAGGGACGATTCACAATCATTTCAAATGGCTTTTGAGAAGGTAGTTTTGCTGAAGTCAATTGTATCCCTACTGAAGTTGTAGCAGCAGCCTCAGTTCCTTCTTCATTAACTTCCACAAAAGTTTTATGTTTTACTTGGCTGATTTTAAGGTTATTTCCCATTTCGGAGAAATTCGCATTGCTAGTAAATGCTTCTTCCATGCCTAAAGCCGAAAGTGCATCATTGAGTGTAGCTTCGTAATCCATTTTGAAGCGAGGTAAACGTACTGAACCCTCTCGAAGAGCAAACTGAGACATCCATTTTTCCCAATTAGCAGCATTCAAGCTTTCATAGAAAGATTCGAGGTTGGAGTTTTGTTTGGGTAAAAATACATAAAAGCTGACTCTGCCATCACCATAAGGTACACTAACTGCTTGAAATTTATCGGTTTCGTAATATTTATAGTCACCCGATTGAGACATCATTGGATGTTGTTTTTCTTCACCCGAGGAGAGATAAAAAGCAAATTCAGCGGATTTATCTCGATCGAATTCTTTTGTCCAACTGCCTTTAAAATAAATTGCGTTTAGTAGAAACAGTACTTGATCGGGGTCTATTTTGTCTACAATTTTATCTATTTTCCCCTCTGTATTTTCCCCAACCCAATTATTTATTTTACTGGGTGCCCCTGCATCGGCAAAATCTAAATTTGTTACCTTCGCTTGATAAAATTCTTGATTATTCTGAATAAAATCTGGTTTCAAACGAGCATTTTTTTCTGCCCATAATGAGTTAGCTATATTTAGCGTTACTTTAGAATCGGGGTTTTCTAAACTGCCTTTTAAATCAGCGTAATTAGAATTAACCTCTGCTAAATTCATACCCTGTAATTCTAAGGCTTTAGCCATTGCTTCTTGAGTGCTACCACTTGCACCGTTGTAAGTCATGGCTAAAGCAAAAGCTACACTCGAAGGTGAAACAAATATATTTTTATTGTTATCTTTAACCAGCAATTGGGAAAATAATTTAAAGCCAAATTTTGTATTCGCAGAAACTAATTTTGTATCGATTGATGCTGGTTTATCTGAAACTGGTAATTCTGTTCTTGGTAAAGGAGATTCAGCAAGAGCGCTATTATTACTATTATTTAATTGAGAGCATCCTATGACACCCATAAGCATGACGCTCGCAGCAGCTAAAACGTAGCGTCTTCCTAAACTCACTGCATAACGTCTTTGCAAAAAGTTTTGCCGAGCATTGCTAAAATTTCGCTTCATATCATCACCACTATCGCCATCGTGCTTTATCTCAACTATGACATCTAAAATTAATCAATAGCTAGATGGTTACACTTTTAGCAACAGAATTTAATCAGCATTTCTTTAACTGTTGAAAGAAAAATATTAAGAATTTAGCTATATAGATTACAAATATAACAAGAATATCATATACTATTCCAAAGATAGAAGCGAAATTTAAGTAAGTAGATCATTAATTAAGCATTAAATATCAAAAACATTATAATTTGACCTAAGATATATAAACATGACGGTGCAATGAGTGACCAAACCTACAACCCAAGCAACAATATTCTCTTTCAAGAAGTTTTAGCACTTGTTGAAAGTTTAATTATGACTAAAACTGGCAAGCATCTTTCAAATATTGAGGTTTTAGTTTTACGCGGTTCTTGGAAAGGTAATAAATACACCCAAATTGCCGCTGAAAGTGGTTATACTGACGAATATTTAAAAAATGATATTGGTCCAAAACTTTGGAAGCGTTTATCGCTAGCTTTAGATAAGAAAGTTACTAAAAACAATTTGAAAGCAATTATTGAACAGCATATTTATCAAGTAGAAAAAGGAAAATCGATAGCAAATAAGTTAATAAATAATCAGTATATTGCTCCAAATAAGATCGCAGAAGCATCACAACCCATATATCACAACCTTCCATCAAGAAACTATACAAGATTAATTGGCCGCGAAGCTGAAGCAAAAAGAATTTTAGAATTACTTTCTTTTGAATGGGCAATTCCTTGTATCAGTATTGAAGGAATAGGAGGTTCCGGAAAAACAACTTTAGCTTTAGATATTGCTTATAGTTGTTTAAAAGCAAGTAACGATATTTACCTGGCAAAACCTTTAGAAACTAATCTACCTTCTTTTGAATTAATAGTATTTACCTCTGCAAAATCACACTTTTTTACATCTAGAGGCGTTTTACCTCGCTTAAAACGAGAAAAAACATTAGTAGATATTTTTACAAGTATTGTACGTACAATTAGCTTTTATGATTCTCAAACAGCAAGTTTTGAAGAAACCTACGAGCAAATTTACAAATGCTTGGCGAATATGCGGACTTTGCTGATTATTGATAATCTAGATACTTTACAAGAACAAGAGCAAGTTCTAAGTTTTTTATACGAACTTCCACCAACAGTAAAAGCTTTAGTTACGAGTCGAGAAAAAACTCCTTTCAATACTGTTGCTTTATCATCTTTGACTAAAACTGAAGCTTTAATATTAATTCAACAACAGGCAGATGAAAAACAAATTGATTTAAATTTAAAACAATGCGTTCAACTGTATCAAACTACTGGAGGAATCCCTGCTGCAATTATCTATGCTATGAGCCAGCTAGCCGCAGGTTATACATTCGATAGTGTTACTTCTGAATTGATGCCCACTCAAGGAGACTTCTGCCGCTTCTATTTTGAAAGCTCCATGCAGCAACTGAAAGGAAAACCGGCGCATAAGTTTTTAATGGCTTTGTCACTATTTACTAAACCTGCATCAGCCCAAGCACTAAAGGCTATGGCTAACGTGGATAATTCTTTGGATGCAGCAGATAGTTTAGCTAAATTGCAACAACTTTCCTTGATAAATTATCGTCAAGGAGGCTATGAGATGTTACATTTAACTCGTGAATACGCACTTTCAGAAATGTCTAATAATCCTGAATTTGAAATGAGTGCGCGTAACAGTTGGCTAAACTGGTATCTCAACTTTGCCCAACAGCATGGGCGTAAAGATTGGCGAGAATGGCAAGATTATCAACATTTAGAAGATGAATGGGATAACTTGACAGACGTGCTAGAATGGTGCATTTCAAATAATTGTTATCATGATGCCTGTAAGCTTTGGCGAGACATCAAATGTTATACATATTCATTTGCCTACCGTCAAAATCGTTTAAGTTATTGGGATGCAACGTTGTTATGGTTAGAATGGCTGAGTGAAGCAGCAGTTTCTCGTAAAGATTTTGCAACAGCAGCGGAAATGATTGGCGATCGTGCTTGGAAGTTGACTTTAATGGGGCAGGAGCAGCATTTAGCTGTAGCTGATGATTTATTCGTGCAAGCTTGGGGATTGCATCAAAGTCTTACATTAGAAATGCAAGTGGATTTAGCAATTCATATCGGTGTATGGCATATTCAGAAGCAGCAATTTTCGCAAGCAAATCACTGGCTACATCAAGCTGAAAACTTATTAAATAATTCAGATAGCCTTGATAATATTCCCATTGATTCCTATATAAAAACTCGCTTATCTCTACACATAATTTATTATCAAGGCGAGATATATTATAAAACTGAAAATTATCAAGAAAGCCAAATTTTATTTAAACAAATATTTAGAAAAGCTCAATCAATTGGTTGGAGACGCGCTAGTCTTCTTGCTAAAGATTTTTTGGCAAATATTGCGATTAAGCAGGGAAAATTAAAACAAGCACAAAATTATTTAGCAGAAGTTTTGCAAGTAGCAGAAGATAATCAAGATAAATGTAGCCGAGCATATACAAAGCGTTCCTTAGCTCGTTTAGAGAGAAAGCTCGGAAATTTGAATGTAGCTAAACGTTGGGTATATGAAGCAGTGATAGATTTTGAGACTTTAGGCATGAAGCCAGAAGCAAGGGAAGCTCAAGCACTACTTCAAGCTATTGAATCTTAATTTTATTTTATTTTAAATAGCGTATTACCGCTAAATAATGTATAGTAGGTTGAATTATATTTTTTATTTTCATAAAAGTAAAAAAAAAGCGGTCTATTTCGTAAAAAATTATTAATCTAACTGAATTTCAAACTACAATAACTACCTTTTACTTAACTTTTCCCTGCTGACAAATGCGAAAACTTGCTTAATAATATGAACGTGTTATCTGCTTTTTGCCTATAAAGCAGTTTGCCTTATTCAAGGTATACACAGTTGGAACACACTGATAGAGGTTTTAAAGTCAGGGTTGCATCTTTTCTCACACTTTTTACAACTTGAGGCATCAAGTTGATACATTTAAGAACACACTTACAGCCATTTAAAAATATCAGGGCTATGCATCTATTTTCTAATGAAATTTAGTCAATATTGCGTACTTTCAGATGATTGGCGCGAACATATTTTATTAAAGTATAACTACCAACAAATGAGCGATAAAAAAGTAACTACTTTAGTTGTTATCGACCCCGCTATTAAAGATTTTCACTTATTAGAAAGACGAATTTTAGAAGGTGTAATACCTCAAGCAGAAGTTTTAGTACTACAACCGAATAAGAAAGAGATACAGCAAATTACTCGTACCGTACAAAAATACGGAGAATTTTCAGACATTCATATTATTTCACAAGGTTCTCCAGGTTGTGTGTATCTAGGAAATAGTAGTTTATCTATTCATAACTTTAATTACTATGCTCCTCAATTAAGAAAATGGTCGGTTAGTAACATTTTTTTATATGGCTGCAACGTAGGTTCTCAGGCAATTGGCAAAAAATTTATTCTGCGTTTGTACAAAACAACCGGTGCAAGAATTTCTACCTTGGTTAGCACTTGGGGAATGCATACAAAAGTAGGAGTCGGTAATTGGATTACCAGTGAATATACATCAATCGAGCCAGAACTCGCAGCATTGACGCTATAGGTAGATGGGTGGGAAAATTTATAACTATGTCCGAAGCGAGTGGAACGGAGTAAATTAGGCATGAGCGCGTTCACCTTTATGTGCGGCTCAGAGAAAGGCTCATCGCAATTACTTTGAGGGTTTTACATTCCGTTACATAGTTTGGTTTATTTTAGCCTACCTACTTAAATTAATTGTTAAAGTAAATTAAACAAGGAATTATTCGGCACTTGTATTTATTAACGGGTGCTAATATTGCCGCATCTGTATGGGAAGTAGATGATACAGCTTCATGTGTCTGTCTGTAATTAAATTTTTTTTGGAGAAATAAACTCGGATTTGGCAATATTACCTTCAAAGTGGCATAGCAATTGAAAAGCCTTTCAAGATTGGTAACTATGAGTTTTAAATAATAAATAGGGAACACAAACAGGGCGAACATATTCAGATAGAAACAAATTACTTGATTGCGCGATTGGATACAAAGAAGGCGAAGTTTTAACCACATTATTGTAGTCAGTTATTCTTTGAACTAATCAAGTAAACGTTCTATGCAAAATACTTCACCTATATCTACACGCGGTCGAGAAAGTTGTGTTATCTTACCAATAGGTTGACAATCAGCAGGAAAACTGGGTTTGTTAGTAATATCCATACTTTTTCCGAAGTGTTCTTGAAAAAGTACTTGAGTTTGCTCAAAAGCTATTTGCAAGTTATCTCTATCTATTTTCCCTCGCTCGCCAAAGTAAGGAAAATGGTGAATAAACTTACCAAATAGCATTTCGCAGTCTTCGGCATATTTCATAGTATCGAGAATGTGATAATGCCATACTCTGTCAATTTGTTGATTAGGAACAAGTTGACTGTTAGGGTAAAGATAAACCAATAGCAAAAACATTCGATAGCGTGAAATCGCTTCTTTCGTTTGTTGAATATTCCATTTCTCTTCGTTAGAATGTATGAGTCTGTAGACGATTGGTTGTAAATCAAGATGTGCAAGTTGTCCGATGAACTTCTGTACATCGGTAGGTAAAGCAGATTTCACAAATAACATTTCTTTCGCTCTTGGTAAAGGAATTCAGTGAAGGATTCAATTGAATTTCATATACCAAGTTCCATTGAGATTAATTCTTTATCCGGTTTTTTTTAGATACAAAGTGTATTTTTATACTTGCTTTATTTTAAGGTGAAGTTTTTGTGAAGCAGTTCTATTGATTGTAAAAAATTCAGATATCTAATATAAGTAAATAATATTTGTCTAAATTAGGACTTGTTCTAACTTTTATCTTACATCTTGCACCATTGTCGTTAAGCCCTAATGCCACGGAAATCAATTTCTCTGTTCGATGCGCCTCCGGCTTACAAGGCTCATATACCGGCGTAGGTTAAAACGCACTAAAACCTTGCCCAGTCTGATTTATCAGACTTTGTATATTAGCCTGAGAATTTATTCTAAGGCGGTTTTTGAGAATGGTGCAAGATGTGAGTTTATAGTAGTTTATTGGGTTTTCTCAAAAGTCTTTTAGTAAAGGTAGAGAGCAGGGAACAGGTTAATTACTATATTATTTTTCCGTTTCTGTTACCAGACAAATAAAAAATACAAGCTTTTTAAGCATCTATTATAAGTACTTAAGCAAACCCTACTTAATTGTGCATTTGTCCGAAGCGAGTGGAACAGTCTTCGCATCGTCTACCAGAGGGAGATGGT
>ERZ1740052.521-NODE-521-length-13259-cov-5.582324_pt1 | contig 13259 bp, 11 predicted proteins | sample MGYA00581750_ERZ1740052 | MGnify/ENA primary metagenome ERZ1740052 (study PRJEB43018, sample SAMN04849743) | marine metagenome | isolation source: floating plastic debris | place: Pacific Ocean | collected 2008-08-30 | study: EMG produced TPA metagenomics assembly... | reverse complement strand
ATAGTTAGTACGTATGGGGTGCTTATCCGGTGGCTGTGTGATAGAGTATCGCAAAATTTCGTCGCTGGTCAACGGCTTCGGAAATTTCGCTCTGGGTTGTTTTCTGGGCTGTTTTATCAGGCGTGAGGGTGGAGGTCATGGGTGCTCAGTCAGTGGCAGTCAGTGGCAAGCTTCAACAATTGTAGTGCGTTAACTGTAGTGCGTTGCAGGATTGGTCGTGGGTTTTGGTCGCTTTAGCAGTTTTATGAGTTGCAAATTGTATGAGTTTCTACGCAGTGGCACTGCTGTCTATTTCTGAAGATTCCTATCGCTATGTTACGTACTGAGTCCCTAAATATGATGCAAATCAGTGAAAATACTGGCTTGTTTGCAAAGCACAATAGTGTGAGACATATAGCGGCTATCTGTTGCTGCTATAGACATATCGTGATATAGGAACAGTTTGAGTAATGACTTTGATGAAAAAGTGCATGGCTGAGGCCATGGGCACGTTTTGGTTAGTGTTAGGTGGCTGTGGTAGCGCTGTCTTGGCAGCTGCTTTTTTGGCCACTGATGGCAGTGGCTTTCAGCTAGGGCTTGGTTTTGTGGGCGTTTCGTTGGCCTTTGGCTTAACCGTATTAACGATGGCCTACGCGATTGGCCATATTTCTGGCTGTCATTTGAATCCAGCGGTTTCGTTTGGGCTGTGGGCTGGAGGCCGTTTCCCCAGCGGTGAATTATTGCCTTACATCATTTCTCAGGTTGTTGGCGCAGTAGTTGCTTCAGGGTTGCTGTACATCATAGTGTCTGGCCAGGCTGGCTTTGCAGGGACCACGCTAGCGGCGAACGGCTATGGAGACCTTTCTCCAGGTGGTTTTAATCTGTTGTCTGCGCTGATTACTGAGGTTGTAATGACCTTTATGTTTTTGATTATTATCTTGGGCTCAACCGATGGCCGTGCGCCGAAGGGATTTGCGCCCATTGCGATTGGAATGGCTTTGACGTTGATTCACCTCATCAGCATTCCGGTGACCAATACATCTGTAAACCCTGCTCGAAGCTTGGGCCCTGCTCTATTTGCCGGTACGGAGTATCTGTCACAAGTTTGGTTGTTTTGGGTAGCGCCGATTGCGGGCGCAGTCCTCGCTGGCTGGTTCTACAGCAGTGTTTTGGCAGCGGGCTATGAGCCAGATATTGATGGTGGCGTACCTTCTGAGTAACCTGTTGCGTTAACGTTGCTGGGCGATCGCGCGATTTAGCTCTGAGTCAATGGAGCGCGCGAATGGATCTCTCCGTAATGTCCACCATAAAACTCTCTTAAAGTGCACTTTCGCGGATGCGAGGTGCGCTTTTTTTGGGTTGTTGTCCGCAGTACTACGGCATAGCGTAAATCGTTACGGACAACAGCTTTTATCTCTTGTAGAGTATGCTGTCTTTTAGGTTTTTAACAGCAGGTTTCCTTTATGAATCGTATGACGGTAGCACTCCCTGATGGTATTCACGCTCAGATAAAACGACTGGCCAAACGTGAGGGTGTGTCGGTGAATCAGTATGTGACGTATGCGATCGCCAAGCAGGTAGAGAAAGCCAACGTTGAGCCCCAGCAGGTAACGCTGGAGGCAAGTCGTCTTCTAAATTTTAGGGCTGAACTTTAGGGCTGAACTTTAGGGCTGCTTTGAGCTTGTTCTTTTAGCCCTTTGTTTGCTCGGCTGAACTTGTCCATAATGCTCAAAAACAAGTAAGGGCAAGCCAGAACAAACAGCAATCCACCTATATAGACGATGGCTTCTAGGGCAGTGGGCGCAACAAAGATATCGGAAACAGTTGTGTATGCCAGCATAAGAAGAGGGGGGTAGTGAGGGCTGTGTATTGATTGTGATAACACAGACCAAAAGTGTGATCGCGCCTACTGTATTGATTTGTATATAGAGAATTATCGCGGTAGGTATCAGACTTGTTACATCAGCTGTAGTAAAAGGCCCAGACTTATTTTTAAGGCCAGGAAAGTGCGGCTAGAAAAGTGCTATCAGCATGCTAATAGCCGCTAATATGCCAAGTGCTAGCCAAGGCTGATTGATTTTTCGCCACCAGGGCACTGCGTAAATTGGTTGCTTTGCTGCTGCGTGAGCAGGTGCACTATTGTCTTGCTCTATGTCTTGATAAAGCGTGCAGCTAGTTGCGTTGGGGCGCTTAGGAAAGTTGCAGCTGTTGTCTGCATCGTAAGTGCAAGTAGTGCACAAAATACGGTTATCCTTAGTGCGATTGAGCGACATGCCTGGATGTCCGTGCGCTTTGAGCTGAAGCTGGCAGTGGGGGCACTTGATAGCGGTGCCGAGGATGGTGCGATCGCATCTGGGGCAGACAGGCATAATGGCGAAACTCTTAGATATGTGTGGCGATATGCATGGCAGCTACGAGCAGAGCGCAGCGAAAATTCGGTCCCATACGGTAAACCGCCCGCTGCCTTATGAAGATATTTTGCCAAAATAGGATGGTAACTGGCGCGTTTTTCATAAGTGAATTACGGGCGCGCTCATTCCTGAGGAGATTGCGATGGACAGCTCTAATATGCTCAGACAGCTTTTGATGTTTGGCATCGGTACGACATCTTTGGTAGCTGAGCGCGTCAAGCAAATGAGCGAAGAGCTAGTGCGCGATGGCAAGCTAGACCCTGACCAAGCAAAGGGATTCGTCGATGACTTTATGGCTCAATTCAATATTGACCAGGGTGCTATCGAAAAGCAAATGCAGCGCCAGGTTCGCAATATTATGCAAGACTTGGGCGTGCCCCGTCAGTCGGAAATGGATGAGCTGCGTGGCCGCCTAGACCGCCTAGAGCGACAAATTCGCGATTTAGAAAACAAGGACTGGCGATAGTCCAAAACCGTCGTACACTAGGGCCGTTATCGAGTAGTTGTCCATTGCCCGTATTAAGGGGCCTACCTATTTAAGACTATGAGAGAAATATTAATTAGCTTTGGCGTGGTAGTCGCTTGTTGCGCAGTATTGATCGTTGCACAGTTTACGGGCGGTGATAGCGAGCAGGCCGTGGCAGACAGTGTTTCAGGTGGGCTCGCCATAGAAGAGACACTGGTTGCCGAATCCGGTGCTAGTCAGAGTGCAAATGATTTATTGGAGGATCCCATGGCAGCAGAAGCCAATGCCGAAGAAAATGTAGTTACGACCGATTCTGGTTTGCAGTACGTCGTCATCACTGAAGGCGACGGTGCTCAGCCGCAGTCGGGCCAACGAGTGTTTGTACACTATGTAGGCACATTGGAAGATGGCACAAAGTTCGATAGCTCGCGCGATCGCGGTCGTCCTTTCGACTTCACCATCGGCCAAGGTCAAGTGATCAAAGGTTGGGATGAAGGCGTGGGCGATATGAAAGTGGGCGATCGTCGTAAACTCATCATTCCACCCGAGTTAGGCTACGGCGCACGCGGCGCAGGCGGTGTCATTCCACCTAATGCAACGCTTATTTTTGATGTTGAGTTACTCAGAATCGGTAGCTAGAGAACGCAATCATCTACGACTGTGAAAGAGCGATGCATGTGAATCAATACATGCATCGCTTTGCTTTAGAAGGTCACTATAACTGCTGCGTTACCAGCATGTTACTTCCTTCTTTATTATTTCCCTTCTAGGAAAATGCAGCTTCTTGATTACCAAGGGCGGTGGTATCTGCTACTTGGAAGTAAGCATCGACCAAGTCAACCTTACTACCGTCTGCTTTCGTGGCAGAGCCGTGCTCAATCAGGACGTTGCCGTTCTGATAAACCGGTGTCTCTACGAAGGCGGTATCCAGGCTAGTGATGCCTTGAGAACCGAGAGAAATTAGCTCGCCCGCATCGGTTTGATGGTTGGAGTTGCCATCTCTCCAGAGGGCAAGGCCGCCGCCGAGGAGTTCTGCGGTGTCGATGAGGCCATCGCCATTGGTGTCGTAGGTGGCGAGCTTGGCAAAGCCGTCGCCTACGTCGCCGCCGAACATCTCGGAGATGTCGTCGATGGTGCCGTTGCCGTTGTTGTCGACAACGAGGAAGGCATCTTCGCTGGAGAGCCAGCCAGATGCGATCGCATTACCATCACCCCGCAAATCAAAGGTGCCAGTAGTATCGCCAAGCGCGGTGGTTTGTACCCCGTCGCCATTAAGGTCGAGCGCTATTGGGCTCACAAATGCATAGTGCGTTTTGTCGAAGATGTCGACGGTTTTGTTATCACCTAGCTTGAAGTCATCAAGTTCGTTGCCAGAAGTGCCAGCGAGCTTAATGGAGAAGTTTTCTGTTCCTTCGTAGTAACCTTCCTGTACAGACCAAGGCGCTCTATCAACCGTGACTTTCTCTTTCCAGGTTTGAACCTCGAAAGTCTCTGACATGGTTTCCCCTGCCCTGACCAGCACATCGACTTTGCCACCGTTTTGAACGTTGCCGTTTTTCTCTACGGTGTAGTCCCAAGTGGTGTAGCCATCTGGACCGACCTGTGCGCGATCACCGGAGCTGAGGCTGGTGCCATTGGCCACGCGATCATCTACATAGTAAGCCAGCTTAACCCAGTTACCGTGATAGTCGACGTAGCCGACGGAGTAATAGCCACCCCACATAATGTCTTGATTTTGAGCGGTGGAATCATTGCGATCAACGCGGGTCGCAGAGCCATTGTGGACATCCAATGTGAAGACAGTGTCTTCTGTAACGGCGTGGTCGAGCTGCACTTTGTAGTTGCTCGATTTGCCTTCGTCAATGCCGCTGGCACCTATGATAGAAGCGTGAATGTTTTTCCGTGGGCGAGGCTCAACTGTCACGGTGACATTGGCAGTATCCGTGCCGCCACGTCCATCGCTAACGTGATAGGAGAAGGTGGCCTCTCCGCTAAACGTATCATCAGGGTTGAATCCAATTTGACCATTATCCAGCAGTGTCGCAACACCATTATCGACATCGACCGAGTCACCGACGTTAACAGCTTGACCACCAATTGAAGAAACGGTGAGAGTGTCGCCATCAGGGTCGGAGTCGTTGCCGAGAACATCGATATTGATAGAAGTATCGAACTCGGTAGTGCGGCTATCGTCAGTCGCATCAGGTCCAACATTAGGTTTTGGTGCCACAGTGACTGTGACGTCAGCGGTATCAGTACCGCCTCTGCCATCACTAATGTGATAGGAGAAAGTAGTGTCTCCCGAGAATCCATCGTCAGGCATGAACTCGAACTGTCCATTGCTGAGCAAAGTGACAGAACCGTTATCGACGTCAACAGGCTGGCCTACATTGACAGACTGACCATTGAGAGACGAGACGGTGAGTGTATCGCCATCAGGGTCGGAGTCGTTGCCAAGAACATCAATGGTGACGGGTGTCTCGAAGTCTGTAGAACGACTGTCGTCAGTTGCTTCTGGCGCATTGTTGTTACGAATGAGGCCTGCATCAATTTTGTTGTTGCGCTCGCTAGCAGCTAATGAGAAGACTTCGGTCATCCCAGTAGTGGTATTGGCATCAGAGTCTCTACCTCTATTGTTACCAACGCCTGCTTCTGTAAACTCGAACCCAGTCGGCTGCTCAAAGGTGACCTTGTAATCTCCAGCATCTAGATGTCGGAAGGCATAGTTGCCAGTATTGGAGGTGACTGTAGATGCTGAGATGTCGTCGTCAGTGCCAAATTCTCCGTCAGCGCCTGCACCTGCTAGCGTAACTGTGACGCCTGACACTCCATTCTCACCACTGTCCCGTAAGCCATTGCTGTTGACATCTTCAAAGACTAGGTTGCCGATGAGCGCGTTGCCAGGGTCGGCGTTGGCGTCTTGAACAAGGCCTGCATCGACCTGGTCGTTTTGCTCACTGACCGCGAGTGAAATGATGTCCGTCATGCCAGTGGTAGCATCAGCATCAGAATCTGTTCCTTCGTTGCTGCCAACACCTGCTTGAGTGAATTCAAAGCCGTCTGGCTGGTCGAAAGTAACTTTGTATTCTCCCGCATTTAGATGGTTGAAGCTGTAGGAACCATCTGTTCCTGTGAAAGTTGTTTGAGAGATATCGTCTGTTGTGCCAAACAGACCATCGGTGCCTGCACCAAGTAGTGATACCTGCACATTAGCAATACCATTGTCGCTACTGTCTTGAATACCGTTGCCGTTAACATCTTCAAAGACAAGGTTGCCGAGGCTAGCGTCGCCAGGGTCAGGATTACCGCCGTTATCATCGATTAGGCCAGCATCAACTTTGTTGTTGCGCTCGCTAGCTGCGAGTGAAATGACGTCTGTCATGCCAGTATTGACATCGACATCAGAGTCTCTGCCTTCGTTGCTGCCGACGTTTGCTTGGGTGAACGTTAACCCATCTGGTTGGTCGAAGGTAACTTTGTAGTCGCCTGCTGAAAGATGTCTGAACTTGTACTTACCACGCGACGAGGTAACTGTTGTTGCCGTAATGTCGTCATCGGTACCAAAAATACCGTCGTCCCCTGCCCCTGTTAGGGTGACGCCAATGCCTTCAACACCTAGCTCGCCACTGTCTTTGAGACCATTGCCATTGGCGTCTACAAAAACTGAGTCTCCAATTTGAGCGTTGCCGGGATCTGTATTGTCGTTGTTGAGGTTGATGAGCCCCGCGTCTGCTGCGTCACGGTTGTTTTCACTAGCGACAAGTGAAATGACATCAGTCATACCCGTTGTCGTATCGGCATCAGAATCTTTGGCTTCGTTGCTGCCAACGTTTGCTTCGGTAAACTCAAACCCGTCTGGTTGGTCGAAGGTGACTTTGTAGTCGCCAGCGGCTAATCGCTTGAACTTGTAGTAGCCGTTGTTTGAAGTAGTAGTGGACTGAGAGATGTCATCGGCAGTGTCGAAAATACCATCTTTGCCAGCACCTGTTAGTGTTACGGCTACACCTGCAACGCCTGTTTCGCCGCCGTCCTTAATGCCGTTTCCGTTGGCATCTTCAAACACGAGATTACCAAGCGTCGCATCTTTGGGATCGTCATCTTTTATTAGGCCCAGGTTGACCTTGGTAAATCCGCCTACGCCAGGAAGCATTAAGTCTGTTTCCGCAATGTTTCCATCGAGTGTACGGATAGCGTCGGAGTCTTTACCATCGCTGCCGCCTTGGCCGATGAACTGCTCTACAACGACATTTGCAGGGCTTAGAGAAAGGTTACTTGCATTCTCAAGACTGGAATAGTCGAACTGAAGCTTATATTCTTCACCTTCTGGTAGGCCAAAAATCTTGAAGAAGCCCAAGCTATCTGTGGTGATGGAGGTGATGAGTTCGGCAGCAGCATTGAGAAAAGAAACGGGGTTGCCATGACTATCGACCACACGAACTGTGACGCCAGCGAGTCCAGGTTCTTCTTGGTCTGTATAAACGCCGTTGGCGTCTTGACTAAGAACAATACCGTCGCCGTTGAGGTCGTCGAAGACGCAGCCTCCAAAAGATAACTTGATAGTCATAGGTGTTGCTTGTTACGTAAACGTCAATGAATGGGAGTGGTTAGCGGTGATTGCCAAGCTGAGTCAAAAGTCAGCTTGGATGGCTGCTTTTGCTTGCTGATTTAGTCAGTGATTGGAATACCTGAGCTATGCGATCGCAATCTCTATCAACAGCTAGAAAGCAACAGCTAAAAACCAACAGCTTAGAAAGGCTAATCCGGAACTGATGCTAAAGAGCTTTAGGTCGAAACGCGCTTTTTTTGGGCTTCTGATTCAACAAAAAACTGGTAAGGAACAACAAGAAAATTGGTTGAGAGTAGTCTGTGCTGACAAGAGAGTTCTCATAAATGTTGAGGCTGGCAGCAGAGCAGACCTATCACCCAATCTGCGTATATTCTTGCAATCCTTGTAGGTTTGGCCAATGACTTAATAGGTATAGCTATTCTTCTCTAATACCTTTTTTATAGAGCCTTTACTAATTCCTTTGACTTGGCGGTATGTTTGAGTCCTAAAGGAGTGTCTCCAATGCAGGCATACGCATAAGCACCAGAATATTTCGGTATCATTAGGCTCATTTATGTTGAATAGTCCAATCACCTAGTTTTTACGGAAACTATATATGAAGACTAGAAGAGTAGAGCTTAAAGAGAGTGTTCTACGGACAGTGCTTCTACGTAATATCACAGAACTCATCAAAAGCGGTCGTGACCTGAGTCTTTTTCAGCTTTGTTGCTTAAAAGATATTGTTCAAGCTCGCCTGTAGGAATTGTTGATGCATTTGTTTACGGTCCAAACGCTCAGGGAATTCTATCGTTGAGCTTTTAATACGTAGCTGCTTCCACGATGCCCGTTGTTTTCTCTCTTGCTGTTTCCGCTCTTGCTGTTCCTTCTCTATGGTTTCTAGCGCCTCTAAATCTTTCATAGAGCTTCGGCATCTACAGGCGTTTTTAGCGGTTGCTGACGAGCGTAGCTTTAGCCGGGCTGCTAATCGACTGGGAATTTCTCAGCCTCCTTTGAGCCGTCAGATTCAGAGGCTAGAAGCTAAGCTGGACGTTCAGCTGTTTGACCGTAGCCATTCTCAAGTGCAGCTTACAGAAGCGGGCCGTGTGTTTGTGCAGAGCGCGCGCCAAATTATGCATCAGATGGAGCAGGGCATTCGCGATGCCCAGCGAGTGTCTCAAGGACTGATGGGTCAGCTGGTAGTGGGGATTGATGGCTCTGCGTTTGCCTGTGAACGGGCAGTTCAGTTTATAGAGACGCGTCGGGCACAGCTGCCTGAGCTGTCAATACAGGTCGAGGAAATGGATGCGCCCTCGCAGATTGAAGCGCTGCAACACCAAAAAATTAACTTGGGGTTTGTGGATGCTCAGTTTGTGGCATTTGCGAATTTTCCTAAGGCGGTGGTTGCTCAGACTGTCGGGCATGAGCGCTTGTCAGTGGTGCTGCCGACGTCTCATGTGCTAGCGCTGGCTCCGCAGCTATCGCTGTTGGATATTGCGAGTGAGGATTTTGTACTAGCGCCTGGCTGGTATGACTATGTGCGATCGCAAATTCAATCCCGTTATCAAATGGACTTCAACCCCTCCATTGTGCAATCTGCGCATGAATATCGACTGCTGCTAAGCTTTGTTGCTTCTGGCATGGGTCTTTCTATTGTGCCCGCCTCTACCGAGCAGCACTTTTACCGTTCAGACATTGTCTATCGGCCGCTACAGCCAAGTTTGGACGTTGATATTTTGTCTGTAATTTGGCAAGAGACCCAAGCAAATCCGTTGGTGACTGCCTGGATAGAGGATATTTCAGCAGCGATTCTCGGCACGAGGGGCTTTGCCATCGCAGCTCCCACTACAAAGAGAATCGTTTCACCCTCTGCTTAATCACGATTAGAGATGTCGGGAGCTCTATTGAGAAACTGAGTGTACTCTGGCTGAAATAGCAGCTTGACCGTGCCCGTAGGACCGTTGCGATGCTTGGTCAAAATAATCTCAGCGATACCACGATCCGGCGTGTCCGGGTCATAGTATTCTTCTCGATAGAGCATCATAATAAGATCTGCATCTTGTTCAATAGCGCCAGATTCACGTAGGTCGGACATCATGGGACGTTTGTTTGTCCGCGATTCTACGCCACGGCTGAGCTGAGATAGGCAGATGATAGGAACGTTGAGTTCGAGAGCGAGGCCTTTGAGTGATCGGGTCATTTTTGACAGTTCCTGCACTCGGTTGTCTCCAGAGCCTTCCATCAGCTGCAAGTAGTCAATCAAAATCAGCCCAAGTGCACCCCCATTTTCATCGAATTTCTGTCACACCAATACCAGGCGTGTCATCAATGAAAATGGGTAGCTCAGACAAGGTATTGATGGCATGACCCATAGGCCCCCACTCATGTTGCGCAATGCGACCTGTACGCAAGCGGCCACTTTCAATCTTCGCTTCGGATGAGAGCAAGCGGTAAATTAGCTGCTGCTTTGACATCTCTAGGCTGAAGATAGCAACCGGTTGCTTATGTGTATCGGCGATATTACGAGCTACGTTTAGTACAAAGCTAGTGTTGTGTACGCAAATGTCGTTTGCGACGAAATTGTGGGTTCCCGGAATAGTCAAGTCATATACTTGCTGTCGTCCCATCGGCTCTATTGCTACAATTTCATCCCAATAGATATCGCTAGTCGCAAGATCTTGCAGTGGTGGATGCTCTATTGCGTTGGCGAGAGCGGCGAGTCTGGGTCGACTGAGTGCTCGGGTGCCCACATGAATGTTGCTGTTGCTTGCTATCCCAGCTCTTTTAGCCAATCTACTCCAGCTCTCTTCACCTTTGGCTGTTTTTAGCTGGTTCCAAACTTCGACTGGAATAAGATCTCGGTTAGTGTGATATTTTTTTGCAGCAACGGTTTCAACAACTTGGCGAACGGCTTTTTCTTTGCTGAAAATGCCGATTTCATTGGCAAAAGTATTGAGTGCGATCGCATCTGTAATATCCAGTTGCCAAGCTTCTCGTCTAGTTTCCTTATATTTGATTCGACGTTTCTTGAGAGTGGCTACGATACCGAAACGCAGCAGTAGATGTTGAATCTGCCGGGCCATCTTTTCGCAAACAGTTGCATAGCCGATTTGCGCTTGGCGGCTAGAAAGTACGGAAGCCCAGCCATCTGTAGCAAATAGTCGATTTAAAAATAGTGCTAGCTGCGGTTTTGGTAGGGTAAATACAATAGCCGGAATAGTTTTTGTGTGGGCGCTGCACCCCCACAGCCCCAGTTGACTCAGCCACGCAGTGACCGGATTTTTCCCAGTCCAGCGAATAGATTCATATCCCTGCGGTGCAAGCTGTTCTGGTTGCTGCTGCAATAGATCGCACAGATGGTGAAAAATTTGTTCTTCAGGCGCGCATTTTCCTTGCTTCCATAATGTAACGAGTGAAGGGCTCACACCTAGCTCTGCTGCGAGTTGTCTGCCGCTAATACTGTTTAACACCATAAGCTGACTAAGCCGATCACTAAAAGCTTGTCGCTGTTTTGTTAATGCTTCTGTGTGTGTTGTGACTGTCAAAGAAGGTGTTCGAGTACCTTTGCTGGTGTCCACTCGAACCTTCACAGTCGGAAATTGAGTAGCTGCTTCTGTGAAATCTGTTTGTAGTATTGAATCGATGTTGGTGAATTGAGGCGAAGATCCAGTGAGTCCGCCATCTCCAATGAAGTAAGCCATCAGCTTGACTTCATACTCGGGTAGAGAGCTTTGGCCAAAAATAGATAACTTTCGGGGGACGGCGATGCGATCTCCTACCGTTAATTCAGATAGCGGCTGCCAGCCCTTAATCGTTAGATATGGATGAGGCAGCGTGCTCATCACTTGTCTGCCTAGGCGAGTTGTGACCTTGAAGGTAGGTTTCAGTCCATCGTCTACAAATGCTGACGGTTGAGTAACCTCAAAGCGAAGCCGATCGGTAAGGGTGAGTAAATCAGCCTGCTTCTGTTGATAGATAGTTTCAATAGTACTAATCGATCCGTCCGCTAATAGAACTTCGGCGTGAGCGCTTAGGCACTTACCCATTGCCGGTCTGGCAGCCGTGATGATTAGGTCAGAACGCTGAAAACCCTGGGTCATTGCGTCTAAGTCGTAGAAGCCGCAGGAGAGTCCGGGGAGGACCATGCCGAGCGATCGCTGCTCAATGTCTGTAAACGTATCGGTCAAAATATCGGACGTTTTGGTCAATCCCTGAGTCGGACGCTCTTGCGTAATGCCAAATAAAGATTGCTCGGACTGGTCGAGTACATCCTCAAGCGGTGTTTCTGTTTCGTAGCCATGCTGAATGATTTCGCCGCCACACTGAATCAGTTTACGGCGGGTGTATTTATCCATTACCAGCTTGGCGTACTGGTCGATATTTGCCGCGCTGATGGTGCGATCTACCAATTGCGCAAGACGGCTTTGGCCGCCGACTTTGTCGAGGGTGCCTTTGTCTTTTAGCCAGGAGGCAATGCCCATAAGGTCAGTGGGCAGCCCTCTCGACTGAAGATCTAAGGCGGCTTGGTAGATGCTGCGATGGGCTCCGATGTAGAAAGCTTCGGGTATGAGGACTTCGGTAACACGGCCAATGGCTTCTGGGTCGATGAGGACGCCGCCGAGGATTGCTTCTTCGGCTTCGATGTTCTGCGGAGGAAGACGATCGATGGCGGGCTTAAATCGAGGCTCTGAGGCAACCATGTGAAGAAGAGGGTATGTCCGGTGGATTTGACGATCTACTGCGTAGAGGCTTTGCTAGCGACTATGCTTAACCTGTCATCTTCAATATAAAAGGGTAGGGAGCAACTATGGCTCTCTACCCTTTTAAGTTAACGAACAGTACAAATGTTCGCAAATTGTCTGAGGCAATTAGTCGGGCGCAACGCGGAGGTTGATAGTGGCGGTGACTTCGCTGTGAAGCTTGATATCCACTTTGTACTCGCCTAGCTTGTTGATATCGGGCAGCGTAATGTCGCGGCGGTCGACTTCTTTGCCTGCGTTGGCTTGAATGAGTTCAGCAACTTCAGCAGCTGTAACCGTACCAAAGATAGCTTCGTCTTCACCGACGGCCTTCTTAACGGTGAACATGCCAATAGTATTGAGCGCTGTTTTAGTAGCCTCAGCCTCTTGCTTGATAGCTTCTAGACGCTGACGCTCTTTTTCACGACGAAATTCTACTTGCTTGAGGACACCAGGCGTGACGCGGTATGCCAAGCTGCGAGGAATCAAGTAGTTACGGGCGTAGCCGGAAGCTACTTCTACCAAGTCACCGCTGTTGCCTAGTTTTTCTATGTCCTGGCTGAGGACCAGTTGAGTTCGTTTTTTCGACATTGCTCTTACTTATTGCTTTCCATCGCAGCGCAGTCTCCTAGACTACTGAATTTGGGGACGGAGTGCAAGGGAAAATTTGGTAGTTGGCTATGCACGATCTTTCATCTTTCTGATATGTCCAAAGACTGTGATGGGGTCTTGACTTTTCGCGATGCTCTGAAGAGATGGGCTGTCCCAGCGAAGGAAAGGGTTGGTGTCTTTTTCGGTCTTGAGGAGGGAAGGAACAGTGGATTGCTTTTTGGCCCGCTGTTTGGTGACTTGGGTGAGGCGCGATCGCAGTTCCTCATTCCCCTCATCCACACTCACCGCAAACTTCAGATTGCTTAGCGTGTACTCATGAGCGCACCAAATCCGAGTGTTATCAGGCAAGTTACGTAGCTTGGCAAGTGACGGTTGCATCTCAGCAGGCGTCCCCTCAAAAAGTCTGCCGCAGCCTCCCGCGAAAAGGGTATCGCCACAGAAGAGCTCACCAGGCGCGTTGTCGGCAATCGGTGCGAAGTAATAGGCGATATGCCCTCGGGTGTGGCCAG
>ERZ1740052.520-NODE-520-length-13264-cov-10.325838_pt1 | contig 13264 bp, 7 predicted proteins | sample MGYA00581750_ERZ1740052 | MGnify/ENA primary metagenome ERZ1740052 (study PRJEB43018, sample SAMN04849743) | marine metagenome | isolation source: floating plastic debris | place: Pacific Ocean | collected 2008-08-30 | study: EMG produced TPA metagenomics assembly... | reverse complement strand
CTGAAAAATTTCTTGCGGCCAAGGTTGTGGAATTTCCATAATTAACCAATGGTCGTAAGTTCCTGCTGTACCAATTGGGTCTTCTTTGTTAGCTTTAGAAACGGCAGAGCAAAAACGACAATCTGTAAGATTATTTTTATCAGTTTGTTTTATTTGCATAAGTACCCATGCCTTCATTAATTAACATTTCGTTTGGATGGGGAACAGGGATTTAACTGAGTAGTAAATATACAATTAATATTGCTTACCTACTTATTTGGAAATTAACTATGTCGTCTTAGGTTTCGGAACTAGACGGGTGGTATCGTAGGTATAGCCTAGTTTTCTGAAATTAAGAACGTCTATAGGTCTAACTACAATATTTGATTGGATACTAGGTAATAAAGAAGCAAGATTGCTATAATCGGCGGTTCCTGGTACTGATAAACCACCATCCCAAGGCCACATTGGGTCGCGCAAGTTGTGTCCAAACGGCATTCCTTTAGATGGATAAAAGCGGCTACCAGTGTGACCTTTATCTTGCCATTGTGCCCACAGACGGTCTACGTTAGCATGATTTAACCAGAATATTGGATCGTAGGGAGAACAGGGAACGCTGTCCATTGTCCCTAAAATTTGAGTTTGGTGGGGTACACGACCTGGCTCAAGCTTGTCCACAAGACTACCACCAATAAGTGAATGAATATAAGCGTGAAGTTCCCAGCCTGCAACCCAACTGCTTTTTTTATCCAATTTTAATGCTCCTTCTAACAGGGCGTTAAAAATTTCATAATTATCAAACTTAAAGATTTTTTCTACTTTGACTTTAGGTATGGGGTATTGGGAACAAGGTGGCAATCCAATAAATCGCTTGAGTTTGGGACCTAATGATTTTCCAGTAATGTAATCGAAATGAAGTGTCTCATTCAATGTCCAATTAGCAAGTATACTGTCCGAGATTGCACCTCCCTTAAATGTTCCTGCACCTGGAATTTCAATTGTCTCCCCTTTTCCTGTCGATCCTAAAAAATCATCTTCAAGAATAATGGAAAGCGCTTTAGGGTCTGTCCAATCCCAGTAAGGGATAGTTACGCTGGGGTCGATTGCTTGTAAAGCTCGCTCAAATTCTTGTAAAAATTGACGATGCCAAGGTAAAAATGCAGGTCGAGCATGGGCTGGGTTGACTAAGGCTGAACCTTTAGCTCCGCTAGATGAATAAAAACCCATTGTGAAAACGTGTTTTAAAACAAATTGTTCGTAAAGACTAAGTTCGCTACCTTCTGGAATTGTATTTTGTAGGGTATTAACCGCCTTGACAAAAGCAGCTTTTTCCTTGGGGGTTAGATTAACAACATTCTTACGAACTGAACTGGGGGTCTTGGAAATGGGCTGAGGATAAACGGGTGCTGCTACGGGTGAGTTGACAGCCGGAGGTGTATAGGTATAGAAATCATCTTGATAGATGGAGATTGCTATTACTAAGCCAGCTGCGATCGCAACCACAACAATGAAAGATATTAATGAGAATTTTCTTAATTTGAATAATTTCTTCATCTTAATTTTTTAATGAGTATTATTTTTAGTGAGTTTAATACCCATTACTCGATTTAGAGAAAATATAGTCTCAATCAATGTTCCTAACTTAACTGCCTTTTGCCCTCAACAAAGCTGCCTTTTTGGTTAAAAAAACAAGAAATAACTAAGTGAGTCGGCACAAATAAATATAACGGCGGTAACAGCTTGGTTAAATTTAATTTCAAGCCTTGCTCCTACTCTCTTACCCTAATTATAATTTTCAACGCCGACCTACTTAGTAAGGCGAGAACAATTAACACAACAACAATAGCAGATCGAGTCAGATAGTTATATTAACTATGCGTAACTTGATTATTTGGATCGAGCATCTTTAGACGGCCTTTCTCAAAATTCTCTAATTTACTTACAGCAGTACATTTGTTACAACGCAAACTTCCTTTATCATCACCACCAAATCGAGTGCAAACCGCTTTGTGGGCACCTGATAATGTCATATAAGAATTTACAAATTTACCGTACACAGTATCAAGTTCAGCAGGTAGAGTCTCAAAAAGTGGACGAAGCTTTTTCCAAAGTTTAATTAGCGAAGCATGATCCCAAGACATTAATCCGCTAAAGTTTTCTGATGCAACTTGAGGAGCCTTCATTGTTGGCAGAATTTGATTCTCATACTCCTTTCTAGTGAAGCTGCCAGCCAGTTCCATTGCTGCTCCAGACGCTAACATCAAGTCAGCTGCGGTTCCTAATTCAACTTCTGCTTGGGAAAGATTACCTGCATTCAATTCGATTTCAAAGCGTTGTAAACAAATAATCAACCCTTGAATCTGCACAATAAATAACCAGTGGAATCCCTCCCAAATCTGGTACAGATTAATTTGACTTTTTACTGTAGTCATAAAATTTACTCCAAAGATAAACTAAAAACTCTTTCTAGCAAATAAATATAGCTTTTAAGTCCTTCTCTTACATTTTCGAGAAAGTTAGGATCAAACTTGCGAGCATCTTCATCAAATGTGAGCAAAGTTTTACAAACGATTAGCAGCCCCCAAACAATACAGGTGCCTTTATCCTCTACTGTGACATAATTCATATTAAAACAATCGTTAAAGTCTTCAACTTCCCAAGGTTTTACCTGTGTTTTCGTAGAAGAAGAAGATACTAAGGCAGGAGATATACTCTTGATATCGATATCGGCTAATTCTCTATCAAGAATAGCAAGGGCTTTTTGATGAGAATTTTCATCTAAAGCTTGCAACAGGTTTTTCAATACTTGACTTATTTTGCTTCGGTTTGATTCACTCAGTTGCTCTTCAACTGGTAATTCCCAAGGCACGAGTAGATAAAGTTGAGAAGGAAGAGAATTATTCGTCATTGGAAAGTTGGGTTGAGTTGATAATTAATTAGTCGATAGTTTTATTTACCTAATTAAATCTCTCTGAACAACTAATTACTCTGCTTCAAGAAGAAGGTTTCTTCAGTTAAAAAATTTTAAAAAAAGCCATTTTCCTTTAATTCATTAAAGCTGTCTTTTATAGCTTTAATAATCGAGTTAATATCTTCATCGGTATGAGCAGTTGATAAAAAACCTCCGCCTTCTCCCCTAAGCAAAATACCTTTATCAAAAAGGTGATAGCGTAATAGCTCGAATCCCATCAGAAAATTCTTCGATAAGACAGCATTTTCTGTAAATACCGGACCGAAGAAAGAGCCAGAATTCACCATCCTAATTGGTAATTTATTGGCTTCAAAGAAACTATTTAATGTTTCTACAAACTGAGATGTTCTATAGTTCAATTGCTCTTGAAGACTCGGACCTTGATTTTTTAAATACTTAAGTACTGCTCGGCTCGCTGCAATCGCTAAAGGATGCTTACAGTAAGTGCCTGCGAAAAAGGTCTTTTTAACTTGAGGAGAAGAAGCATCTCCATAGTCCCACATACCACCATCAATACTATCGAGGTAAGCTCTTTTTCCAGCGATAATTCCAATCGGCATTCCTCCACCGACAACCTTACCATATGCAGTGATATCCGCTTCAACACCGAACCAAGCTTGAGCTCCTCCTTGATGAAGGCGGAAACCTGTCACCATTTCATCAAAAATTAAGGCGGTTCCCGATTTTTGAGTTAGTTGTCTAAGTTGATGTAAAAACTCTTTAGGCTGTAGGTCGGGTTTGCGGCTCTGGATAGGTTCTACTACAACCGCAGCTAATTTATCTTTATTAGCTTTAATAATTTTGAGGGATTCGGGGCTGCCGTACTCTAACATCAAAGTATTTTTGGTAACTGAGTAGGGAATACCGCGAGATGCTGGAAAGGCTAGAGAATTAATACGATTCGTTAGAATATTACCACCTAGATTTTCAACTATTCCAGGTAATTTTAAACCAAGAGATTTAACTAAAACACTATCTGAATGACCGTGATAGGAATTAGTAAAGATAGCAATTTTTTTCCGCTTGGTGTATGAGCGAGCCAAGCGAATTGCTGTCATTACAGCTTCAGTACCAGTATTACTAAAAGCAACTCTTTCCATCCCCGTAAGTTCGCGGATTAACTCTGCAACTTCACCAGCGTATTCCGATTGTGGACCCAAGGGAAAACCTTTCTCCACTTGCTCCACAATAGCTTCTTTTATGCAAGGTGGATTATGACCCAAGAGATTACTGCCGAACCCCATGATGATATCGATGTATTCATTACCATCAACATCCCAAACTTTAGAACCTTGAGCTTTTTGACCGACAATCAAATAGCACATTTCTTTGAGGGAACAACTGAACCATTGTGGTACTCTGGGGTCTGCTAGAACCGAACGGTGAACTTGGGTCATTTGTTTTGACGTTTTTGTCCGTTCGGTATAACGTTCCATTAAAGCTTGCAGATGCTTCTGCTGCAAATCTGCTGTTGTTCCTGTTAAGGGAGGAGAAATTGGTTCGTTAGTTATCATAATTCTTGACCGTAATAATCGTGAATTTTGTAATTTTCTCTTTATGAACTTAAAGATGAATTCTATTTACGTGCTACAAAATAAGCAAACTTATCTTCGTCTTTATCAGCTAATTCACCATTTCTGTTATGGATGCTAATCGATGAAAAACCTACTTCTTGCAAAACTGACTGAATTTCTTTGATAGAATAAGGCTTGACCGAAAAAGTCATTTCCGAAGCTTGCCAGTTTTTTTCTACAAATTGTAATAAAGCTGATGGTTTAGTGCGGCGCAAAATTTTATTGTAAATTATACGCTTTAAAGGTTTTATTAGTACGTTAATTGGGTTGAATTTGTTGTTTGATTTATCATTACTCGGCTTGAACATCGTAATTGTGAAAGTACCGAGTTTTTCTTCCTGATTGTAAGTTTCGCCAACACTCCAGGCATAATTTGATTGTATTTCGCCATCATTGACAAAGATGTTGGAATATCGTTTTTCTAAGCCTAAATCAAAGAAAAATAGACCGTTTTCTTTCAAAACCTTATATACATTACTAAAAACGCTTTTCATATCTGCAAGGCTCATGATATGGTTTAGACTAGTATCTGTACAGATAACAGCGTCAAATTTATAAGAAAGTTCAAATTGACGTGCATCACCTAATACAAACTCGATATCTGGTAATTTTTGGCGAGCGTAGTCCAGCATTTTTTCCGAGCCATCTAGTCCCACGATTTTATAACCTTTAGCGACTAACTCTTTAGATACTTGTCCTGTACCACAGCAGAGGTCGAAAATTGCTGCTCCCGAGGAAAGATGTTGTAAAAGCAATTTTTCTAATGTAGGCAACAACCTTTTAGAGGCTAGATCCGCTTCTGATTTATTGTATAACCAAGCCCAAGGGTCGTAATCTGTATAGCGATTTTCTGGAGATGTTTCAGTTTTATTCATTGTTTCCTATTGAAAATACGAAAAGGATGATTCTAAGGGAAAATGGCGTATTGAGCATGGGCATGGGTTAGATAATTCTCTCAGTGAACACCAGAAACTCTTATAAAAAAAGCTTTTTAAGATAGCGAGTGTTTCTTTATTCTTTGCTCCCGGAGAATTAATACCTTAACCTTTAATATGCAGACCTTTTTAAGCAGTTTCTTTAACAAGAGGTGGTGCTAAAAAACCATTTTCAATTAAGTATGAAAAGTAGTTATTTAGCAATTCCTCATCAATCTCCGGACAGATAATAGATGTATTCTTTAAACCATCTAATGTATTTTGACAGTCTAATTTTAAAACTGCTGAATTAGAAGCTGCTGTTTGAGATTGTGTTGAAGAATTATTACTTTTCGTTAGCAGAGAAACTAGAGGATATAAAGCATGTTCTGGAGAATTATGGGCAATATCATGCAGTTGAGCCTGCCATTGTTTATAAGGAATTTGTTGAATTTGATAGCCAAGCGAACGTAATTTTTCAAAAAACAGATTAGTAGAAACTGGTTCCCGATGGGTTAGGTGAAAAGCTTTACCCCAAGAATTTTGCTGCTTTGATAAATGAACTATAGCTTTAGTGGCATAGTCAACGGGAATAATATCCTGTTTTAAGTCAACATCGGGAATACTGGAAAGTTGAACGCTACCGATAATCAATCTATATAAATAATCATTGACATTAAAAACGCCAGTTTTACTATGTCCTGATATCCGTGCGAGTCGATAAATGCATACAGGAAGCCCGCGTTCGCGTGCAGCAGTAACTAACTTTTCCGCTACCCACTTACTCTGACTGTAACCACCAAATGGTACTTTACCGCTATCAATATTATCATCTTCCCTGATTACTTTTAGACCTCCTACAGCAGTTTCTGAGAAAACGCTGGTAGCAGAAATAAAATGGACGGGTTTGACTTTTGTTTGACATGCCAATCTCAATACTTCTTGAGTTCCCAAGACATTGGTGGCTTTAAGTAGAGAATAAGGAGAAGCATGATGAACCCAGGCACCATTGTGGTAAATAACGTCAATTTTATCGGCTAGTTCATCAAATTGTTGCTCAGAAATTCCCAATCTCGGCTGTGATAAATCTCCAATAACTGGGATAATTCTACTACTGAAACTTTCTTCCCAAAGTAGGTAAGATTCAAGACAGGTTTGCAGCTTATTGCGAGCCAATTCATTACTGTTGGCTCGAATTAAGCAATAAACATCGGCATCGGTTTGTTGCAGAAGTTCGTAAAGTAAAAAGGCTCCAACAAAACCAGTGGCTCCAGTTAATAATATACTACTGGTTTCAACAGTGGTATGGATAGGTAATTCAGGATGAATCGAAGCGTCTAATTGAGCATCAGCTTTAAGTAAAGCTAACATTTCGCTGTCATTAGATTTATTGCTAAGAAACTCCAGAATTTCTGCTTTGCGTTCGGAAAGCTGAGTTTTTAATTTTGATGTCAGCGCTCCTTTAGGAGCATTACAGCGCAAACGTTCTCCATCCATCCACAGTTTGATATCATTATGGCTAAGTTTAGCTAAAAATGCATCAATGCTCTCAACTTGTTCCTGTTTGATTAACTGCGAGGTAGAATTTGTACTATTTGAATTCGTATTAAAAGTTGCAGGTCTGACTCGTCTTGAATTCTTATCCAAGATAATTTCTTTTCTACCTAATAACCGTTCGCTAATAATATTGCGATTTCTACAGGCTTCTACTAACTGATTGGATTCAACAATAGGACGAGATACTTCTGTATATTGAATTGAGGTTATGTAAGTTAACCAAGGTTCTTGTCCCATTGCATAAACATAAACCTGTTGCGGATTAAATTGACTAACCAGTTCAATGGCTCTGCTTGCATTTGAACCATCTAATCTACGGGTTGCATCCATTTTTCTGGCGACAGGTTTTGCTAGTAAGGAACCGTATGCCCAGCTAAAAGGTGCCCCATCACATTCCATGCCGATAAAAATTACATCAGCATCTCCAAACAGTTTTTGGATTGTTTCATAAAGCTTTGGTTCGATATTATTAGAATCTGCCAGACAAAGAATAGATTGTCCTTTTAATTGAATAAAATAACCAGCTTTGGCGTTAATATTCAAATCACCATGTTCGCCTAAAAAAGGCAAGGCAACAATTTGTCCGTCGTTAATTTCTATCGCTTCGAGGTTATCTACTTCTATAATATTTGCAAAACCAATTGCTTTCAAAACTAATTTGAGGGATGGGTCGAGTAAAACTCCACTGTTGCTTTTTGGCACAACTAAATGTTTGATTTTATGCCGCAACTGCAACAAAGTTTCAAACATGCAGTGGTCTTGATGATTGTGGGTAATCAGTGCATAGTCAATTTTTTCCGGTAAATCTGCATAGGTATAGCGCGGAATGCCCTTTTGATGCTCATAGCTAATTAATGGGTCACATAAAATACTTACATCTTTGGTTTCAATTAAGACGCAAGCATGACCGAAGTAGCGAATTCTGATTGAATCACCGCTATATTTTGGTTCTTTTTGAGGAGGTTCTTCGGTAAAGAATGACGAAAATAATGCTTCGTCTTCTGGAGTTATTCCCAAAAGATTTTTGATTTGGGTTAGTGGTTGAGGAATATTTCTCATTTGAAACAGTTCATCAAGCCTGGGGTCATGAAAAGGAAGATTTAAATTTAAATAACGCTCATCTTTTAAACGAGGTGTACTGAGAACAAAAGAACGCTCGTCCTCGTGACCTAAATATAAAGCAACAGTTTGAGATGCGGTATTATAATACTGACTTTTATATAAAAGTCCTTCAATAAACCGAATAGAAGGGTAGTTATTGGAGTCATAAACTAACTCTACATATCCTTTTAATGCTTCAGGAACCTTTTGATAAAGAGGTTCTAGTGAATACCCCTCGGCTTCTGAGGTTAGCATTGTATCTAATTGTGCAATCGCTTGAGAGAGTTGCACCATATGCGCTTGTTCTTCTTTGGTTTTTTCCAACAAAGCTTTAATTTCATCAGCTCGGTCAACCTCATAATTAATAAATGGTCCCCCCATCATGGCTGGATTTTTCAGCGCTGAGTGATGAACCTGCGGAGCATCCACAAACGACTGCATAATTTTGAGGTGGGATTCAGTTATATACCGAGATGCTGTCGCAGGGGAAATCAGATACGACCAGGCATACCACTGGTTAAATAAAGGTTCTACAATTACATTGGGCTTTAGATAAGGCATAATTCGTAATTAAGATGTATAGTAGTGATTCTCAATTTAGTGAGATACAAAGTTTTTGGTTTTAGGGAATAGGGAATAGGGAAAAATTTAGATGTATCTCAGTTATTAGAGAAAGGCTATATAAATTTTTATCAACTTGTTGCAAATCGAAACGAGCGCGTTTCTTTGCATTTAAAAAGAATAATTAATTCTAAGTAAGTCGGTATAAATAAATCGAACTATGTAACAAAATAAGGTTAATTAGCTTTTTCCCCTTACTACTGCTCCCTACTCCCTTGCCCTAATTACGATTTTCAATACCGACCTACTTAATGTTAAAAAACCTCATATTTCAATTTCCTCTCTTTCTTCAACCATCTCCGAAGGAACAGACGAAAGCTTCTCCAAAGTTTGCATTTTTTCCATGCGCTCAGCTAAACCCGCTACAGTCGGTGCTTCAAATAAATCAACAACCGTCACCTCGACCTCAAACTTTTTCAGTAATTGAGCAATTAGTTGAGTCGCTAATAACGAATGTCCTCCCAACTCAAAGAAATCGTCATCAACACCTACCTGTTCAACCTCCAAAACTTGAGCAAAAATCTCGGCTAAGGTTTTCTCTGTAGAAGTACGAGGAGCCACAAACGCTGCTTCTAATTCCGGTCTAGCCGTATCTGGTACTGGCAGCGCAAAACGGTCTACTTTGCCGTTGGGATTGAGGGGTAAGGCATCCAGCGTTACAAACGCTGTAGGTATCATGTACTTGGGTAATTTTTCTTCGATAAAGCGACGTAACTCGCCAACTGTGAAGGCATTTTCTGCATTGGGAACAATGTAAGCAACGAGCCGTTTATCCCCTGGTTGGTCTTCGCGGACAATGACTACGCTTTCTTGCACTCCCCGATGTTGGTTTAACAGTGCTTCAATTTCTCCTGGTTCAATCCGAAAACCACGAATTTTCACTTGATGGTCGAGACGACCAAGCAGTTTGATATGACCGTCATTCAGGTAGCAAGCTAAATCCCCGGTTTTGTAGAGATGGTTGCCTGGTTCATTGCTAAAAGGATTGGGAATGAATGTCTCAGCAGTTTTTCCGGCACGGTTGAGGTAGCCTCGCGCCAGACCGACTCCGCTAATGTGAAGTTCTCCTGGCACTCCTATGGGAACGGGTTGGAGATGTTGATCTAGGATGTAAAGCTGCTTGTTAGCGGCAGGACGCACGGTAGGTAAGGATTGACTGCCGTTACCACATTCCACCATACTGGCATTGACTGTAGTTTCGGTGGGACCGTAGGCATTGATAAACAGTTGCCCTTTTGACCATTGAGCAATTAGTTCCTCTGAAGTTGCTTCTCCTCCTACCATAACCATTTGTAAAGCGGGCAATTCCGCATTGGGCAGAACCGCTAGGGCTGAAGGTGGGAGCGTAATATGAGTAATGGCTTGTTCGCGTAAAAGCTTGGTGAGGTAGGAGCCAGGAAGCAAATCCTCGGTCGTTCCCAGATGTAAAGCTGCACCGGAACCCAAAGCCATAACTAATTCGGGAATCGAGGCATCAAAGCTCAAGGAGAAGAATTGCAGTATGCGGCTGTCGGGCTGAACTTTGCAGGTGCGAATTTTGTCTTTCGTTAGGTTGCTCAATCCTTGATGAGGAACCAAAACCCCTTTTGGTGTCCCTGTAGAACCAGAGGTATAAATTAGGTAAGCTAAGTTTTTAACGGTGACACCACTATTTAGGTTCTCCTCGCTCTCCCCTGCAATAGTAGTCCAGTCGGTGTCTAAACAGACGACTTGAGCCTGATGTTCCGGTAGCTTTGCTGCTAAATTCTGGGTTGTCAGGAGAATGGGAACCTGGGAGTTTGACAACATGAAGGTAAGACGTTCTTGGGGATACGTCGGGTCTAAGGGAAGATACGCACCACCCGCTTTGAGAATCCCCAATAAACCTACAATCATTTCGGGCGAACGCTCGAAGCAAAGTCCTACTTTAAATTCTGGTTTGACTCCAAGCTTTTGTAAATAATGTGCTAACTGATTGGCGCGTTGATTTAGTTGTCGATAGGTTAATTGTTGGTTCTTGAAGACAACTGCAACAGCATTGGGTGTTTTCTCTACTTGAGCTTCAAATAACTGATGAAAACACTGGTTTTGGGGATATTCAACCTGAGTGTGATTCCACTCCACCAGTAGCTGATGCCGCTCGGCTTGAGTCAGTAAGGGCAATTCCGAAAGATGCTGCTCTGGATTATTAACAATGCCCGACAACAAACAGCAGAAATGCTCTACCATTCGGTTAATAGTGGCTTTGTCAAATAAATCTGTGTTGTACTCAAACGTCCCCGTCAGCCCCGAAGCAGTTTCATACATATCCAGGCTCAAGTCCAACTTAGCTGTTGAATTTTCTGTACTCAGAAAACTCAGGGTTAAACCAGGAAGTTTTAACTGTTCTTGTGGGGCATTTTGCAGCATAAACTTTACCTGAAATACCGGACTGTAGCTCAAATCTCGCTCCAGTTGCAGTTCTCCAACCAGTTTTTCAAAGGGTAAGTCCTGATGTTCGTAAGCTGATAAAGCTACCTTTTTGACTCGCTGTAACAAATCTCGGAAGGTCGGATTTCCCGACAGGTTAGTACGCAATACTAAAGTATTGATGAAAAAGCCGATTAATGATTCTGTCTGCTTTTGATTGCGGTTGGCAATGGGTGAGCCTATTAAGATATCCTCTTGGAAAGTGTAGCGATATAGTAAAGTTTTAAACGCACTCAGTAAGGTCATGAACAGCGTTACTTCTTCTTTCTGACTCAGCTTTTTAAGTCCTTTCACAATTTCCGTAGGAACGGAAAATGATTGCTTTGAGCCATTAAAAGTTCTAACTTTAGGTCGAGGACGGTCTGTTGGCAGTTGAAGCACTGGAGGATTACTACCAAGCTGTTTTTTCCAATATGATAGCTGCTTATTTAATACTTCACCTTGGAGCCATTGACGTTGCCAAGCAGCAAAATCAGCATACTGGATTGGCAATACTGGAAGTGGAGATGGTTGACCTGTGCAGAAGGCTTCGTAAAGCTGGGCTATTTCTCGGGTGAATATACCTATCGACCAAGCATCTGAGACTATATGATGCATCGTTAGTAGCGCAACATATTCAGCCTCATCTAAATGTACTAAAGTAATACGTAAAAGTGGGTCTTTTGCTAAGTTAAAAGGTTTCTTTGCCTCTGCATCAGCAATACCAACGAGTCGAGCTTCCCGTTCGCTTTGGCTTAATTGCCGCCAATCCATAACTGGTAGCTCCAATTGCAAATTTGGGGCAATCTCTTGGAGTGGCTGACCCTCTAAAGTTTTAAAGTTAGTGCGTAAAACTTCATGACGCTGCACTATTTCATTGAAACTCTGCTTTAGAGCAGATAAATTCAGCAAACCCTTGATACGTATTGCCCAAAAAATATTATATTCTGGGCTATCCGGTGTCATTTGATCTACAAACCATAACCGTTGCTGGGCAAAAGATAGCGGTAAGTTTTCTGCTCGCGAAACAGGTGAAATAGTTCGCTTTGACCTTGAACTCGAATGAGCGCGATTGAGAAATGCGATAATTTCTTCTTTGCGTTGGGAAAGCTCAGAACTGAGATTGGATGTTAACACCTCTTCAGGAGCATTACAACAGAGACGGTCTTCCTCGACCCAAAGCTTTACATCTAAACTAGAAAGATGAGTAAATAATTCATTAATAGTTTTCATAATTTTATTTCCTTTCGACCTTTTTCTTCAGCAATTGCAGGGCGTGAAACTTGCTCTATTGTTGAATTAGTAATTTCGATATGTTTTGCTAAACTAGCGACTGTTGGTTTCTCGAACAGTATACGTATGGGAAAGTTAATCTCGAATGCTTCTCTCAACCTTGAAATAACTTGGGTTCCCAGTAAAGAATCCCCACCCAATTCAAAGAAATTATCATGAACACCTGTATCTTTTATTCCCAGAATCTCTTGCCAAATATTGCAGAGCTTTTGTTCAATTTCACTATTAGGAGCAACATAAGAATTCTGCAAATTATTAGGTCTCGAATACAGTACGAAATTTGTTTGTTGACCCTGTGCTTCTGTTTGCAAAGATTCAAGGTTAATCCATTTTTTTATTCTAGCTTGCAGGTCTCCAGTAGAAACAATTATGTGATTAAATAGACCGTAATTTAAAATCCTTTGAACAGCTTTTACTCCTTCTTCTGTTTCAATAGCTAATTTTCTCAAATTTGCACCCAAAGATGTATTTTGTTCCTTCTCCTTTGCTTTTGCAAGTTGCCAAGCATCCCAACTTATACTGCTCCATAAACACGCATGATTTCGATTATGCTGATGTACAAAAGCGTCCATAAAAGTATTAGCCCCTGAGTATGCAACATATCCCAATCCTCCTAATATAGAAGATAAGGAAGATAGTAATAAACAAAAGTCAATCTGTTTATTTTGCAAAACATTTTCTAATACTAAAAGTCCATTTACCTTCGGTTTAAATTGCTGCTCGCAATCAATTTTAGTTATATTTCCAATAGCTTCAATCGATTTGCCTTGAAGAACACCAGCAGCATGGATAACACCGTTAAGTTGACCGAATTGCTGTTGAGTTTG
>ERZ1740052.518-NODE-518-length-13268-cov-4.789223_pt1 | contig 13268 bp, 13 predicted proteins | sample MGYA00581750_ERZ1740052 | MGnify/ENA primary metagenome ERZ1740052 (study PRJEB43018, sample SAMN04849743) | marine metagenome | isolation source: floating plastic debris | place: Pacific Ocean | collected 2008-08-30 | study: EMG produced TPA metagenomics assembly... | reverse complement strand
GATATTCCAGGAAGCGACCACAGCCAGTGTGGTTACCAGACCGCTCAAAATCACCAGGGGCATGGACAGGCCATCGGCCGCAAGGGACCAGTTGAGACCAATTTGAGGGACCCAAGCATAGTTATCAACTAGCTGCAGACCGGCTTGATTGAGATCGTAATAGGTAGCAAATGTATAAAGAATGAGACCAAGTTCGGCTAAGCAAGCGCCAAGGGTATACCAGCGAATAGTCTTGCCTTCAATGTCTGGCATTAAAGGAATGGGGATAGCCGCTAGAAGGGGAAATATAACTAGCGCTGTCAACCACGGAAAGTGTTCAACAATCATGCCAACTCATGCGTACAACTCATTATCAGAGGCGCGTTTTGCCGAGGGGCAGTTGGTCTAGTTTGAAGCGGAAAGGCTTACTCTCTGCAACACACCCTGTAAGGGACCCTACAAGAGGACTACTGTTTTCGCGGCGGCCTTAGTCGAAGAGGTCGGAGGAATTCAGGAACGCATTGCGCTAAAAAAACACTAGGCTAACTAACCGGACGGCAATGAGGAAAAATACCTATTGAATTACGCCCAGTCACAGTATATGTAATTTAGTTAACTTTTGATAAGGTCATTTTCCATGAAAACCATTTGCTTTTCTTAACTTCCTTGATGTGTAAAGCTTTCGGCAAGCTAAGAATTTATTACACATAAACGATTGCTATGAATGTCCCCAATCACACTTATGTAAACCTATGTTTATAAAAATTCTAAAGAATAAAAATTGGTCAGGTATTTCTGTGTAAACGCTTCTGGGGCAACGGCCTTAGCTGATGAGTTGGGCTTGGGTGCCCTTAAAATCAATGGCTAATTGATGGACGGTGTAAGGTATGTCGGCCAATCGCCAGGGTTTACCGAGGGTTTGACACACGGTGGGGGCCGTTTCTGGACTGGCCAGAGCCAGGAGGGTGGGACCGGCACCGCTGATGACTAGGCCCCAAGCTCCAGCGGCAAGTGCTTCGGTGTGAATGTCGTCATAGTTGGAGATGAGGGTTTTGCGATAGGGCTGGTGGATGCGATCGCAAAGCGCCCGTTGCAGCCAGTCTCCATTGCCCGTTGCCAGGGCTTGGGTGAGTAAGCCCAGATGGGCTGTGTTAAAAATGGCGTCGCTGCGGCTATAGCTGTCGGGCAAAACGCGGCGGGCTTCGCTGGTGGCCAGTTCAAAATCTGGGATGGCAACAATGGGGATGATGGCATCGTGCCAGGGAATTTCACAGAGGGTGAGGGCATCGCCTTTTTGATAGACGGAAAGCTGACAGCCACCGAGAAGGGCGGGAACGACATTATCTGGGTGACCTTCTAGGTCGGTGGCGAGGGTGGCGAGTTGGGTTTGGCTCAGGGGACTGCCAGCCAGGAGGTTGGCACCGACCAAGCCACCGACAATGGCAGTGGATGAGCTGCCAAGACCGCGAGATAGGGGAACGTGGAGGTCAATATCAATGTGGATATTGGGGATGGGCTTATTGAGATGCTGGTATAGGGCGACAAAGGCTGTGTAGACAAGATTGTCTGGACCAGTGCTGAGGCGGTTGGCCTCGCTGCCGCTGATGGTGATGGTCAGTGGCTGGTCGGTGGGGGTGAATTTGAAGTGGTTATAGAGGGTGAAGGCTGCACCAAGGCAGTCAAAGCCGGGGCCGATATTGGCGGGGGTTGCGGGGACTGTGACTTGGGCAGTGTTGGGCAGTTTGAGGTTGTCTAGCGTGTCTAAAGTATTAAGCGTGATTTGTTAGAAGGGGACGTGTCTTGAGCCGAGGGGTTGCGATTTCTAACGCCTAAGCTTCCGCTCCTAACAGACACTTATCCTGAGTAATCGCAATAAAGTTGGATACGGCAAGGTCAGGTGTCAGGGCTTCAAAAGCCATGGGAAAGTTACAACACTCGTGGAGGCTCTCCCAGGAGGGTGCCCCTTGAGGTGTTGTAAAAATTGGGGTTCAACCAATTAGTATTTCAGATTAGAAGTACCCGTGGCTATCTAGGGCCGCTTTGACTCGAGTGATAACGTCAGGAACTGCGATCGCACCCAAGTCCCCTTCCTGCCGGGTGCGAATGCTCAGGCTGTTATCGTCAACTTCCTTAGCCCCGATCACAGCCATCACCGGGAGCTTTGCTTTCTCGGAATTGCGGACCATCTTGCCTAAACGCTCACCGCTGCGGGCAACCACGACACGTACACCCAGCTGCTGCATTTGCTCAGCGACTTGTGCCGCAAAGGGCAACTGCTCGGCGGTCACGGGCATGAGTCGTACCTGCTCGGGGGCTAGCCACAAGGGGAAGAGACCCGCATATTCTTCGATCAGAATGCCGATTAGACGCTCTAGTGAACCAAAGGGGGCACGGTGGATCATCACCGGACGCTGGCGGGTGCCATCGGCGGCGACATATTCCAGATTGAATCGCTCGGGTAGGTTGTAGTCGACCTGTGTGGTACCCAGCTGCCACTCACGACCTAAGGCATCGGTAAAAATAAAGTCGAGTTTAGGGCCATAGAAGGCGGCTTCGCCAATGCCTTCAAAGTGCTCCATCCCCAATGTTTCCACCGCACGACGGATGGCATTTTGGGATTTTTCCCAGACGTCATCGGAGCCAATATATTTGTCAGAATCCGGATCACGGAAGCTGAGACGCGCTTTAAAGTTATCGAGCTGCAGGCTCTTAAAGACAGCCAAAATCAGGTCAACGACCTTTAGGAATTCGTCATCAAGCTGGTCGGGGGTGACAAACAGATGGGCATCGTCGACGGTAAAGCCACGCACGCGGGTCAAACCACCCAGCTCACCGGACTGTTCATAGCGGTAGACCGTACCAAATTCAGCTAGACGCATGGGTAGCTCTTTGTAGGAGCGCAGTTCGTCTTTATAAATCTGAATGTGGAAGGGGCAATTCATAGGCTTCATGACAAAACCCATTTCATTCGTTTTATCCGTTTCTGTTTCCGCCATCATCGGAAACATGTCTTCGCTGTACTTTTGCCAGTGGCCCGACGTTTTGAATAGGTCTACCTTGGCAATGTGGGGGGTAACAACCGGTAAGTACCCCCGCTTAACCTGCTCCTGCTTAAGAAAATCTTCCAAAGTAGACCGTAGCAGCGTGCCTTTAGGCGTCCATAACGGTAGTCCTGGCCCGACATCCTCGGAAAATAGAAACAGACCCAGCTCTTTGCCCAGCTTACGATGATCCCGCTTTTTGGCTTCTTCGCGACGGCGTTTGTATTCTTGCAGTTGCTCAGGGGTTTCCCAGGCGGTGCCGTAAATGCGCTGGAGCTGAGCTTTAGTTTCGTCACCGCGCCAGTAGGCTCCAGCAACGCTTTCTAGATCAAAGGCTTTGGGATGGAGTTTGCGAGTGCTTTCAACATGGGGACCGGCACACAGATCCCACCACTGATCACCGATGTGATAGAGGGTAATGGGCTCTTCAATACCGTCTAAAATTTCGAGCTTGTAGGGTTCCTCTAGGGCCTCAATCCGTTGCTTAGCCTCAGCACGGGATACTTCTTCTCGCTCGATAGGATAGTCCTTTTTAATGATTTTGATCATCTCCTTTTTGATCGTTTTTAGATCTTTGTCGGAGAAGGGATCGGGGTTGTCAAAGTCGTAGTAAAACCCATACTCGGTCCAAGGGCCAATGGTGACCTGAGCCTTGGGAAATAGACGCTGTACGGCCATTGCCATGACGTGGGAAAACGTATGGCGAATGCGCTTAAGGTCGTCAGACTCGTCCGTTTTGGGAAGGTATATGTTTTCAGACTCAGCCATGGGAACTGTTCGGGTTTACATGCCGCATATTAGCTTAGACAGCCACTATGGCGTTGGCAATAGGTGAGTCAACTTCGGTAAAGATGCTCCTTCGGTAAAAACGACCCTTCGGTAAAAACGCCCCATGAACCTGTAGAGTTATCGGGACATCACATGTTAAAGCACGGGGCACCAGCGCCCACTCTCTTTAAAATCTAAAGAGTTATGTTGAAAGTATATTCATGTGGTATGTTTTATCCTTGTGAAATTCAACGCTGGGAAAGTTAGCGTTTGCGCCTCTGATTTGAAGATCTGAGGGCCCTGAATTTTTGATGTTCAACAAAGTTTTTTCACAAAACTAAATCCTTTCATTTATGGCTAAATCCACGACAGCTGTTCCATTGGTGTTACATCCAATGGCTAAGTTTCAGCGCCAAGTGCAATCCCTAGTAGAATCTGACGTCATTAAACCCACCGATAAGCTCTGGAAAATAGCGTTTCTCTTTAGAGACAACTGGGAGCACTGGAAGCACGAACTTGAAGAGTTTGAATTTTCGATGCAAGACCCGATTAGCGCCCTATTGGCCGTAGAAAGTTGGGAAGAGGAACTGTAGAGTGCGATCGCAACGGCACCTGCCCTTAGCAGACAGCCTTAGGCAAATAGCCTAAAGGACAGCCACCGTGCCAGAAAAGGCACCATGAAGAATAGCCCAATCACATAAGCAACCGCTACGATGCGATACCGTCGGGCGGTTGCTGCTATGTTTTGTGCCATGGTCAGGGGCACCGCCCGTAATGGCGGAATTCCGTAGATGATTGTTACGGCCAGCAGGTTATAGCTTAAGTGCACCAGCGCCAGCTGGAGCGCGACCGGACTCTTGACAGCTAGGGTAGCGATCAGGGCCGTAATGCAGGTTCCAACATTAGCCCCCAGTACAAAGGGATAGATATCTGTCAGTGTGACCAGGCCAGCCCCGGCTAAGGGGACCATCAGGCTAGTGGTCATGGAGGAGGATTGTAAAAGGGCGGTGACCCCAGCACCGGTGGCCAGACCTCCTAGGCTTGAGCCGTGGCCAGTTACCCAGTAAATAGCCTCTTTTGCTGGGGTGTCTAACCAGCGCTTGAGCAGCCAGCCTAGGGCAGTAACAGAAGTCATTACCCCGCCCACACTGGTGCCAACCCACAAAAACGAATCCCAGGGGCCAGTCAAACTGTTTACGCCATAGATAATGAGCCTGCGCGTGGGCTGAGTCAGCCAATCGACGGGGGATACAAAATTAACTAGAGCGTTAACTGGAGCGAAGGAAATGGCAGCGCTTTGGGCCACAAGCCACTGGCTCAATTTCTGTAGCGGGTGCAGCAGCAGCTCTAGGGGAAAAAATAGGAATAGGGCTATCAGGTTAAAACAGTCATGGATAGTGGCGGCGGCAAATCCCCGTTCAAAGTCATCGTCATTGCCCATGTAACCTAGGCTAACCAGGGTATTGGTAATGGTAGTCCCCAAATTAGCGCCCATCACCATGGGAATGGCAGTGGCAATGGGAAGTCCAGCCGCCACCAGGGCAACGAGCAGGGCCGTAACAATGCTAGACGACTGCACCAGCGCCGTAGCTAAAATGCCCAACAGCAGACCCAGCCAGGGATTAGAAGCTAGGGTCAGTAGCCCTTCTGCCTGGGGACCGAGAATGGACTGAAACCCAATGTTGAGCAGATCTATGGAGGCAAATAGGCCATAGATGGCAAGTAAAGCACCGGCTGAATAAAGCCAGGATTGCCCTAAACTAAATGTCTGAGACTCTGCTGGGGAGCTTGTGGGTTCCTGCACATCTTCCGTCGGCTGGCTGGCAGCTTCTAGGGCTGTTTTCTCAGCGTCGACAACGGGTTTTGAGTCGCTTTGGGAGGAGGGAGTCACCATGAACGTTGATGCTCTAATTGACTGGGTTGAGGCGTGGGCTCCGCCTACATGGCAGGAGTCCTGGGATAACTGTGGCTGGCTGATAGAACCTGGCATCCTGTCGCAACCGGCGGGGGTATTGGTGTGTTTGACACCAACACTGGCGGTCATGACCGAGGCGATCCGGCTTAAAGAGGAGGGTGCCCCGGTGAACCTGATTTTTGCGCATCATCCTTTAATTTTTAGTCCACTCAAGTCTGTGGCAGCTGGTGATCCCGTCGGGGAGATGGTGCGTTTGGGTATCACCCACGGCATTGGCGTATACAGTGCCCATACTAATTTTGACCAGGTGGCCGATGGCACCGCTGATGTGTTGGCTCAGCTTTTGGGGTTAAAAGACTCGGTGCCGGTGGTACCAACTCAAGATGGCTTAGGCTACGGTCGGGTGGGGAATTTACCCAGCCCTCAATCGCTGGATGACCTGTTGGCGCTTATTCAGACCCAGCTAAATCCACCAAATTTGATTCATTCGCCGACGGCAGATTTACAAACGATCATTGACCGGGTGGCGGTCTTGGGAGGATCAGGGGCTAGTTTTATGGCAGCGGTGGCGAAGACGGGAGCCCTGGCCTACCTGACCTCTGATTGTAAGTTTCATCAGTTTCAGGAAAGTCGCGATCGCAACCTCATCCTCATCGACGCCGGCCACTACGCCACCGAACGCCCCGCCTGTGCAAAATTAGTCAAAAAGTTCCAACAGCAGGGCGTCACCTGGACCCAACTCAGCACCACCGACGAAGACTTTCGTCAGTTTTGGTAGATGTTGTTAGGACAGTTGCTATTTCTTCTGTACTCGTTGTGCCTTAGCCACCACGCCAACTCGATTCATCATATCTTCTTCCAGGTGGGTGGCTTTTTTATCCTTATATTCCGCTTCCATAGCCTCGTCTAGGTGGCTAATGTAGTAAGACATATTGTGATCAGAGATTAGATCAAACCCTGCTTCAAACAAACTCTTTATCAACCCGACGAACCCATCTACAGCACGGCTAAATGCTTGATAGTTCGACATTAGCCGCCCCTTGGAATTGAAGTACTTAAGCGTACCCAGGTGACCATAAAACCGCATTGGATTTTGAAAAGAGAACGGCGGCGGCACGTGGGGAACAACATCATTGTTATTTACAAACCGAAAAACCTTACCGGCAAGATTTTTATCAAGTTGTCGGCTAAAGGTGAGATCACCCACACGGGGTTGTCCAAATGTGTACAAACCAGCAACATTGATGCCATTTTCATGGAGTGATGCCGCTGCCATTGTTGCCAACGCTCCCCCCAAGCTGTGGCCAGTAATTAGCAGCGGCGGTAGCGGCTTCAGGGGCTTACCCGTTTCTTGGGACTCATTTTGCCAGCGCATAAGTTGTGCCAAAACATCGCGCTCAATATCTGCCCAGCCTAGAAAGAAACCCGTATGAACTTTACCTTTGTAGGACGATAGGGTAGTTTTGCCCGCTCGCCGAATTGTAAAGTTACGCAGTTTCATATCCAGGTTGGTGGTCCAATCACGGATCTCTTGAGTGCCGCGAAAGGCCAGCACCATACAGTCATCAGTGCGAAAAATAAAGGCTTGGGTATCTCGCTTATGGGCATTGAAAAAACGAAAGTTGTGCCGAATATCGATTTTCCATAGGGTGGCGATTTCAGTCACGTAACGCACGTCTTGGTATACCAGCCGAGATGCTTTTGCCAAACTGAGGGCAAGCTGAGTGCGGTAACGGTCAACATGCTCTAGTTTTTCAAAATCAGACTTTTTATAAGGAGAGCGCAGAATGCGATAACCAAACTTTTCAAACAGCTGCCTGACACCGTCAAAACCATGGTCGTAGATATAGTTATAAAGCTGATCGTAAACTCTCGAATCACAGTTACGACGGTAGGTCTCATCCGCAATTAGTCTGACCCAGTAATTTAACCAGGGTTCTACCTCTTTGACCCGAAACACACCAGAATTAACCATATAACCAAAATGCTCTAGGCCATTTAGCATTTGGTTAAACCAATCGCGTACGGATGTTTCTGCGTAGTAAGTCTGCATCTCAGATGTCTGGCTTTCTTCGTTAGATGTCGACTCAATTATTTGTTTACGATTTTTTCGAGCCTTAGAACTACTTAAAGCTTGGCTTACAAGTTCACTGGTGACCTTAAATGTAGAGGGTGTTGCTTCTGTTGTTTGGGGGGTATTCAGCGGATAGTCTCGATACTCTTCAAAATCTAAAATGCTGAGTGCATGGGCAACACCGGGGTCATTTTCAAACTCTCGTGTGGCCCGACGGAGAAAATCAATGCGCTGCCACTGATGATATTTGCTATAGCTACGGACGCCATAGGCTAGCGCAATGGCACTGACTCCAACCGCTGCTGCAAATGCGGCCTGGATGAGTAAAAATCGCTTTCGCTGCAGTGCCTCAACATCGATAGCAGCGTCATTATTATTATTTGACCCCGTCACCAGGGTTTGGACCTCATTTTCAAGGTTAGGTAAAAGGTCGTCTTCAAACTGATTGATGGCGATACTTGCTTCTAATCTGGGCTCCTGAGCTGCCTGAGCTATTCCTGTCAGCAGTAAACTCCTGAAAAGAGATAACTTAAGGCTAATGGCAAGCAAGCTGGCAGAACTACGCACTTCTAGACTACTGATATATCAGATCCTTTTGATGCTATCGAAGCATACCCCGTTTGCCTCAGAGAATAATGAAAATTGATATCCCTAAAACCTGGCCTGGGGATGCGGCGGGTGCGATCGCAATCCAAAATCGTCTGCGGGCTCGGGTAATTACCACCGATCAGTTTGAGACCATTACTACCGTGGCAGGGATTGATGCTGGATTTGAGCAGGAAGGCCCCATAACCGGGGCGGCCGTTGTGGTACTAAACATGCATGAGCTGCGGAAGCAGGACCAGGCCTAGGCCTTTCGCCCCACCACCTTTCCCTATGTGCCCAGTTTGCTGTCATTTCGCGAAATGCCAACGGTGCTAGATGCCCTAACCCAGCTAACCCTGGAGCCCGATTTAATTGTGTGTGATGGAGCCGGCATTGCCCATCCCAGACGGTTGGGGATTGCCAGTCATCTGGGGGTACTAATCAATAAACCGACCATCGGTGTGGCAAAGTCCCGGTTGTTAGGCACCCACAATGAACTGCCGCCAGAGAAGGGAGCCTGGGTGCCGCTTATGGATCAAGGAGCAACCATTGGTGCAGTGCTAAGAAGTCGTACAGGTACCAAACCCCTCTATGTGTCCCCTGGATATCGAATTAGTTTAAACACTGCCGTTGACTATGTGCTGCAATGTACGCCAAAGTACCGTTTGCCAGAGACAACTCGACTGGCGGATCGATTGGCGTCAAATCGAGGACCGATGCCCTCGGTCGGAACATCCGCCATAGATGGCGTAGGGCAGCTGAAATTGTTTTAAGGATGCCCGCCCGCGTAGGGGCGGTCCATGGAACGCCCCTACGCGGAACAGATCAAATATGTTGAACCATATCTTCTAGGGGAAAACGCACCTTAGCCAAATGGGCGTATTTGTCCTCTTCTGAACGATACCCGGCGGCACAAACCACCACCGCGTGATAACCCATCTCAGGCAACCCAAGAATTTCGTCATACTTATCAGGCATAAATCCTTCAATGGGGCAGGTATCGATACCTAGCATGGCGGCACTTACCATCAGCTGCCCCAGGGCAATGTAGGTCTGGCGAGTAGACCAGCCATCAACGTCTGGCACATTTTTCATAAAGCCTTTGACTACGTTGCTGTAGCCTGCCAAGGACTCTAACGTCACATCGCGCACTGCCGCTGTACGCGCCATGGAACGATCCACATCGGCTTCATCCAAGCCAGAATTGATGGCCAGTACAACCAAGTGGGAGGCATCTACCACCTGGGCTTGCTTCCAGGATGCTTCGAGCAGTTTTGCCCGGACTGCCGCATCGTCTACTACGAAAAATTTCCAAGGCTCTAGACCAAATGATGAGGGGGCTAGAACTAAACTTTTCTCCAAAGCTGACCAGGTATCGGCAGGGATTTTTTTGCTTGCATCAAACTTTTTGGTGGCATAGCGCCAGTTAAGCGCTTCGAGGACAGATTCACTGGATAAATTTGGAGCCGTCATGGGAAATACCTGTTCAACATGGCTGTTATAGCAGGTATGGGGGGAATCCAACACATACCTGCTATACCTATTGCACGTAAGCGCCCATGGGGCAGCTCACAGCAGCCCTGACAGGTCGATAGTCATCGCCTCATATGAAGCGATTGCATAAAAGTAAACATCTTGTAAAGGGCAGCTGCTCAAATTTTGAAATTCCCCTATCATGGTAGGCAGAATTTGTAAGCTTGGAGTTTAGTCCTATTACTAAGAAGCAGAAACCTCTTGTCAACCGCCATATCAAAGCCCCCCAGGTCCTGTTCATCGACCATACTGGCGAGAACCATGGCGTCATCGATACAGCTGACGCTATTAAGATGGCGAAGGAGCACAACCTTGATTTGGTCGTGGTCTCCCAGCCACGTGAGGGGCAACCTCCAGTAGCTAAAGCGATGGATCACGGCAAACTGCAATACCAGCAGAGCAAGCGTCAAAAGCAGACGTCTCGTCCGTCGGTGAAAGAGGTAAAGTTTCGGCCTAATATTGGCGAGTCGGACTATGAACTACGCGTTAAGCGGGCAACTGAGTGGCTCAGCAAGGGCGACTCTGTCAAGTTTCTTGTCCGTTTGAGGGGTCGGGAACACCAGCATCGCGATCGCGCCACCGATCTGCTGCAAAGAGTGATTACTGACTTGGAGAGTGCAGGTAAGGTGCAGTCTTTTGATCGACGGGCACTGACCGTATTTCTATCACCTTCATAGTTGCATTTAATTACTAAACAGTAGGTTGATAGGGCAGCTCCTCCCATAGCATTGAGGAGCTGTCCTAATTTTTTATTGGTATTGGAAAACTGGACTTTTGGATATTAGATGTAGACTACCAATTTTCAAGTTGGCTACATGGCCTGGTTTTTCCTTCCAACCGGCGAAGGTCGTTCAGCAGCACTCTAACCTAGGCATGGCTAGGAAAATTAAGGAACTAGACCTTCAACCAAATAATTAATCCATACCTGGGTTTTCTTAGGAAGAAACGCCTGAGATGGGTAAAGCAGCCACACAGCACTATTAAAATCGGTGGCCGTGACCGTATAGTCACTAAAAAGCCGAACTAGATGGCCTGTGGCAATCTCCGTTTCAACCAGCCAATCGGGGAGAAGCGTAAGACCCATATTTGCGATCGCACACCCTAAAATCACCGCCGAATTTGTCACCCAATACTGTCCTTGAATCGGCACTTCTGTGACTGTACCAGTCGCATTTCTAAACAACCAACTCAGGCTGTGCTCCCGACGGGGAAACAACAAACAGCTATGATCAACAATCTCCTCAGGCCTCTCTGGCACACCGTGTTTCTGCAAATAGTCTGGACCTGCGCAAACAAAGAACTCCATCGTCCGTAGCATCTGCAAACGATAGGTGCTGTCTTTTAACGCCCCCACCCGAATCGCCACATCAATCCGCTCAGCAATCAAATCCAAATACGCATCCACCAGCAGTAGCTCCACCTGCAGCTCCGGGTAGCGTCGAGCAAACTCCGGCAGCAATGGTGTCAGCTGCTTTTCCGCAAACACAACGGGCGCAGTCACTCGCAACGTCCCCCGAGGTGTCTGACTTACCTCTATTGCCTGCTGCCGAGCGGCCGTTAGCTCAGCCACCGCTGGAAACACCCGATCAAAATAGAGCTGCCCCGCCTCCGTTGGCTGCAGTTTACGAGTACTGCGCTGGAATAGGCGAATGTCCAAGTCTCGCTCTAATTTTGCGATCGCACGGGACACCGACGATGGATCCACATTGCGACGGCGGGCCACCGCCGCAAAGCTACGCTGCTGCATCACATCAATAAATAACCCTAACGCTGAGAGATCCATTCGTGCGTAAATCGCAAGAGTCTAGTTTGATTTTATGGGTTTATTGACAGTTTCATCATCGATACCATGCCCATAAATCCTACAGAGATGAGTTCATGAGCAACATTGCATTTTTAGGGATGGGTGCCATGGGTGCCCGTATTGCCACACGTCTATTGACCGCTGGGCACTCACTACAGGTATGGAATCGTACCCCAGAACGCTGTCAGCCGCTGGTGGAGCAGGGGGCGACTGTCCATAACTCTCCCAGACAGGCGGCGGAAACGGCAGCGGTGGTGATTGTCATGGTGGCAGATGATGACGCATCACGTCAGGTATGGCTAGACGAGAAAACTGGAGCAATGGGTGGACTGCGGCAGGGGGCAGTTGCCCTCGAATACAGCACTCTTACCCCCAGCTGGAGCCACGAGCTGGCGCAGATAATGTCCAACCTTAACCATCCGTTTCTTGCCGCTCCGGTAGTTGGCTCTCGCCCCCAGGCAGAAACCGGTCAGCTGATCCAGCTGGTGGGTGGCGATCTAACCACGCTGACATCTGTCCAAGCCATTCTGGCAAGCCACTCGGCAGTCATTCACCCAGTGGGTGATGCCACCCACAGCATGGGCCTCAAACTGGCGATCAATACCCTCTTTGGTATCCAGGTGGCGGCCCTCAGCGAAGTATTGGGGCTGTTGCAGAAAACAGGCATGGCCCCATCGACAGCTATCGACTGGCTCAATCAAATGCCCACCACCAGCCCGGCCCTCAAAGGCATCGGTGCTCTGATGGCTGCCCAGAACTATGCTCCGCTTTTTCCCGTTGACCTAGTGGAAAAAGATTTTCGCTATGCACAGCTGTTTGCCCAGACTGTTGGGACCCCGGTGCCTACCATCGAGGCCGTTCGTGAGGTTTACCAACAGGCTCAGGAGGCAGGCTATGGCGCGGATAATATTGCCGGTATCGCTCAGCTGTATGTCTAATGGGCCATCCAATCTACTAAGGAACCCTAATAGCGGTCTAAAATCAGAGTGTTATTCACTCACCCTGCTATGAAATTAGTGCTGAAGGCACTTATTCGCGGCTATCAGCTTCTAATTTCGCCGCTGTTGCCAGCCACCTGTCGCTACACCCCAACCTGCTCAAGCTACGCATTGACTGCGGTAGAGCAGTTTGGGGTGCTGCGCGGTGGCTGGATGGCCCTTAAACGGATTGTGCGCTGTAATCCTTGGCATGAGGGGGGCTACGATCCTGTACCGCCCCTCATGCCAATGGTGGGTGAAACCGACCTGAGGGATTTAATTATCTCTAACAAATCATCGGCTGCCCCTACTGACGAGATTCGAGATAATCAAAACTAGCAACCCGTACAAAATCAGTTGCTAATTTTAGTAATGAGACCGAATGAAACGAATACAGCTAAACGAGCTAACGGACCAGGGCGTATCCCATAACACCGCCATTCGTAAAAAGGTCATGCTGCAGCCGGGGGATATTCCTCACCTGACCAATTTCTCTCAAGCGACGTTTGCCCCTGGTCAGGTGGCGACAGCCCATGCCCATGCAGATATGTATGAGGTGTTCTTTGTGTCGGCGGGCACCGGCACCATGGCC
>ERZ1740052.515-NODE-515-length-13286-cov-12.549014_pt1 | contig 13286 bp, 8 predicted proteins | sample MGYA00581750_ERZ1740052 | MGnify/ENA primary metagenome ERZ1740052 (study PRJEB43018, sample SAMN04849743) | marine metagenome | isolation source: floating plastic debris | place: Pacific Ocean | collected 2008-08-30 | study: EMG produced TPA metagenomics assembly... | reverse complement strand
CTTTGGAAGCTCCAGTTTCGTTGTTGGAATTATTAGCGGGGGATTTGGAATTAGCAGTACGTTTGACGGTGGAGTGTAATGAAAATTGTCCGTCGGAAGTAATTGAGTTGGTGAAGAGTCAGCATGATTTAGCTAATGATTGGGATGCTGATGTAGAAAGGTTGAGGGAATTGGGGGAAAGTGGTTGGGGTTGGATAAGATTGACGGTTGCTCAAAATCCCTTTGCTCCGGAAGATGCTTTGATGAAATTAGCGAGGGATGAGGAATTTAGGATAAGGTTAGCTGTTGCGAAGAATCCAAATGTAAGTGCAGAAGTTTTAGCTGTATTGGTGGAAAATTCGGGTAAGGAAATTCAAAGTGTTGTTGTAAAACATCCGAATACTGGGGAAGAGACTTTACATAAGTTATTTGCTGGTTATAAAGATGAAATTGCAATCCGAGAGAATTTACCAGCGAGTATTTTGGAGCAGTTTTACCGGGAAAAAGCCATAGATGATAAACCACTTTGGAAACATAAATATGTACATATATTAGTGAACCAGCCAAATACTCCAACTCGGATTTTAGCGGAATTAGCTGATGTTGATTTAGAAGTATTAATAACTGAGAAACAAGAACAAACAATTAGCCCAATCAGGATATATACAACACTAGATAATTTAATTGAGCAAGCTATTTGGTTATTAGAGAATATTGCCAAACATCCGCAAGTTTCAGAAGATATTTTGTCAAGATTGGCTGAGTATTCTAATCCTAAAGTTAAGTTAGCTGTTGCTTGTAATCAAAGAACACTGGCAGAAATTAAAGATAGATTATGGCAATATTTGGCATCACATTCCGACGACAAAATTAAAGCTGAAATAGCTGAAAATTCTACAACTTCCCCACATATTTTGGAAATTATTGGACAAAATGAATTTTATTCAATAAAACTTTTACGGGAAATTCGTCGGGTTTTTTCTACAGAATTTACAGCAAACTATGATCTAATTCAAAGCTTAGCTGACCAAACTATGTACTATTTTCAGCAGGAAATATTACAACTAGAAGGTATATATATTGATGCAGATAAATTTATGGAGGTTATTGAAACTCCTAAGATTTTAGAACATATAACTAATTCTTTATCTTGGGGAAAATTTGATGATGATGACGATGACGATAAGAATAATCAGATAAATTGGCTTTTAACACGGTGGATGGAAGTATTTCCTGAAATTCCTGAAAACTTACATCAAAAAATTGTTGATAAAATTATTAAAATTTTAGAGCTAATAGTAGATGATGTAAAACATTCCGATAGCCAAAATTCTATTGCAGTTAAGCTGATTGGTAATCCTAATACTTCCATCGACTTACTAGAAAGTTTAAAAAATCAACTTGTTAGTAATGGTTTTGAGGATGGTGTTATTTATGCACTTGCTTGTAATTCACAACTTCCTCAACAGGACAGAATGGAATACTATCAACAAATTCTATCTAGTAATTCTCGTTATGATTTTGAGATAGCACATGATTCTCGTACTCCCGATAGTATTTTTGAGCAATTATATGAAAGAAAACATTTGATTGAATATATTGCAAGTAATCCTGCTACTCCCGAATATCTTCTCAGAAAAATAGCAGTTGGAAGTGATGAGTATTTATGCACAATACTAGCGAAAAATCCAAGTACTCCAATTGATTTGCTTTATCGCTTTTTAAATGAGAAATTAGACAATAGTTTTTATAGTGAAGAGTCAATACTTGAATTGGTTATTGACAATCGTGGTTTACCTGCTTTAGAACGCTATCGATTAATAATTGAAAAAAAGAATGCTGAAATAGCTGCTAAAGCACATACAATACTGGTGAAACGCACTGATAATCCTAATGTTTTAGCTCAAGTAGTAGAAACAGGAAATAGAGAAGTTAAGGAAACTATTGCATGTGGATACAATACTCCAGCTTTCATTCTTGAACGATTAGCATTAGATGCAGATGAAATGGTTCGAGCAATGGTAGCAGTGAACGATAAAACTCCCATTTCTATTCTTAGAAGATTAGGAAAAGATACAAGTGAAGTTGTTCGCTCGTGTTTAGTCGATAACCCAAATCTACCTTCAAATTTTTTGAGTGAATTAGCTCAAAGCTCTACACCTAAAATTATTCAAGATACAATAGCTCGTAGTAATTATTCAATTCCTAGAGATGTTTTATTACAGCTTTTACAAACTGACAATCAAAAAATTCGTTCGACAATAGCTTGTAGTCTAAATACTCCTGTAGATATTCTCATACAACTGACTGAAGACAAGGAAAACGAAGTAAAAATTAACGCTTTAAGCAATCCTAATATTCCTACCGAATTTGTTTTGGAAGCTTTGCTGAATATTGAGTTTGACAAAGAGAAAGACATACAAGATATTCTTTGGGAGCAAGGAAATATGATACGAAATACACCTATGTTTTCTGATGTCTTAGACCGATTATCCTATCATCCCGATAACTTAATTCGCCGTTTACTATCTAAATTTCCTACAGCATCAGCAACAACTCTCGAACGTTTAGCTTTTGATAATGACAGATTAATTCGCGAAAATTTAGTTGAAAATCCAAGTACTCCAGCAAGTATATTAATTGAATTAGCAAAACGCGATCGCCTAACTACTCGTGATGGATGCTACCATACTATTTCTAACAAAATCGCCATGCGTAAAGACGCTCCACTAGAAGCGTTGGAATACATTGTTCGTCAACCAGTAGTACCAGTAGTTTGCGAAGCTTTACGTAATCTAAATACACCTGATAGCGCTTTAGAATGGCTCGTAGAAAATCAAGATGATGAAATAATTTTATCTGCTGTAGCGAAACACCCAAATATTACTCCCCATATTTTGACAGGTTTATTAGTACATGAATCAGCAAAACTTAGAGAAGTAGTAGCAAGTCAACAGAAGTGTCCGTTATCCATTTTAGAAACTCTTGCTTGTGATTCTGCTGTAAAAGTTAAGCAAGAAGTAGCTGCTAATCCAAATACTCCAAATCATATTTTAGAAAGTTTATCTCAAAGCGAAGATTCAGCAATTCGTACAGCACTTGCTTCTAATCCCAATCTTTCAACAATAATACTCAAACGACTTGCTAATGATGAAAAAGTAGAGGTACGTCGAGAAGTTGCGAAAAATCCTAATACCCCTCAAAACATTCGCGAAAGCTTACAGAATTTACTATTACAACCTCAAACCCAAGAAATCAATCCTACTTTAATCAGTCTCCCCCGAATCTACAACCCCAAAACCGACGACTTATCAATCCTACTAACAGAATACGCTCAATCAAATAACGCTTTTGTTAGGTTTACCACTCTACTCCATCCCATGACACCAGAGGAAATATTAAATCAAGCTGCTAATTCCGCTTCTTGGTTAGAAAGATATGCTGTAGCGGAAAACGAATCAACATCTTTAGAAATTCGTCAGATTCTTGCTGCTGATGGTAATCGAATTGTTAGAGCGGCAGCGAATCAAAATTAATAAACAAAATTCTCGTTTGCTGCGTGACACTTATCAACATAATTCTTCTTGCGTCACACAACTTACAACTATATCTCTCTTTACCTCTTCCCTCTGCGCTCTCCGCGTCTCTGCGGTTTTTTCTCTTAATTCCAAAATCCAAATTTATGAATCCTTTAACAACCCAACTCCTCGCAAGCCTCGAAGTTTTACTCCAAGAAGAAATAGAATGTCGTCTTCCTAATAACCACACATCAGATTGGCAACCTTTTTACTGGGATTTTTTAGTCAAAGGAGAATTTAACCCAATATCTTTACTTTACTCTCAAGGTTGGATGAAAAATACAGATATTGAAATCGCGATTAATAATTGGCAGGAAATAGAACAAAATGGTATTCCTACACCCGAAGAATATAATGACTACGCTGATTATACTTTAGAGTATGGTAAAGACGAAGTAGATAGAAAATCCCCAAAATTTCAACAGCGCAAAAATATCTACCAGCAGCTATCAAAGCTGTTAAAATCCAACTTACAAAATTTACAAGTTTATCAATTTAGTTGCTCTACAGTTTATTCCTGCTTCGCTATCATCGGACAAGTTGATAATGAAAACTGGATTTGCGTCACTTCTACCGTACCTCAAGAAACTCCAGATATCAGCGAAATCTTAGTTACCGAAGAAAATACAGAAGTACCCTCTGATCAACCAAAAATTGATTTAGAATTTCAAGTTGATAAAATTACAAAATTCTTAACACCAGTTTTAATTTACGGACATTATGACGGTGGTTACGATAATACTTACAACCATAAAATTATTTATCAAACTGCTTCTGAAAAAGATATTGCGCTGCAAAATGCTTTAATTAAATCTGGATTTCTTCAAGTTGGTAAATTTCAAACTTTTTACCCAAATGAAGGAAAATATATTTTTGATAATTATGCTTCCGATGATCAAGAAGCAATAGAACTGTATAGTAATTATCAACAATTAAATTCGTTTATCAAAGCTAAATTCCCAGAATCAATCGCGTATACATTCCGCTTTTGGGATTATACACAAATATTCATTGTTGGTGAATCCGCAGCAAACGACCGAGTTGGGTTAAGACTTAATAGTGAATTTGATTACAATCCTTGATTATCTTAATAATTTCAATTTGAACGTAGTTAGGTAGAAGAAAGAATTTTTAAGTAAGCTTTGACAGTATTATGTAATCCCATTTCCAACGCTTCAGCAATTAATGCATGACCTATGGATACTTCAAGTATGTTGGGAATAGAGCAAAATTTTTCTAAGTTTTGTAAATTTAAATCGTGTCCAGCGTTTACACCTAAATCGTTATCTTGAGCGGTTTTTGCAGCTTGAATATATTCGTGAAAAACTGCTTCTACTTCACCCATACGAAATGCGGTTGCATAAGGTTCGGTATATAATTCGATTCGGTCAGCACCAATTTCTTTTGCTAAAGGTATTTGGTTTGAATCAGCATCCATAAAAAGACTGATTCTTATATCAAAAGATTTCAGTTTTTCGATAATTGGAATGAGTTGATTACGATTTTCAGCTAAATTCCACCCATTATTGGATGTAAAAGCACCGGGAGTATCTGGAACTAATGTACATTGTGTTGGCTTAACTTCACAAACCATATCCATAAAATTCCCATGGAAAGGATTACCTTCGATGTTGAATTCTACGGTAAGCATTTGCGCTAATTCATATACATCTTTAGGTTTAATATGTCTTTCATCCGGACGTGGATGGACTGTAATCCCATTTGCTCCTGCTTCTACAGCTATTTTTGCTGCATTTGTCACGCTCGGTATGCCAATATTCCGAGAATTTCTGAGCAAAGCTATTTTATTGAGATTAACACTAAGATTGGTCATAAGAAATATATTTAGCTCAAATTTTCAACAGAATTAAATAAGTAGTTGTTGATTCAAATAATTATCGCGTCCAGTGTAAATAGATTTTTTCAAAATCTCACCCAAAATAGAGATTCCTAAATCAATTTCTGATTCAGAACTATTAGAAAAACTCAATCTCATTGCTGGATAACCTTGTTTATCTGGGAAAAATGCCGAACCGGAAGCGAATAAAACGTTTTCTTTTATAGCTTGTTGACGAATTTCTGAAATATCAATATTCTCCGGTAATTGTACCCACAAAAATAAACCTCCTTTGGGAACTGTCCATTTAGCTTCTTGAGGAAAATAAGTTTCCATAGCTTGTAACATTAAATTCCGACTCAAAAGGTTTTCTGTTTGCAATTTTTTACGGTGACGACGATAATGTCCGGAACCAAGATATTCGCTGACTATTGCTTGAGAGATTGTCGATGTGTGGACATCATTCATTAATTTACGTTCGACTAAGGGTTGATAATGTTTCCCCGTGACTACCATATAACCAACTCGTAAACCGGGAATTAAAGTTTTAGAAAATGTACCTGTGTAAATTACTAAATCTTGTTTATCTAAAGCTTTGATTGGTGGTGGTACTGGTTCAAAATTTAATCCTTCATAAGCATTATCTTCTAAAATTGGACATTCGTATTTTTCGGCTAACTGTAGAAGTTGTTGGCGATGAGCTTGTGAAGTGGCGATTCCTGTAGGATTATGTTGAGTGCTGATGGTGTAAATTAACTTTGGACGATGGCTTTGAAGATATTTTTCTAATAAGTTAAGATTCATTCCTTCAGCATTCATGGGAATACCAATGATTCTAGCTCCGATGTTTTCTAAAATTGATATAGCACCATGATAAGTTGGTGTTTCTACAATTACCCAATCATCTTTTTGCAAAAAATATTGCATTGTTAATGATAAAGCTTGCTGGCAACCGTTGGTAATAATTAAATTTTCTGGCGTTACTTCTAAGCCCTGTTGTACCAATATTTGAGCAACTTGCCTGCGTAAAACTGCTTGTCCGTGAGGTACATCGTAAGCAAATAAACTATCAACAGCATTAGTAATTGTACGTCTACCAATTAATGCCATGTCTTGGGGAGGGCGAGGTAAACCGTAGCTAAAATTAATCGTACCTTCTTTGGCTTGTGCTTGTACGGCACTTATATGAAAATCAAAAAAAGAATTCCCTACACTTTCTGAAATAATTACGTTTTGTGCTGGTGCGAAAGTTGATTTCATGTTGGTAGAATTATTAAAATTAATGTTTTGTTTATTGACAAAATAACCCGAACCCTGACGAGCAAAAATAATTCCATCTGCTTGTAAAATGCTGTAAGCTTCCAGAATTGTTAATTTATTAACTTGTAAATTTTCTGCTAAACAACGAATTGAAGGTAAACGCTCTTCCGGTTGTAATGCTCCGGATTTAATTAAACGACTGATTCTATCTTTAATTTGTAAATATATGGGTTTGCGTGACTTTCTATCTAAAGGAATCTTCACGACGCTTTACTGATAAATCGCTATTTGAAATATATGCGATTTTTTACGACGATACACGGTACAGTTAACAGTTTTTTGACTAGAACAGTTACATTTCTTCGTAAACTGTACTAGTCAAACTTAATAAATTTGTACCTTTTCAGATTGTCCATAATAAGAGATTGTAATTTCATTAAAGCTAACTTCTCGCACCATTCGCAACAAGCTAAAAGAAACCCGGTTTCTGTTCGTGAAAACACTATTCCGCAGGTTATTTTACCAACAAGAAACCGGGTTTCTGACACTGGTGCAAGATGTAATTTTAAGTTGATTTATTAACAACGCAATGGGTAAAAGAATTACTAATAATAATGAAACCATTGGATTAATATATGGTTTTCTAGGCGTTATTGGATTTAGCGGCACCCTTCCGGCGACGCGAATTGCTGTAACAGATTTTGAGCCGACTATTGTTGGTTTAGGTAGAGCTATTATTGCTGGGACTTTTGCTATGGTGCTTTTACGGATAACTCGGCAGCCAATACCACATCGGCAGTACTGGAAAAGTTTGGGAATTATTGTGGCGGGGGTAATTATCGGATTTCCATTATTATCGGCATGGGCTATGCAGCAATTACCGGCTTCGCATGGGGCTATCGTGACAGGTATTTTACCGTTAGCGACTGCAATAGTGGCGGCATTACGAATGGGTGAAAAACCTTCTATAGGCTTTTGGATAGCGAGTTTGTTTGGAAGTATAACTATTGTCGCCTTCGCATTAATTGAAGGTAATGGAAGCATTCACTTTGCCGATATCGTTTTAGTTGTGGCTGTTATTGCCGCTGCATTTGGCTATGCTGAAGGGGGAAAATTAGCCAAATTCCTTGGAGGATGGCAGGTTATTTGTTGGGCTTTGGTATTTTCTGTACCGTTATTAATTATTCCTGTAGCTCTAGTAGTTTTACAGACAGGGATTAATGCTTCACCTTCTGCATGGTTGGGTTTGGGCTATGTAAGCATTATCAGTATGCTGCTTTCTTTCTTTGCTTGGTATCGCGGGTTGGCGATAGGTGGAATTGCTAGAGTCAGTCAGGTGCAGTTAGTGCAACCGTTTTTGAGTATTTTATTTTCTGCTTTCTTTTTAAATGAAAAAATAACTCTTTTAATGATTTGTACTGCGATAATTGTTGTGGTTTCTGTTGCCATCGGAAGAAGACAGCCAGTTGAAAGGATTTGATTGTTTATTTGATTGATTACTTATAGTGTAGAAGATTACCGATTTAAAAACCGCAGAGACACGGAGAGCGCAGAGGCTAGAAAGCAATAGAGAGATATAAATAATTTTAAAGTGCATTAGCAATAATCGATTCTAAAGTTTTTTGTAAGCTTCTAACGAAAGTCTTAAAATAATATCTGAAGAATCAAGGCTAGCATCTCATGAATACCCTACCAACACCCTCCAACTCCCCAGATGTTTACTCTACTTTGAGTGCAGCTAACTGCTTGCGAATTAGCGATGGTTTAATCAAACCTATTTTAGATGGCTGCTCCAATTCTTCTAAATTACTCGTACTAATTTGGTCGCAGTTGGGGGATTTTGATAATTTAGAATATGCTTGGTGGCTGCAAAGAGAAAAAGAAAAGCTGCAAAATAAAGGTATCACGATTCGCGCTATTGGAATTGGCGATCGCAACTCCGGGATTAAGTTTTGTAACTACACTAAATTCCCCCAGGAATGGCTATTCGTAGATTCGCAAGCTGAAATTCACAAAAAATTAGAACTTTATCGCGGCTTAAATATAAACTTTCCTCTGCTCTCAACCTCACAAAAGGCTTGGCTTAATTTGATGCTGATGTGTGCCGGGATTGGTAGCCGTGGAACTTTGGCGGAAGTTTTTAGGGGTTACAAAGGAGATAAAAAAGCTCCTCAATTAATTGGCGATGAAGAAGTTGTTAGGGATACACCGCTACCAGATATCAAAGGTTCGTTTTTCAAGGCTGCTGGGGGAAAAGGCTTTCAACGCCCTTTTGAGCTTGCAACTCTACGTTTGCGAAATATGACTGAAGTTTTGAGCAATTGGAATACTTACGTGCCCGAATCGGCTTATTTGACACAGCGAGGAGCAACTTTTTTGTTTGATTCTGAAGGTAACTTAACTTATGAGCATCGCGATAAAGGTATTCTTGGTTTCGCTGAAAATATGAGCAATCCTTTATCTTTTTTACTAAACGTGTAAATTAAATACCACGCCAGGATTTTATCAATCTACTCTTAGCTAATAACGATCTATTCAGCTGTAATTTTATTTACTCAAATATTTTGATTTCCTAAGTAAAAAAACTTAGTTAACTCGTTTTTGTATCAACAATTACTAATTACTAAAATTCTCCGCGTAAATATATTTACATTCCCTGACTTTTAATACAAAAATAACCAATTTCTTTTAAAAAATTGTTTTGCAAGTACTTACAAACCCCGAGAACTGATGTATATCTAAATATAGTTTACTATCATATTTTGTAAAGCAGCATACAACTTACCACAGTTGTTGCTATAAAATTGCAATAGTCCTTGAAGTCGTCAAATTTATCATGATTGAAGTATCATCCAATATACCCTCCTTATTATTTACTGACAGTAAATCAAAGGATGAAGAAGACAATTACCAGTCTGAAGAGTATTTAGCTAAACTCCAAGATTTAATTAGCGAACGTTGGGAAGATGTTTGGCAGGAAGTTCAGGCAAGAAAGCAGCAAGAATTGAAGCTTAATTAGCTTTAATCCGATCTGAGAAAAGGCTATAGGATAAAGGCAAGAATCATATTCAAGTCTTTCTTTCCCTTATCCTTTAACCTTTAACTTTTGTTAATCTTGTAACGATTAATTAATAATTGCTAACTGCTGTAAGTTTGTTTCAGCGTTGCTTCTATCGAATTAGCCTTTTTGTACAGCTGAATCAGTTCGTGGGCTGGTGTTTCTTGCTTTTCCAAAAAAGTTTTCAAAGGTGCAAGTAAATTTACATCGGGGTCATTTTTTAACGTAGTTTCTACCGCGTGGAGAATCATTTTTGCTTCCTGAAAAATTTCTTCGTTATCAAAGCCTTGTTTTGCAGAAAGTTGGTGTTTTTCGGCATCGGGTACGATTGCTCTACCAGGTAATGATTCGTCTAAAACAATACCTTTTAATAAAGCTAATAAACCAGCGTAGATAGAAAAATCGCTACAGCTATCAAAAGCTTTGAATTCAATTCGACCAACTTCTGCCGGAATGCGAGCAATTTTAGTCAAAGATGGAATACTTTTTATTAGTTCTTCTTGTTTTTCCAAGAATACCATCGCCGCAGGTCTTCTTCCAGTTCTTACAAAGGTTCGTACACTAAAACCTTCCCACAAACGACCTTGATAAAAGGGAGAACTGTAACTAAAAGGAATAATATAAGGACTATAGTAAGTCAGCTTTTTACCAATATCAATAATACGTTCGGTACTTAACCCTAGCATCGAAATATTCAAATCTGGGCCATAAGTAAGCATGGGAATATTAGCAGTTTGCTTTTCAGGAGAAGCCTGTCTTCGTAATCGTTCATACTCATTTAAAGGTGGATTGGGTACGAATGCATCGTAGTGAGGATTGAAGCTGATTAATGCTGGAGAAAAACCATATTCTGCTGCTGTTTCCTTCAGCAAACGAAAACTTTCAGATAACTCGGCGATCGCACTATGAATATCGGGATTTATAGTTGTTCTAATTTCGATTCCTTTGGGTACGCATTCAATAACTTTTTCAGAATCCGTGAAACGTTCAAAACCTTCTATATACCAACGCTTCTGTTTAATTCCAGCGTCTCCAATTCGTAAATCGGGATAATCCTCTTTATAGACGGGTAACTTTTCAACTATTTGGTTAAAGTCAGCAAATTGTACCCTTGAAAAATCAGCGAATTGTCCAGCATTATCAATAAAAGCAACCTCATGTTCGATGCCAAAATGAAACATTATTTATTCCTTTACTAGCAGTTGGTAATTTTGGTTTAAGCGATTTGACATCAAAACCTTAAAAAAATGGGGCGGGCACCCATGAGAATTTTTTACAAGAAAAAATTTCTTGGAGTGCCCCATTTTTTTGCGGAAATTATAGGTCAAACCATAGGAATTTTTGAAGAGTGGAAAATACTTGAAGTGCAAACGATTTATCAAAGTTAAAGACGAACCCTGCCCAAATTTAACCTCAAGGCTTGCAAAGGTAATAATTTCCATCACCTGATAACGGGAGTTTCAATATTGAATCTCGCGAATACCTTAAATACAGATAGTCAAAATTTGCTGGCATATATTTGATTAGTCGCTTTTGTCTTTTTCTCATCAGCGATAATACAAAATCTAACGCAAATAATCAATCATAAAAATTCTTAATAAGCTTATCAAAGAGTTGTTTAACTTGCTGTTTGCTTAGATACATCTCTAATGACTTATGTCACTAAATCTACCACCTTTTCAATGTTAAAATCTTGTATTAACTCAATTGCCTCAAGTAAATTCAAGTAAAACCGCCGCACTTTATTTTTATCCGAGTGGTTAAAAATAATATTTAAACTCACACCCGTTTTTACAACCCTACCTTGAGGAAATTGGCAAAATAAATAAAGCAAGCTTATTCTCAATTATCATGCCTTGCTAATAGCTTCCTACTAAAGGAAATTTAGCATTGAAAAATGTTTTTAAATCGTAATTTGTTGTTTCACGATGAGTTCAAATTGCTTAAATTCCTTACCTTTTTTTAAAAGGGGAATTAATTGTGTTTTACGAACAGTATCAAGATTAGCTTGGGTTTTCAAAATGCACCTTTTTACGGTATAAATGAGATTTTGCTTTCAAACAGATAAAAAATTAATAAAAATAATTATCGATAATAACATTGAAATTAACTTACATCAATAGGAATTATGTATTAAGTGAATACAGGCAGGTTTATTTTGCATTAATAAATATAGTACCCCAAACCCAGTCTGAATAGGAATTACAAAGCAAATTCCATCGGTTTCAAAATTAAATAACTTGAGCGCGATTGCAATTATATATATATTAGAGTAGAAATCTTCTTTATATAAATTAGCAATAAGTTTGAAAAAACAGTAGGAAATAGCGAGCTACTATGTAAAGCAGGAAAGTTAGAGAAGTGAGTTATGACCAGTGCTGTTCAATCTCCCTACAGCAGCGAGCAAATATCCGCTTGGCTGCGAGGGCTGCTAACTATTGCTTGGGCTGATGGAAACTTTGACGAGCAAGAAAAGCAATTGATAACTTCAATCACCCATGAAGAACTAAGTCCTGGGATGAATGTGGAATCATTTGAAGCCATTACACCAGAAGAATTAGCTGCTGTTTTTGGTAAAAGTACCCCAATAGCAGAAAACTTCTTGCGGACAGCGGTAATGGTAGCTATTGCCGACGGAATCTATTCTCCCAGCGAAGATGAACTATTGCATAAGCTCTGTGAAGCTTTGGGAGAGCCAGAAAACCTGCTGGAATCTCTGCGCCACACTTTAGAAAATCCACAACCAGCAGGAGCCTCTACTGGTGTTGCATCACCTCTTACACCTCCAGGAAAGCCGCCAATCGAAGCTTTAAATCCTCTGCGAGATTGGCTAGATGGTTTGGACGTTCAAGACCCCAAAGTTGCCCGATTTTTGTGCAAAATGATTCCTTCTCAATGTCCTTTTGAGCGGGATGTTAAATTATTCGGACGCAAAATCGTTCATATTCCTCCCTTGTGCAAAATAAACCCTCTTTACGAGCAACTCGTAGGTTTACGTTTCCGCGCTCTATCCTATTTAGCAGATGATTGTAAAGAGGATATTTCGGAATATATTTAGGTGTTAGTTGTTAGTTGTTAGTTGTTAATTGTTGGTTGTTAGTTGTGGAGGTAAATGTAGGGTAAAAGGTTTGATGATTTTCGGAGGTACTTATTTACCTGAGCCAATAGCTGATAATATTTGGGAAAGCGATTTATTCGGATTGCTTTCTTATTGCGTGTAGGAAACTCAGCATTGCCTCAGACGCGCTTATCATCCTAAACTTTTAACAACAGTACCTCAATTACACACTTCTAACAACTAACCACATATATTTAGTTGTTAGTTGTTAATTGTTGGTTGTTAGTTGTGGAGGTAAATGTAGGGTAAAAGGTTTGATGATTTTCGGAGGTACTTATTTACCTGAGCCAATAGCTGATAATATTTGGGAAAGCGATTTATTCGGACTAAACTTTTAACAACAGTACCTCAATTACACACTTCTAACAACTAACCATATGTTGTTAGTTGTTGGTTGTTAGTTGTTGGTTGTTAGTTGTGGAGGTAAATGTAGGGTAAAAGGTTTGATGATTTTCG
>ERZ1740052.513-NODE-513-length-13317-cov-10.098401_pt1 | contig 13317 bp, 8 predicted proteins | sample MGYA00581750_ERZ1740052 | MGnify/ENA primary metagenome ERZ1740052 (study PRJEB43018, sample SAMN04849743) | marine metagenome | isolation source: floating plastic debris | place: Pacific Ocean | collected 2008-08-30 | study: EMG produced TPA metagenomics assembly... | reverse complement strand
GTTCATGGGGGAAACCCCCAAGACCACACTTTATGACCTAGCGGTCACGCTGAGCCGCACGCTCCGCGTGAACGCTAACGCTGCGCTCTCTGCGTCTCTGCGGTTTTTTTTTATCGATAATCTTGTGCCGGGAAGGGAGTAACCGCTCACTGCTAACTGTTAACTGCTCACTGTTAACTGCTAGTTGTATTTGTATCAGAACCAGCCCCTTGACTGATGCGGAAAATCACAAATTCTGCTGGTTTAACTACAGCTACCCCAATTACAGTTATTACTTTTCCCATTTCTCGTTCTTCTGGTGGATTAGTTTCTTCGTCGCACTTCACGAAAAAGGCTTCTTCTGGGGTATTGCCGAATAAAGCTCCGGTGCGCCATACAGTTAACAAAAAAGCATTTAAATTACGGCGAATTTTTGCCCATAATTCCGGTGAATTCGGCTCAAATACCCCCCACTGCCTACCTTCATCAATAGATTCCCGCAGAAAATTAAACAAGCGACGCACGCTAATATATTTAAATTCTCCATTCGCATCGCCACCAATAGTACGGGCACCCCAAACTTTGATGTTTCCATTCATATTGCGAATGCAGTTGATACCATCAGGATTTAGATTTAGTCCATCCTGTTTCGCTCTACTAATGTTGTACTTCAAACCTACCGCACCCAATACTGATTCGCTTTCTAACTAGCTTATACATTTTCCTACGTATAAAAACGCATAAATTCCTGCCATGTGTCCGCTGGGAGGAACGTATATTTGTTGTTTGGTGGCTGGGTCAAAAACCTTAATCCAGGGAAAGTATAAGGCTGCGTAGTCTGAATCAAAAGGCTTTAGCGCCTTGACTTGTGCTGCATTACTTAGATCCACCTCTTGTGCACTATCTAAAATTGCAAAGCGATCGCCCGTATTTGCACAGTGGTCTTTAATTTTATCGCGACCACTTATTATACCAGGTGCGGCCACAATGGCAATCTCATCAATTGCTTCAAATTCATTTAATGCAGAATCGATATTATTTTCACTATCTATCTGCACAACATAACAGCGAGTACCTCCATTGCGGAAAAACCCGTATACTGCATGAGCCAGAATGTTTTGGTTGGTATCCTCAGAAAAATCACCAAAAAACTTTTTAAATTCGCCGAAATTCGTGCAAAGCTTGACTTCTTCAGTAGCAGTTAATGGATTCTGTGATTCTGTTTCTGTTTCTGTTGTTTCCGACTCTGATGAAGTTTGCGAACTGTTGACTCCAATAAAACCAGCAGTACTCGTACCTACACCAGCAATAGGAGCCGAAGCTGAAGGTACCTCCTCTACATATACTCCTGGGGATAAATAAGTGCTTGGCATTGTTACTACTCCTGAATTAATACAATAATTTACAAGACAAAAATATTGAATAAATGAATATTTGAACTTTAGCTTGATGGAGAATTATTTAACGTTTCTTCCTTCGATTTAGAAAATAATTTTTTAGCATCCTCTAAATCCATTACACGATTTTCTCTACTTTCAACTAAAGTATGGGTTTCTTCAATTTCAGAGGGCACAGATATAGTAATCGTATAGTTTAGTGCGGCTTTTGGCTTACTCCCCATAACTTGCCAAAACTCTCCCAAACTTTGTAAAACGTTTTGGGAGTGATGCTGTTAAATATTAGGTGCTTAGTGTCACTTCAGAAATAAGCTATAACTGTGGAGATAAAACCATTTTCAAAAAGGTATTAATTCTATGAAACTTATAGAATCTACGTTTTAGCTAGTATCGTCGCCCCTTCTTTAACTTGTCTGATACCAAAATTATTTATATTTTCTACAAAGCTAAATAATTCGTTACTCAGAAATTCTACTGTTTCTTGGGTTGTTGTTGGATTGAAAATAATCTCAGAAGAAAAAACACTCTCATCAACTTTGATTCTTGAATCATTTGTCTTGACAATCGATTCATCAGTGGAATTATCTTCGTATGTTTCGTTATCTAAAGATTCATCACTTTTAGTACATTCCGAACTTGGAACTTCAATATCTTCTGTTCCTGGAGTTATGGGTACTTCCTGCAAACGTCCCTCTTTCATCGCTTTTCGTAGCGCTAGAGATTCTGCAATTATCTGTTGAGCAGTCAATCCCTCTTCGTCAACCATCCTCTGCAAAATAACACCTGTCTCTTGGTTGTGGAGTGGTGGTACTTGACAATATCTTCTACCATTTCTAGTTCGTCGCCATTTGACCCTTGTCTTCCCAGAACTCTCCACGACTAGGACGAATAATTACTTCTTTAATCCAATCAAAGCTAATAAATTCGGGCAAAATAAGCTTAATTGATGCAAAAAACACACATAAACAGTAATTTTGCCCAAAGTCCAATTATTTAAGTTAAAATTAAGAACAATCTGTAGTACAGTTACCTACACATTTATTCAAGAGTTTTTTCTTTTTGATTGGGAAGAACTTCAGTTTATATAAGAACAGAAAATGACCCATCAACATCAAATGGAATGTTTAAGTCATTTTTAATGTCAGCCAAATCCACAGTATAAATAAGGTTTCCTGAAGCATTAAAAATGTCCGCACTTCCGTTTGCTGCCTCAATATTTAACTCTTGCAAATACGTAACCCCCTCCACAATACCAATTAGGTCTCCTGAAGCTGTGGAAATGTTCGTATCTCCATCTACTTCCTCAATCTTGTAGTTTTGTAGCGATCCTTCTAGCACGATAGAGTCATTGATCCCTTTAAAAAAATTTAAATTTAAGAACGCATCAAGAGGACTGAACGCTTCAAAGTCCCTAACTATAGCATGGTCAGTATTATCTCCACCAACGTAAAATTGTTGAGGCGTGGAAATTAATGGAAGTAAGCTCGGATGTCCAAGCGCAAATATGTCATTCCCTTCTGTGCCAATTAAAGTATCAACCTCACCAACTGCACCTGCTGGTGAACTATCTAATAAACTGTCAAAACTAACTCCAGTAATAAATTTAGAGTTACCAAAACCTGTTATTATGTCATTCTCATTGCTTCCAAAGAAAAAACCAACACGGTTCTGCTCAAATTGTCCATATTGTGTGTAATGCTCTAGACCAGAGCTAATAAAGCCAGCATTAACAGCCGCCGCTACGTCAGGGTATGCTAACAAATAAGCTTGTTCGTTAAACATTCAAAGAACCTCCATAATCATATTAAAAAACATCTATCAGCTTCAATATTCTTCTTAGATACTGAAGCAGATTCTTATGCGGATTCGGAAAATATTTACAAAATTTTATAGACTGTGCTTATTTTATAAGTTTGGCTAATGCTGCATTGGTAAACTCGGTTTTTGATTTTAATCACAGTGCAGTTTTGGGGGGTTTCCCACTTGTGGAACTGCTGTGGTTTCCATGCCACTCGCCGTACTCAGCCAAAGAACAGTTAAAACTTCTGAAAAATACAATAGACATCTCCGGAAATAAAAAATACCTCTCTCCATGAACGCGGAGCGTTTTCTCGTAGAGTACCTCTCTCCTACAAGGAGAGAGGCTTTAAAACCCCCCTTCCCTGGTAGGGAAGGGGGGCAGGGGGGTTAGGTTTGCAACTGTAGTGAATCTTTTCCGGAGATGTCTAATGCATATGTACTAAATTACTTGTAAGATTATTAAGTAAGTCGGCACAAATAAAGTATCGCTATTTAACCAAATGTAAATTATCCTTAAACTCAAGCACGCTACTCGCTACTTGCTACTCGCTACTCCTTCGTCTTAACTCCTATTTAATATACACGAGTGGTTGCGAACTTTGGTTTAATCTTACCGAACAGCACCATTCTCAAAAACCGCCTTAGAATAAATTCTCAGGCTAATACACAAAGTCTGATAAATCAGACTGGGCAAGGGTTTAGTGGGTTGTAACCGGGAGCCGCTATATGAGCCGCATCAATTGATTCCCATGGTATTAGGGCTTAACGACAATGGTGCAAGATGTAAGTTTAATGGAAGATTAAAGAAACGTATTTTTCTCTTAAGACTATTTTCTGATACTGTATTCTCTTGGAGGTTAAAAACTAATCTCGGCATAGTTCCATAATCAACGCTAAAAGTCAATATCAAAACTTTTATTAATTTCGTTATCTCCAAATAAAATCTCTCATTCCATAAAACAAGCGAGCTAATTGACTATGGGTGCAAACTGGCAATTTTTGAACCAGAAGCTGTGGCTCTGTGTTCCTTTAATCACATCTGGGGTGATTTCCTTTTTTGGAAATACATCTTTAGCTCAAACTACACCAGACCAGACTTTGGGGCAAGAAAGTTCTATAGTTACACCTGTTAATCCCAACGGGAATCGAATTGATGGTGGTGCGGTTCGAGGTTCTAATTTATTCCACAGTTTTAAAGATTTTAATGTTGGCGAAGGGCAAAGGATTGATTTCGCGAATCCGACTGATGTAGAAAATATTTTTAGTCGGGTAACGGGGGGAAATCGTTCTGATATTTTTGGAACTCTTGGTGTTTTGGGCGATGCGAATTTGTTTTTACTAAACCCAAATGGGATTATTTTTGGATCTAATGCTCAATTGGATATAAGGGGTTCGTTTGTTGCGAGTACGGCGAACAGTTTTTCATTTGCAGATGGGTTGGAATATAGTGCAAATAACCCACAAGCACCACCATTGTTGAAGGTAAATTTCACGCCAGGATTGCAAATTGGTGGAAAATCACCTGGAGCAATAGTCAATGAGGGGAACCTAGTAGTAGGTAAGGACTTAATTTTTTGGGGTGGAAGTATTAGGAGTAAAGGACAGTTAGCGGCTCCGCAGGGACAGTTAAATGTAGAGGCTGTGGCGGGAGATGTCCAAGTACGGGATGTAAGAGCAGAAACTGCAAAACTTTCTGCTAGCAATAATTTGATTTTAGAAGAAAGTCAGTTAGGCACGATTGGTAATTTAAGTTTGTTGGCTCAGAATACGGTGCGAGTGAGGGATAGTATTACAAATCCTTTCGTCGCAAAAGCTGGAGGAAAATTACTAGTACAGGGTAATCAAGGAGTTGACATATTTGCTTTGAATCATCCTGGTAGCGGCTTTGCTTCTGGTGGGAATATGGTGTTACGTTCTGCTAATACTGTGGGAGGAGATGCTCACTATTGGAGTGGCGGCAGTTTTAGAATTGAGAAATTGGATGGGAATTTAGGAGATTTGTACAGCCCTTACGATCCAATTATTCGTTCCCAGGGAGATGTCAGTTTCAACAGCTATATAGGAAATTCCTTACATATCTTGGCAGGGGGTAGGGTAGATATTTCAGATTTTATAGTAATTACAGGCAAAGAAGCAGGAGAAGACGGAATTGACTTTATTTCTGAAGAAGTTACGCTATCAGATGGAGAAAAGATATCTATTGACGGTAAAGCTCAACCAACTCTAGATATACGTGCTGGAGTAAAACAAGATGTTATTAATGGTTTTCCAGAAATTACGGGTCAAAATAATGACGATTTTTTCAATGCTGATATTTCCAATTTATCGTCAAATTCAGATTTTTCTTTCACCAATTCGTCGAATATAAATTCGTCAAATAGAGCAGACATAAAAGTTGGCACCATTGTTTTTGCCAATATTGATAATTTACTCAGGCTTTTATTTATAAATCCTAACATTAATCTTTCAGAAATAATCTCTGACAATTTCTTGTCTGGAACAGTTTTATTAACAAATAAGTATCAGCCTAATACCCAATTACAAGGAGATATTGAAGTTTCAAGTACCGTTGATTCCTTATTGCCAAATCTAGTAAGTAGTCTTGATTCTTTATTGCAAAATCAGCCAATTTCCCTTGATTCCTCACTGCCAATTCTACAAAATTTCCCAAATCTGGCAATTCAGATAGGTGATGTAAATGATGGAGGTTCGGTTACTGTTGACTCTCGTGGTAGCATCAATCTTAATGGCATAATAAATGTCTCAGCAATTCCTAATAATTTAAATTCTGATAATTTAGGTTTTGATGGAAATGGAGGAGACGTAAAATTTTTAGCGGACAATAATATAATTCTTAAACCCAACTCTTTGATTGCTTCTATTGGTAAATTAGGAGGAAAGCTTACCCTAGAAAGTGGCAATGAACTTTTAGTTGAAGATAGTGGTGTTGTGAGTTTGACAACAATGACAGCCGGTGAAGGGAAAGGAAAACCTCTAATTATTAAAGCCAAAAACTCGATCGGGATTATTAATAATAATGGTATAGATACTAGCAATTTGCAACAATTGTTAGATATTTTTGGAGCGGGTAGCGATTCAATAATAAGCGGACTCAATATTATTAATAACTCTGGTTCCCAAGGTGTAGGTTCTGGTTTAGCTACTACTACTTTGGGGTCAGGAGATGCCGGAGATTTAACGATTGATGAAACTGCTAAATTAACAATCAAGAATAATTCTTCCTCAAATAGAAGTGTGGTTGGACTTGCTACAACTAGCCTACGGCGCAGCACGGGCGACGGTGGAAAATTATTTGTTAATGCCGACGAGATAGAAATTTCTGGCAACGAACCTGGACAATTTAGTCGAATTCCTAATGATGAACTAGCTAACGAGATACGACAAATTATTACAGGTATCACATCAGCGACTCAAGCAAATGGTAATGCTGGAGAAATTAAGATTAATACCAGCAAACTAACCATTCAAAATGGTGCTGCAATCACCGCAGGAATCCCTTTTAGAGACGAAAATGCTGGGGATGGAGGAATTTTAAACATCAATGCCAATGAGTCAATAAAATTAACAGGTAAAGCTAGTTTAGCAAGTGGTACTAGAGGAAGTGGTTTTGCTGGTGAATTGATTTTAAATACAGGTAAACTGATTCTTGAGAAGGGTGCAGTTATTGCCAGCGATACCAGTAGCTCAGGAGATGCAGGTGATTTAAATATTACAGCCGATCGGCTTTCCATCAGCGATGGTTCGCGCATTGGTGCAGCAACTGCGGGCAAGGGGAATGGAGCAAATATAACTATTAAAGAATCAAGTTTGGTTGAGTTAGCTGGTAGTACAAGTGTAATTGATGATAATGGTACGGAAGTACCCATACCCAGTGGTATTTTTGCTAACTCTCAAGGCTCAGGTAAAGCCGGAAATATCGATGTTGACACAGAAAAATTAATTGTCCGGGATGGGGCTGTGTTATCTACCCAGGTATCTAATACTTCAGAAGAAGTTGGAGGTAATCTCGCAGTTTCAGGCAATATATTAGAGGTTACTGGAGGTGGACAGCTACGAACAACCACAGAAGGTAAGGGAGATGCAGGAAATATTACTCTGGATGTAACTGACCAAATTACTTTAGAAGGAAACGAAAGTGGATTATTTGCGAATACAGATCTTGGCTCTGAAGGTAAAGGAGGCAATATCTTAACTGGTAAAACCACTGAACAAAATGATGGTAGTACTTTAATTACACCTCAAACCGTCAAAACTGTAGCTATCCGCAATGGTGCAAAAATCGGTGTGGATAGCGAGGGAAAGGGAGAAGGTGGAGAAGTTGAAATTCAAGCTGGTTCTCTTACTCTTGACAATAAGGCAGCAATTTCTGCTGAAACTACTAGCAATACAGGTGGCGATATTAATTTAAAAGTTCAAGATGTACTGCTAATGCGTAATCAAAGTAATATTTCTACCACCGCAGGTACTAACGAACAACCAGGAGATGGAGGTAATATAACTATTTCTAGTGGTTTTCTTGTAACTGTTCCTAATGAAAATAGCGATATCACTGCTAACGCTTTTGAAGGTAGTGGAGGCAAGATTAACATCGCATCCGAGAGAATCTTTTGGATGGAGCCGCGTAATCGTGAAGAGTTAGTTGAATTTAATGGTTCTTCTGTTGAATTAGACCCTAGTCTTCTACTTACGAATGATATTACCGCTTTTTCTCAACAAAACCCCGATTTAGATGGACTAATAACCATCGATTTACTTAATACTGTAGACCCCAGCCGGGGATTAACCCCGTTACCCACAGCATTTGTAGATCCTTCAGAATTAATTGACCAAACCTGCACGCTTAGTAGCACCAAAAGTTCAAGTCAGTTTGTAAATACGGGACGTGGTGGATTACCACAAAGTCCCAGCAATCCCCTTAACCCAGATGCCACGGTGAGGCGACTGGCTAAACCCATTGCACGGCGATCGCAATCTCGTTCCCCTCGATCGCTAGCACCATCACCAGATAACAAATACTCAGAATCGATTGTAGAAGCTCAAGGGTGGGTGAAATTACGTAACGGAAAAATTCGATTGGTTGCACAAGCACCTTCAGTTACACCCCAAGGAAACTGGCAAACTACCACTGGATGTTATGTACGTTAGACTCTCACAGAGGTTATTGCAATTCTGGCTTGTACTCTCCTTAACAACTTTGAGCGGTATAGTAAATTGCACCACTAAAGTACAGGCTGCACAAGCTCAAGGTTCTGTTCCAACGGCAAGCAAACCTCTATACTATCCACAAAAATATTCAAGACAACTCACAAATGCTGTAAGTATTGAAGTATTTGAGAAAATAGCTCAACTTCCTCAAGAACCTCAACCTAATACAATTCCTAGAGAATTACCACCCCCTGCACCACCGCTTCCATCTCCCGAACTACCTCCACCCCCAGAAGAACTACTCAAACCTTCCCCACAACCTCTAAATCCTGAAGAACAGCCTATTAATATTCCTGGAAGTGTGACAATTCAAAGGTTTGAGTTTAAAGGAAGTACTATCTTTACTCCGAAAGAACTTGATGCTGTTACCAAAGAATTTACTAATCGTCCCATCACTTTTAAAGAATTAACAGAAGCCCGCAATGCAATTACCAAACTTTACACAGCCCGATGTCAGTCCGATAGTAGTGAAAAATTAAAACGAAGTCTTGAACTAAAACGAAGTCTTGAACTAAGAAAAATTTATCGTTTGAATCAAAATCTGTACTACTCCATTAAAAAGAAATCGAAGTCATGCTATGTCAACTCTGGAGCTTATATCCCGCAACAGGATTTTGAGGACGGTGGTACAGTAGAAATTCGGGTTATTGAGGGAGAGTTAGAAGAGAAAATTAAAATTGCTGGTACAAAAAGACTCAATTCTAGCTATATCCGCAGCCGTTTAGCTATAGCTACAGGTAAGCCGTTAAATCTCAACCGTCTTCGGCAAGCTCTACAACTATTGCGATTGAATCCCTTAATCGAAAATATTTCCGCAGAACTTTCTGCTAGCACTCGTCCTGGTAAAAGTATTCTAAATGTTACAGTCAAAGAAGCACCAAGCTTTACAACACAACTTAATACCGATAATGGGCGATCGCCAAGTGTGGGTAGCTTTCGTCGAGGTATTAATTTAACTGAGGCTAATTTGCTGGGATTTGGAGATGGCTTAAGCTTTAGTTACACGAATACTGACGGTAGCAATGGTGTAGGTGTAAATTATACTTTACCCTTGAATCCTTCTAATACTACTTTCGAGCTGGCTTACGGCAGTACAAGCAGCGATGTTATAGAGCCTGATTTCGAGGTACTAGGTATCGAATCAGACTCGCGCTATTACGAACTGAGTTTGCGCCATCCACTGGTACAAACACCTACCCAGCAGTTTGATATTGGCTTAAATTTATCACGTCGGGAAAGCGAAACTTCTCTTTCCTTCGATGACATTGGACCTTTTCCCATTTCCCCCGGTGCAGATGAGCGGGGACGAACAAGGGTTTCGGCAGTCCGCTTTTTTCAACAATGGACTAGAAGCAGACCCAAAGAAGTTTTAGCTTTTCGCTCCCAATTTAGTGTTGGACTTGATGCTTTAAACTCTACTATTAACAGTAACGCACCGGATAGCCGCTTTTTTGCTTGGCGAGGGCAAGGACAATGGCTACGTTTGATTGATGATGATGCAGAATTATTGCTGCGTGCAGAGGTGCAGTTAGCAGATAATCCTCTTTTATCCATTGAACAGTTTGGCATTGGCGGAATAGATAGCGTGCGGGGATATCGTCAAGATGCTCTACTTACTGATAATGGGGTTTTAGCTTCCGCAGAACTACGTTTACCAATCCTTCGTGTAAGGGAGGTAGATGGTGTTTTACAACTTACCCCGTTTATTGAGTTTGGCAGCGGCTGGAATAATAATACACCTAACCCAGACACCAATACATTATTATCCACTGGTCTTGGCTTGCGCTGGCGTATGGATGATTACTTCTTAGCCAGATTTGACTGGGGTATTCCCTTAGTCTCTTTTCCTTCGAGTGATAGAACATTACAAGAGCAAGGTTTATACTTTTCTGTCCTATGGAATCCTTTTTAAAATATACACTTGTATTTATCCTTGTGCTGCTATTAGCATTTTTTTCGCATTCGTTTGTACCAATTACGCAAACAGGATTTGTTGTTGCAACACAAAACGGAGTAGATGCTTCGGATTTAATGCAAGAAGGTAAAAAACTGTACGAAGCAGGCAATTTTTCCGCAGCCGTTACAACCTGGAAGAAAGCAGTCAAAGCTTATCAAAGAGAACAAGATAAAGAAAATCTTGCCCTTGCGCTTAATAATCTTTCCTTAACCTATCAAGAATCGGGAAAGTGGAAAGATGCAGAAGTTGCGATATCACAAGCCTTAGATATCTTACGTTCTATACCAGAAAATCTTGCCCATGCTCAAGCATTGGATACTAAAGGTCATCTCGAATATATTCAAGGTAAAACTCAAAAAGCCCTAGATATCTGGAAACAAGCTGCTCAAATTTACGAAAAATTGAATGACAATGAAGGAATTTTAATCAATAAAATCAATCAAGCGCAAGCACTTCAATCATTAGGTTCTTTGCTTCAAGCAAAGGATATTTTGGATGAACTAGAAGAATCATTGCAAAATCAAAAAGACCCTACTTTACAGATTACAGGATTACGTAGCCTTGCTAATACCTATGCATCACTGGGAAATTTAAGTAAGTCAAAACACATATTACATAAAGAACTTAAACTTTATCAAAAACTCCAGAATATTGAAATAAACAAAGAACAAGAAAGTAATATTCTGATTAGCTTAGGTAATATTCAAAGGATGACGGCAAATCAAACTAGAGAGAAAAGAGAAGCTAGAAGTTATAACGAATACAATAAATGCAAAAAATATAAAATTTCTCAAGAAGAAAATAAAATATATAACGAGGAAAAATTAGCGAATGATGCTTTAAATTATTATATTCAAGCAGCAAAGATTGCTCAAATTAGTTACGAGACACAAATTCAGGCAGAAATTAATCAACTTAGTTTATACCTAGAACTTAATAAAGAAAATGAAGCGAAAAACTTATGGAATAAAATTCAAAGTCAGAATTTAGATAAACTTCCACCTAGTCGCACAAATATCTACGCTCATATTAATCTTGCTAAAAGTCTGAATTGTTTTACTTCCTTAAAAGACTACAATCATAAAAGAAAAGAACTTTTGTCCACTGCTATAAAACAAGCTCAACAAATAGGAGACAAACGAGCAGAATCTTACGCTCTGGGTAATCTCGGCCATTTATATGAGAATACAAATCAGTTGTTATATGCCCAAAAACTGACACAAAAAGCACTTTCAATTGCCAAAGCCTATCATACTCCAGAAATCGCTTACCGTTGGCAGTGGCAATTAGGACGTATTTATGCTCAAGGTGATAAGCAAGAAGCTATAAATAATTATGAAGAAGCAGTTGAAACACTCAATTCTGTTCGTCAAGATTTACTAACCGCAAACTCAGAAGTTCAATTTTCTTTTCGGGATAGTGCAGAACCAGTATATCGTGAATTAGTTGATTTACTTTTGAATCAAAATGAAATAAAGAGAGCAAGTACAAAAATTCTTAAAAAAGCCATTGGGGTGATTGATTCGCTCCAACTCGCTGAACTGGAAAATTTCTTTCGATGTAATTTACTAGGTTTACAACAAGTGCAGCTTGAAAAAGTTGTCGAAGAAAAAGACCCAACAGCAGCAATTATTTATCCTATTATTGTGAAAAATGGGTTAGAAGTCATACTAAAATTACCAAACCAACCAAATCCAATTCATTATAGTGTTCCGGTAAAGCAGATTGACTTAGAACGTACTCTTGAACAACTGCGTCAGAAACTCACAGACCAGTATTCTGGTCGCGATGAATATGAACCTTTATCTGCTAAAGTTTATGACTGGCTGATTAGACCAGCCGAAGAAAATGAATATTTAAAAACCGAAAAAATCAATACTTTGGTTTTTGTACTAGATGGTTATTTCAGAAATATTCCCATATCGGCTCTGTGGGACAATGAAACAAAGCAATTTTTAATTAATAAGTATGCTGTCGCGATTACTCCGGGTTTACAACTGTTAGGACCAAAACGTTTGGAAAGAAAGCAATTAAAAGCTCTAGTTGCGGGGTTAACTACAACTAAGGAAAGCGCAATAAATATTGATGGTATACAGTTTCAATTTGACTCTTTACCATATGTAGATAATGAAGTGGAAAAAATCAAGGAGATTTTGCCAGATTCTACACTAATTCTAAATGAACAGTTCACAAGAGAAAAATTAATTAGTAAGCTTAATTCCTCTTCTTACCCTATAGTCCACCTAGCAACTCATGGAAATTTCAGTTCCAATCTACAAGAGACTTTTATACTGACTGCATCTGATAGTTATATTAATATAAATGAATTACAAGATTTATTGAAAACTGGAAAAGCAAGTAAACCAGATGCAATTGAGTTAATAGTTTTCAGTGCTTGCGATACAGCAGCAGGTGATAAATGGGCAACTTTAGGAATGGCAGGAGTCGCGATAAAGGCAGGAGCAAGTAGTACCATGGGAACTCTATGGTCAGTAGAGGACAAGTCTACTTCATTATTGATTGATAAATTCTATCAAAATTTGAAGTTAAAATTAGATAATAAACCATTAAGTAAAGGTGAATCTCTCCAACAAGCTCAACTTGATTTACTGGCAAATAAAAATTACCAACATCCTTATTTTTGGTCTCCTTTTGTTATAGTTGGAAATTGGCTATAATAAATCAAAATCATTAAAGTAAGTAAGTCGGCACAAATAAAGTATCGCTATTTAACAGAATGTAAATTACCCTTAAACCTTTATAGCGTTCCTACAGCAACTGAGGTACAGTTTGGTTCTTTCCCCTCTCCGCTAACTTGGAGAGGGGTTAGGGGTGAGGTTTCTAGGTGTACTTCAATAGACTGAGAAACGCTATATCGCTACTTGCTACTTGCTACTTGCTACTCGGGAGCATCCCAATTTTGAAAAAATATTTTATCCGACACCCTATAAGGGTGCG
>ERZ1740052.511-NODE-511-length-13336-cov-18.726828_pt1 | contig 13336 bp, 9 predicted proteins | sample MGYA00581750_ERZ1740052 | MGnify/ENA primary metagenome ERZ1740052 (study PRJEB43018, sample SAMN04849743) | marine metagenome | isolation source: floating plastic debris | place: Pacific Ocean | collected 2008-08-30 | study: EMG produced TPA metagenomics assembly... | reverse complement strand
CGAAGAAACGCTCGGCATTTTCGCCTTCGTTAACGTAATCCATCTCCTCAAAGATGCGCTCGCCTAATTCATCGAGAATACCTACTAAGTCGCTACGTACTTGCTTGAGAGCTTTTTGTCCCCAAGCTGAAACTCGGCGCAGGATATATAAATCAATGGTTATGCGCTCGCGTAAGTCGGGACGTTGAACTTTAATTGCAACTTCTTCACCAGTACTTCTTAATCGACCTCGATAAACCTGCCCTAAAGAAGCAGCGGCTATTGGGTCTGGTGTCATCTCAGTATAAATTTCTTCCGGACGCGCACCAATTTCTTCTTCAATAAATTGATAAGCAAGCTCGTTGGGAAAAGGTGGTAATTTATCCTGTAGCTGAGTAAATTCTTCTAAATATACTGGAGGAACCAAATCTGGCCTAGTGGACAATGCTTGTCCGATTTTAATATATGCAGGTCCCAACCTTGTTAACAATTCTCGTAATTGAACGGCACGACGACGGTCGGTTTTGACTTTTTTCCCAAGTTTGGTATCAAACCACACGCCAAAAGCAAAGCTGATAGCAGGAGCTAAAACCGTGAATATGCGTCCCAAAACCTGCAAAGGTCTTTTTCGATAATGCGCTGCGATTCCCGAAGCATCGTAACGCAACCCTAAATGTTCGCTTGTTGTCTCTTCTAATAGGCTACTCTTTCGGCGTTCTATGGTCGTCGGGAATTCAACAGTGGTGGTATCTACTTTATTTTCTGCAAGCACTAATTTAGTCTCTTGTGGTGTGGATTTTGGAGGAACTGTCTTCATAATTCATGAATTTATCGCACGGCAGTTCAAAAGTTAAGTATTGTAACAATTGCTTTCATAAGTGTAACTCATTATGGAATTGGGGAATGGGGCATTGGGGATTGGGAATTGGTAATTGGTAATTGTTAAGAGTTACAGATGAGTAATTATTTCTCCCCATCTCCCTATCCTCATCTTCCTTTACTATGCCCAATCCCCGATGCCTAATCCCCAGTCCCAATTATTATCTTTAACCTTTTTTAACCTTAGACCTTTGACCTTTAACCTTTAACCTTCTAAACTGAACTTGGTACAATTGTTCGCGAGTAATTCTTTTTTAATCTTAAATTTAGTGGCTATTCGAGGTTGTTTGGACTTAATTTTAGTATCACAAACAGTATCTCAAACTGTAGAACTATCCGCGTCTGCCTTAACGGAGAATAAATCTTCATGTTGCTCTCCCTTTTTATAGAGAACTTTGCTCTAATCGACAAGTTGGATTTAGAATTCGGTGCTGGGTTAAATGTACTTACGGGTGAAACCGGTGCTGGTAAATCGATTATTCTTGATGCTATCGATGCTGTTTTGGGTGGAAAGGTATCGAGTCGGGTAATTCGTACTGGCAGCAAACGAGCAATGATAGAAGGTACTTTTACTTCTAATTCGGCTTTGGCTGCTTGGTTGACGGAACAGGAAATTGATTTACTTGATGAAAATTCCGTAGTTGTAAGTCGTGAAGTTACTGCAACTGACCGTAGTGTCCGCAGTCGTTCGCGGGTAAATGGTGTATTGGTAAATCGCCAGTTTATGAACAATTTGCGGGAGCGTCTGGTGGAAATTACCGCTCAGGGACAAAACGCACTGGTGGGACAGTCTACACAGGTTCGTAACTGGCTCGATTCCTATGGTGGTGATGGGATAACAAAACAGCGTTCGGTTGTATCTGCTGCTTTTAGTCGCTACCACGAAGCGCATTTATTGTTAGAACGTCGTCGGACTTCGGAACGAGAGCGGTTACAAAAGCTGGATTTATTAACTTATCAAGCTAAGGAATTAGGGGAAGCAAATTTAAACGAACCCAATGAATTAGAAAAGCTTTTACAAGAGCAAGAACGTCTCAATCATGTTGTTGAATTACAACAGATGAGTTACAAAGTTTACGAAGATTTATACCAAAGTGATGGTGGAGGTTCCACAGCTACGGACTTGCTGGGAAATAGTGAAGCTACCTTGATGAATATGGTAGAGTTCGACACTGAGGAGCTTCAGCCACTTTTAGAATTAATTAGAGATGCTCAGTCAGCAGTTACGGAAGTAGCGCGACAAATTAATGCTTATGGAGATGCTTTGGAAGCAGACCCCGAAAGGTTGGATGAGGTAGAAGAAAGAATTCGGGAGTTAAAACAAATTTGTCGTAAATATGGGCCTTCGCTGGCTGAAGTTATCGAACATTACAACGGTATTCAAGAGCAGTTGAACGAACTTAATGATGGTGAGAAAACTATTGAAAGTTTAGAGAAGCAAGAGCAGGAATGTTTGAATAAACTGACTTCAGAATGCAGCAAATTAACCAAATTACGTAGCGCTACAGCAGCTTTATTAGAAGCAGAAATTATTAGGGAATTGAAACCCCTAGCAATGGACAAAGTGCAATTTAAAGTTGAGTTAGCACCTATTGCTCCCACTGCAAACGGCAGCGATAAAGTCAGTTTTTTGTTTAGTCCCAACCCTGGTGAACCGCTGCAACCGCTCTCGGAAACTGCTTCCGGTGGTGAAATGAGCCGCTTTTTACTCGCGTTGAAAGCTACTTTCTCGGCTGCGGATAGTCCGGGAACAATGGTGTTTGATGAAATCGATGTGGGTGTCTCCGGTAGAGTAGCTCAAACTATTGCGGAAAAACTGCATCAATTAAGTTTGCAGCTTCAGGTGCTGTGCGTAACTCACCAACCATTAGTAGCAGCAATGGCTGATAGACATTTTCACGTTAATAAGCAGGTGATTAATAAGTTAAAAGGTAAAAAAGAGAATAACGGTCATGGGGAAGAGCGGACAGTAGTTAGAATTACGGCTTTAGATAACCTGACAAAACGACGAGATGAACTAGCGCAGTTAGCTGGTGGAAAATCCGCGAGTGATGCTGTTGCTTTTGCCGATTCCTTATTAGCTAAAGCAGCGACTCATCGAGAAGGAAAAGAGAAAGGTAAAGGGAGAAAGAAGAAAACGTAATTATTAGAATTAATTTAGAGACGTTACAGTGTAATATCATGTTCGCTTAATCGCTTATAAATAAAAATATGTTCGTAGTTGAGTTTTAAGGCTGACAATAATAAGTGCTAAAGCGCAACTGCGAGCTTTAAATTATAAGTAATCATCCGAACTTGACATAACGTCTTTTAATCACGTATTTAGGTGATAATCACAAAATAATTTGATATTAATGCATAAATAGTACATTATATAAATTAGGGCTTACGTAAAAATAAGGTAACTATGTCATTACGAGCGACAGCGATGTAATCCCAGCAAAATGTTGGAATTTCCCCCTACAGTGCATTCCAGTCGCAATGATTATTTTACTTCGCGTAAGCCCTGCAAATAATATTTCCTTGACTAGTTGTTATTATTTTTTAGCTAGTCGTAATTATATTAATAAAATCAGCTTTTAGATAAATAAATATACTATTTATGTCCTACAAAGATTTTAATATTTCCGAAGTAGCACAAAAATTTGATTTAACATTAGTCGGAGATAATAGTTTTTTCCCAAAAATTAAACCTGTTTCACCTCATCCCTGCTTATTAAAATATTTAGAAGAAAGTATTCCTTTAGCGATTGCAATGGGTACGGGTAAAGCACGCTCAGAATTAATTATTACCCCAATTATATTTGAATTAAGAAAGCTGTTTAACAAAGAAATCAGTTTTTTTCTGGTGAAGAATTCAATGTTGATGAAAATTTGGCATTGACAGGAGTTTGTGATTTTATAGTTAGTCTTTCTCCCGAGCAGTTATTTATTGAAGCACCGGTATTAGTAATTATAGAAGCTAAAAAAGAGAACTTAAAAGATGTTTTAGGACAGTGTATAGCTCAAATGGTAGCAGCACAAAAGTTAAATGCAAAACATGATGAATCACTAACTATTTATGGAAGCATCACAAATGGAAATATATGGAACTTTTTGAAATTAGAAGAAGATATTGTCACTATTGATTTTACTGAATATTCAATTTCGCCATTTGAAGAGTTGTTAGGAATTTTGGTGTGGATAATTGAAGATACATTTAATTAAATATGGCTCTCCTAGACTAAATATGTTTAATTAATAGCAGAAATATTAATTTTTCCAAAATTATAATTTATTTTTTCTTTCTTTAATAAATATTTCCATATTTTCATATGAGGTATTTCCTTCTACCCATATTTCAATAAGCTCTTTAGCTAATTGTGCTGATTCCTCAGAAAGTTCGCACCCAATTACTATTTCCTCGACAAAATCTTGTGTTTCATCAATAGGACCAAATTTATCCATCCATGCTCCAAAAATTATTTTATCTTCAGTAGGTTCATGTTGATAAATAGCAATACCTTTTTTACTATCTGGAGATATCAAACTATACATTGGATTACCATCTAAAAATGGAGTTCCATCACAAAAATGAACGTTTAACCATACCTTCCATCCATGTTTTTGTCCAAGATATTTGACAATAGTTTTCTCGCATAAATTGCGCCAAAAATCTTCAGCAGCTTTGTATTGCTCAAGGTTTGACAAAAAGTTTTTATATAAATGACGAACCATAGATTAAATAAATTTTGCAACAAATACGGATGATGGTACATTATCCTGAACGATAACACACCCGACAGAAAACCTCTCTTAAACCTCTTCCCTCTGCGCTCTCTGCGCTCTCTGTCTTGGAAAGTTGCTCTTGGGGGAAACCCCCAAGACCGCACTTTCCGCTGCGGTTAATAATAAAATATTTAATACCAAAAAAGTAACCTAAAAATGACATCAACTATCACAAAAAATACTTCCGAAATCAATAAATTACCAGCAGGAGGTAAAAATCCAAATCAATTTGACGTATTAGAAGCTTGGTACCCGATTCATTATATTGACGACTTAGATAAATCCAAACTTACCCGTTTTACTATCCTTAATAAAGACGTTGTAATTTGGTGGGATAAACAAACTTCTGCTTTTAAAATTTTTGAAGATAAATGTCCCCATCGTCTCGTACCTTTATCTGAAGGAAGAATTGCAGAAGATGGACTTTTGGAATGTCCCTATCACGGTTGGGCTTTTTCTGGTAATGGTGAATGTGAACGCATTCCCCAACAACCGGAAGGAAAAAGAGCAGAAACTTCTCAAAGAGCTTGTGTTAAATCTTTTCCAACATCTGTTAAACAAGGGTTATTATTTATCTTTCCTGGGAAGCCAGAAAATGCAGAAAAAATTGAAGTTCCAATTATTGAAGCTATCGAAGAAACTCCAGATGAATGGGTTGTTTTAAACACTTTTCGGGATTTACCTTACGATGCTTTAACATTATTAGAAAACGTCATTGATTCGAGTCATATTCCTTTTACCCATCACGCTACCGTTGGTAATAGAGATAGCGTTTCACCAGTGGAATTAGAATTAGTTGAATCGGGAAAAAATGGTTTTACCGGAATTTGGCAAGATGGGCCGAGAAAAGGTACTTTAGGAAAACAAGATACAAGTTTTATTGCACCGGGGTTTGTATGTCATGATTTAACCGCAAAGCAATTAGGTAGAACTTTGACGGTGGTTTACGCTACTCCCATTCGTAAAGGTGAATGTCGTTTATTTGCACGTTTTCCTTTCAAATTTGCTTCAAAGTTACCTGCTTTCTTTATTAAACTAACTCCACGGTGGTATTCTCACATTAGTAATAATCGGATTTTAGAAGATGACCAAATTTTTCTACATTATCAAGAGCGTTTCTTAGAAGAATCTGGAGGAAGTCCCAATTTTAATAAAGCATTTTATCTACCTACCAAAGCTGATACTTACGTTTCAGAATTGAGAAAATGGGTAAATCAATATAACGCAAATCCATTTCCCGGAGAAACTTTACCACCAAGATTATCAACAGAAAAACTTTTAGATAGATACAATTCCCATACTAAACATTGTGCAAGTTGTAGAAAAGCACTCGCAAGAATCAAACAATTGAGGATTTTAATTACGGTTCTCGCAGCAGTTACTTGGGCAATGATACCATTAACATATTTTCTACAAAATCAATCAGTAGTTTTACCATTATCATTTTCCGGAATATTTCTTTTATCTCTTGCTGGGTGGTTTGGTTTAGGAAGACTAGAACAGCGGATGACCCGAGGTGAAGAAATACCCCCGCGTAATTTACCCTAAATCAAGAGATGTAGGAGTGCTACGTTTCCCAAAAATGGTGCAACAAACCGAAATTATAAAAACATCCCTATAGTGTATATAAACCCGGTTTTTTCAAAAAACCGGGTTTATTGATTCTCATAAAAAAATTAAGAGTGCTATAACTGACGTATCAAATTTTATAGTCTATTTTGATATGCGGTAAAAAGTTATGAATTTACAAGAAACTCAATTACAAATTTATAAGTTGAAGCAAGAAATGACTTTAACTTTAGATAATCCTAAATCAGTTAAGTTACAAGTAAAGAACATCAACTTGATTCAAAAGCAATTAAAAGTAATTAAAAAGCAAATTAATCTTGTGGTTAAACAAATTAATCAACAAGCTACACAAACAACTCCTGATAGCATTGTTTCAGTCGGACTAGATTTATTTGGTAAGCGTAAATTAGCGGGTCAAGTAAGACAAAGTACAAGGAAAGCAATTCAATCAGAAAAAATTAGCCTGAGACAACCTTATATTGATGTTAAAGACTATATTGACCAAACAATATTAGAAGGAGATAAATTAAAATTAAAAGCGGAACAATATTTATTTATCTTCATAGCGAATTTTTAATTTATATAGATAACTTTTTTTTACGAAGCTGAAACTTTTCCCCCTCAAACAAATTCTAATTAAATAGCACTATAAATCTCTCTATAATGTCCGAAATATCTCGTAGACAATTTATCAAACAAAGTACAACTGCTATAGTCAGTCTTTCTTCTATCAGCTTACTTAAATTACTATCAGATTCAGTTTCCGCTGCTGAAACAGTAACTGGGAATCTCGAAGTACAAATTCCCAAATTGATGAGAAATAACCGCATCCCCGGAATTTCTCTAGCCATAATTAGAGATGGAGAATTATTCTGGAATAAAAGCTTTGGAATCAAACACAAATATAGGAAAATATCGGTTAATAATGAAACAATCTTCGCTTGTGCTTCTTTAACTAAACCATTATTTGGTTATGCTGTTTTAAAAATGGCTGAAAGAGGAGAAATTGATTTAGATGCACCTTTAACAAAATACACCGATAAACCATTAATCCCCGATTCTCGAATTCAAAAAGTGACTGCTCGCAGAGTATTGTCTCACACCACTGGTTTTCCTAATTGGAGCGGTAGCAAACCAGTGTGGTTTAAAAATAATCCAGGGACAAAATTTGGTTATTCTGGGGAAGGTTTTCTATATTTACAAACTGTAGTTGAAAAACTTACCGGACAACCTTTAGAAGAGTATTTACAACAGCAAATATTGAAACCTTGGGGAATGAATAGCAGTAGTTTAATTTGGCAACCAGAATACACTAATATTGCTAGTTACGGACACAATCGTCAAGGTAAACCTAGAGCGATGAGTAAACCAAAAGCAGCGGTTTCTGCGGGAAGTTTACGTACTACTGCTGCTGAATACGCTCAATTTCCTATAGCGATGATGAAACCGGGAACAGTTGATAGTAATTATTTAACAGAAGCAAGTTTACAGAAAATGCTAACTCCCCAAATTAAATTAAGCTATTCATTAGATTGGGGTTTGGGTTGGGGATTGGAAAAAACTAATAAAGGAAACTTTTTTTGGCATTGGGGTGATTTAGTTACTTTTAAAAGTTTTATTGTCGCTTCCAAAGATTTAAAAACGGGAATTGTGATTTTAACAAATAGTCAAAACGGGTTAAAAATCTGCGAAAGAATTGTTAATCAAGCAATTGGTGGAAAACATCCTGCATTTAAATATTGGATGATTGATTATTAATTATATTTAATTTATAATCTCACCCTTAATCTTTCTCTTTATCAAGAAGAGGGAAAATATAAACTACAGCACCTTGCAGGTAAATGAAGTACAGAAAAATTTTATAAAACTCTTGTGGTACGGGCATCCCTGCCCGTTAGAATGTACTTCATGAAGGTGAAATATGCTGTAATTAATAACCTCACCCTCAATCCCTCTCCTTATTAAGGAGAGGGAAATAATATCTATCTATAGCTAATTATTTAACTTTAGCTAACATCATATTCGACTGATTAACATTGAATTTATATCCGATACCAAAATCCAAAGGTTTGATATCTTTATTACTCGCATAAGCCCTTTTCAAATCTGCTTGATAGCGACTGCTAAATAAACCAATGGGACGACTATAACTACCGTAGAATTCCAAATCCCATTTAGCACTATCAAAAGACTTTAAAGGCATTCCAGAATCATCTTGTAATACATGAGAACTGGTTGCTAAAATTGTATCTCTAATACCAGAAAAGCTATTGTTATACATTAAGTAAGAAGCCGCTTTCAGATAAGTTACGGGTTCCTTAAGTTGACTAATAAACTGTGTCAATTCAGGATGCTTGATTAAACCTGAATTTGATAAATCCGTAGAGAAATAGTACAAAGTACGAGTTTCGGATTCTCCTTGAGGAACAAAAGCAATTTTTACTCCTGGAACCATTCCTTTTTCAAATTGTTTGACTTTCGCATTTTGGTCTAAGCCAATATACTGTAAATTCAGAATACGATTATTAGTACGTGCCATAAACACGTATAAAATTGGTAATACCCCTTGCTTTCGTAAATCAACCTTCATATCATTAGTACGAAAGAAGCTGAATTGCAAAATTTCTGATAAAGAACTTCTTGCTTTACTTAATGCTCTATTACTTTCACTCGCAGAAAGTTTAGCAAAATCTGGAACGCTACCTACTGGTTCTAAACCAATTAAAATTAATTCCTTAGCTTTAGGAAATAGAGAGAAAGAATAAAGAAAATCTGGGCCGCTAAAAGGATAGAAAACAGTTGGAGATTTAGCATTAATTGCTTGTAACTCCTTTTCTCTCCAGTTTCTTACCTTTCCTAGCTGTTGATTTTCTAATCTAGACCAGGCATTTTTATAGTAATTCTGATGGGAATTCCAACCTCTCACCTGCTGTACTTTAGCTAAAGGACTTTGACTATCAACTTCCATCCCCGCAAGCAATTTTGCTGTATCGGTTAATTTTGCAGATTTTGCTTTATCAAATTTAGCTAATGGGTCTACAGTTTTAGTTGTTTTAGCATTTTTTGCTGCATCATTATTAGTATTATTCTGAGCATTTTCATTAGAACTACAGCCTTGCAGTAATAATAATCCACTAATAGCAGTACCAAAAATAGCGGTAAATAATTTATTGCTTTTCATGATTGTAGGGTAAAAACTCAAGGTAATTTATTGCAATTGAGGACTATCTTTCTTTCAACCGAGTTTGCTTTTGTTCGCTTTGAGAAGCAGAAACATAGTTTGCTTCCTCCTCAACTGAAGACCAGCCCAATTTGTTTTTAGAAGCGACAAAATAGACCATCAGACCAGCTAACATCGTCAACATTCCCGTTACTGATTCCGCAGGTTTATCAATTAAAAGAAATACCAACATCCACGAACTTATTCCTAAAAAGATAAGTGGTGTGAAAGGATAACCCCAAGTTTGATAAGGTCGGGGTGCTTCGGGATATCGAAAACGGTAAACAAAAACTCCTAAAACTGTAATAAATGAAGATAATGTGAGAGTAAATCCTAAATAAGTTAGTACTGCTTCAAAGCTAGATGTCAGTATGAATACAGTCACGAGGAATAGCTGTAGCAAAATCGCTAAATAGGGAATACCGCTGCTATTTTTCTTCGCAAGCAGTTTAAATAATGGGATATCTTCACCAATTGCTTGAGTAACTCTTGGACCAGCCAAAACCATTGAACTAATTGAACTAATTAGTCCTAATGAAATTAGAATACCCATGATTTTCGCTCCCATACCACCAAATATTTGATTGGCAGCGATGTATCCAATTTCCAATTCTCCGACTAACTTATTAATTGGTGTTGTATGTAAAAATATAAAATTTAATAGTAGATATAACCCCATTACAATTAGAGTTCCACCAATTAAAGAACGAGGTAGATTTTTTTCCGGTTCTTCTACTTCACTAGCTAAATAAACCGCTGCATTCCATCCTGAATATGAATAGGTTACGTAAACCAAAGAAATAGCAAAAGGAGAACTAAAAATTAAATTAACGTCTCCCGTTGAAGGTAAAAATCCTAATTGTTGAGATTCGCTCAAAGACAAACCGCAGACAATTAAAACTACAATTAGTAGAACTTTCAAAATCGTAAATATCTGCTGAAAATAACTACCAAATGTTTTGCTTTTACCATGAATCAAAGAAACCGCGATAACTACACCTAAAGCAATAGCTATTGAAGAAACCAGCGGAAATACGCTCTTAAAATATGCTCCCAAAGCCATAGCTGCGGCTGCTATCGGTGCAGCAAAACCCACTGTTACAGATACCCATCCAGATAAAAAACCAATCGCTGGGTGATATATCCGAGATAAATAATAGTATTCACCACCAGAATAAGGCATTGCGGCACCTAATTCTCCGTAGCTTAAAGCACCGCACAAAGCGAAAATCCCACCCACTAACCACAAGAATAAGAGGGTGAAACCAGACTTTATATCCACCACCTGAAAACCCAAGCTAGTGAATACACCCGTACCTATCATATTGGCTACTACAATACAGGTTGCAGTAAACAAGCCGATTGCTTGATTATTTTGTTGCTGATTGGAAGACATTAATATTTTTAAGCAAAATTACTGAGCTATCAGTGTTTTTAACAACTCATGTTTTAGCTTAGTGAATTACTTAATAGCATCCTGGGAAATGCCGAGATTTGTATGAAGTAAATTCAGATTTTTAATCAAAATCTTGATTGCCTAAGAATTAATACTTCATTTAATTGTATTTATAAATACACTCAGTTCTTAAATAGGAAGCTATAAGCTTTAAGATTGAATCAAATATCCGTATTGATACTAGACTTAATATATACTAAGTAATAAAACGCAAGAGCCTATCGGTAGAGAAATATTTCAAGATTTTTCTACCGGTAGTTAACTTTATGCATAACCTTTCCCTGGATTTGAGAGAAAACGAATCTGTTAAAATTATCGAGCTACTAGTGACCTGTCCCATTAGTTCTGATGGTGAATCAAAAATAATTTTTTTCTACCCCCTCCCTAATCAAAACCATCAAAACTTATGGGGTTCTTGAATGACCACATTTTGGCGAAGACTGAATAAAAATTGCTAGAGACTTTATACCCTCGTGAAAATAATTTTCAAAGTCAATTTTAATTATGGTTAGTACAATTTATTACGCTGCACCTGTTAATTTTAGAAAAAATTTGGGAATAATATCAACACAGTGATGTAGAAATTACAACTTTACTGTTCAATACCCAATGCTGCGAATATCTTGAGAGCAAATAGTCATAAATGAATAATAGTAGAGTCGATTGTTGTTTTACAACACTTCGACCACAAAATAAAAACAAGCAATTAAGTCATTTTTAATCTGCTGCTTATAAGTATATTTACGTTAATTATCTATTGCTTGAATTAATGTATTTTTTACCATAGTTAATTAGCAATAAAAATAGGAAAACACATTTTGCTTGATTATGAGTAAGTACCGAAACAACTATGTTTATCCACTTATTGCTTATCAAATCTATCTTGTTTTTCTTGTTTTCTTGTCTACGTATCTTTGTCAGTGACGTTTTCTCCCGCTGAAGCTTAAACTGTAAATAATACTAAAATTCGATAAGACATTAATGTAAGAATATTTTTTCTTTATTGAAGTTTAAAGAAAAAGGAGTTTCGTAAAAATAACTATGAATCTCTTTATTTCTTGACCTTAAGCCGATTTATTCAATAAGTCTCCGCTTGCATTCAAGTGAGATTGGCTTTGAAAAAAGGCAGATTTATCGTCCATAGCGAATCAATTAATAAAACAAATCTTATATCATAAGGCAACTATGTCAGTCTACCAACGTAGTCGCAATGAAACCACCGATTTAATGATTGGTGGAAATAATCAGGGTGAGCGCGACTTTATTCAAAATTCTGCTGGATTGGATGCTCTTGGTAATCAAGAGGAAGGAACTATTTCCACTTTCTTAGCTCCTTTAACCCAAGATACTTTTAAACAAGTTGTAAAAGATGTAGAGCATAAGCTACAGATTGTTAATCAAACCCTATCAATGCTCGATTCTAAAGGGTTTGAAGCTATCCTACAGGAAATGCTCCAATCTATCACCTTAAAAACTGGAGAGCTATTAGGTGCGGATAGGACAACAATATTCCTCCTGGATGAAGAGAAGCAGGAACTATATACGATAGTTGCTGAAGGGGAAGGGAAGCGTTCTTTAGAAATTCGCATACCAGCAAATAAAGGTATCGCTGGTGAAGTTGCAACTCATAAAAAAGTTGTGAATATCCCCTTTGACTTTTACAACGATAATCGTTCTTCTTTTGCACGGGAGCATGAAAAAAGAACTGACTATCGTACCTACACCATGTTGGCTTTACCTTTACTAAACGAACAAGGTAAATTGGTCGCGGTAGTACAGTTATTAAACAAACTAAAACCAATTAGCGATAGTGCAGCTCCTTTATCGGAACGGATTGATGATAAAGGTTTTACTGATGCTGATAAGCAACTATTTGAAGAATTTGCACCATCTATCAGATTAATCTTAGAATCATCGCGCTCGTTTTACGTAGCGACTCAGAAGCAACGAGCGGCTGAAGCTTTGATGAAAGCGATTAAGTCACTTTCCCAAAGCAGTCTTGATTTAGAAGAAACGCTCAAGCGGGTAATGGACGAAGCCAAACAGCTGATGAACGCAGACCGTTCAACTTTATGGCTGATAGACCGCGAGCGTCAAGAATTGTGGACAAAAATCACTTTAGATAATGGTTCCACCAAAGAGTTACGAGTCCCCATGGGTAAAGGTTTTGTCGGTCAAGTTGCATCAACCGGAAAGATATTAAATATTCCCTTCGATTTATACGACAATCCCGATTCTGACACAGCCAAGCAAATTGACCGCTCAAACGGCTATCGTACCTGTAGTTTGCTATGTATGCCAGTATTTAACGGGGACAAGCAATTAATTGGTGTAACTCAACTGGTAAACAAGAAGAATAAAAATCAATCTCCTGCTTACAATCCTGAAGATTGGCCAAAAGCTCCTCAATGCTTCCAAGCTAGTTTCGACCGTAACGACGAACAGTTTATGGAAGCTTTTAATAT
>ERZ1740052.510-NODE-510-length-13344-cov-4.512078_pt1 | contig 13344 bp, 9 predicted proteins | sample MGYA00581750_ERZ1740052 | MGnify/ENA primary metagenome ERZ1740052 (study PRJEB43018, sample SAMN04849743) | marine metagenome | isolation source: floating plastic debris | place: Pacific Ocean | collected 2008-08-30 | study: EMG produced TPA metagenomics assembly... | reverse complement strand
TCCTGCCTCTGATCTGTACTCAGTAGGCATCATTCTGTACGAACTACTGCTAGGCGATCGTCCCTTCTCAGGCTCTCCTGATGAACTCACGCGAGCCCACCAAACTCAGCTAGTTCCACTGCCGCCCACCCTCACTTTTGCGGCTCGACAGCTATTAAAAAAAGTCCTACACAAACACCCCGAACAGCGATTCTCCACCGCCGCCGCCATGCTGAGCGCCCTGCAAAATCTGACTTCGGCCACAACAACTTCGGCAACGACGACACGGTCGCAATCTTCCAAACACCCAATCGGCCTCTCCCACTCAACGCTCAACCAAGTACTCATGCCCATTCCTTCCAACGGTGTCATGGGCACTGTAGAGGCGCTTCTCTCCATTCCGCAGGGATGCTGCATTATTACAGAGCGATCGCTGCACATGCTCACCCCAAAGCGAAAGCTGATATCTATCGCCCGGTTCACTCAGCCCTGCTGGATAGCAGTTTCGCCAAATGGTAAATGGTTTGCAGCCATTGCTAAAAACAACAATCCAATATCAAGCTATTCAGCACCAAAGCAACAAAATAAAAAAGAACAAGAAAACCATCAAATCACAACAAAATCTACTCGCCGACACAACAACGGTATTTTGGGCTACATAGGAGAGCATTCTGGCCATCGCTGGCGTCGCGATATTACGCTCGCAGGCCCCTTACTCACGACCCTTCAAGCGCAGGTGCTACAGGTCATCGCGCTAGACAACCGCTATCTGCTGCGAGTGAGCACCACCGCATCTAAAACATACTTTGAATGCTTCACCCGGCGCGGTCAGTTTATCGGTGAATACACGCTAGACCTGCCGCTGGTCCAGGTCACACCCACCATAGTGCCCTACCAGCTCATGGCACTGAGCGCACCCACCCAGCACACTGCCGCCGCCGTTGTTCTCATCACACTCAATCCCTTTCAGGTTAGGCAAATTCATCTACCCATCGCGCCAGAACAGGTAAATGCTTTTCCATGGGGCTACCTAGTCAGCCATCAGCGCAAAGGACTATTGCTCGACAGCTCAGCACAAATGGCATGTGTGCTCACAGGACTCCCGCTAGATAATGCTGCAAGCACACCGACAAAGACGCTGTGCACTGGCCCTGCCGTACAGCAGGGCCCTACCATCGCAGCTATCAACAATCAAACAATTCAGATAGCCAATGCAAAACCCTCGAAAGCTACCGATCCATCCGTCAAAGGTTTTCAAACAAGCAATACCTCATCCCTGCTCGTCGCAGACATTTCAAAACTCGACCTTGGTATCATTTTCTAAGTGGTTTTAGGACTGTACGTATTAAGTCTGGGCAGACCTAGCGAATATACTCCACTCGCACATCAAAGTTGTTGCGCTCTAGTAGTCGCCGCCGATCTTCAGCCTCGCCTTCAGTCGGGAAAGCGCCTACCTGCATCATCGCACGGCCCTCATACCGCGTACGGAAAGCATCGGGAACAACATCTCTGACGCTGTCTTGCATAAACGGATCGCTCGCCTCTACAAACACACGATAGTAAAGGCCCAAAGCCTGCGCTCTAGAGGGCGGTGCAGGTGGAGCGCCAGCACCGCCATTCGGCGGAGAAAACACAGTACTAGATCCGCCGCTACCCAATGGAATAGACGTATTCGGCACGGCCAAACGATTGTTGTTAACAGGCACCGACGGACGAACCGCAGGCTCGGGTGTTGACTCCCTTCGTCTTCGTCGCCGGTTGCGAATCAGCGAGCCAGACTCAGGATTATCTTCTGTCACGGCCCTAGGCCCCAAGGCGAGTCCAGACTGTAAAGATTGGAGGGCCGCGCCCGGTGCGCCCGCAGGAATTTGTCCCGGTGGCGATACATCAGCAGTCGTCACATCGTCAGGTAACGGCGGCAATTCTTCAACTGGTACAGACTGTACCTGAACCGGTTCAGGGCTCCTCGGTGCCGCGACCGGTGCTACCGCTACAGCAGATTCGCCTCTGCTGTTCTGAGACAACGACGCTGTTTCTACCACCTCGTTTCGACGATTGCCAGCCAGCTGATTGTCTCGCATCACCGGGCGAGCATTCCCTATCACTACCAGCCCCGCATCATTGTTGGTAATCCGGTTGCCCACAATCTCAGGCGTTGCATCTTCGAGCACCCGAATAGCATCTCCTGTCGCATCAAATATATTTTGCTGAATATTCGCACTCGAAAATCCAAAGACGATGAGACCCGCGACCTGATTGCCCGAAAAATAGCTGCCTTGCACTCGCGGCGAGCCTCCGGCCACGTAAATACCTGTTTGGCGATTACCCACAAACGCACTTTCTAAAATTGTTGGGCTCGCAGACTCAATCCACACACCATAGCCATCGGGATTAGAAACCGCGATTTGGGCAATGCCCGCTCTATCAGCAGCAATGATGGCTGCATTTTGGCGCGATCGCAACGGGCTATCAAAGTTACCGCCCCCTTCTATAATTGCCGTCCGTTCATTAGAACCTGGCGTCCCTTGAATCGTCACACCCGGCTTAAGCTGCAGCGGAAAAACCTCTCCCGACCCCTGATTGTATCGTCCAGGTGCCAGCACAATTACCGTATTGGGAGGTGCTACCTCCAGTGCTCGCGTTACCGTCCGCAGCGGCTGAGCTTCTACGCCATCAGCGCTATCACTGCCTACCTCAGGGTTCACATACAGCGTTTGATAGCTCGCAGCCTGCGACGCTGCGGGCCTGTTAGCCATCGCTGGGCCAGGAACCGGCTGAGATTGGAGCAACTGCGCCTGTACCGGCTGAGCCTTCGAACCCAACAGCAACCCGCCTACCGTCACAGCGACCGCCAAGTGAGCGTATTTTCTCAGCAGTGTGCTCATCAGCGTTGTGCTCAACATAATCTACCCCGCTTTCGCGAATAAACCCTGGAATGTAGCCTTGAAATGCAGCGTGACTCAAGCCAAATCTTCTTCCAATCTTAGCCAGGCCAGTCATTGGACTAATCAATAAAAGTTGCCATACAGATGCCCTTGAAATATGCGATTTTCAGCTGGCTTTGTCAAGTTTGAATAGGCCGGTTTTACGAGTCTCCAAGAAGACCGATAGGATAGCTATAGCGTCCTATCATCCGTATCTCCACGGCCTAACATGTCTTCAAGTGATGATTCATCAAACTTTTCACATATAGAGTCTTCCCCGCTTTCTGAAGTCATATCAGACAGCTCCGCTCTGTTTCGTATCCTAGACGCCAATTTAGACAGGGCCAGAGAAGGCCTCCGCATCATCGAAGAGTGGTGTCGTTTTGGCTTAAATGACCAAAGCAGAACAGCTCAGCTCAAGCACCTGCGTCAGTCTATCGCCGAGTGGCACACCCCCGAAATTCGTGCCGCCAGAGACACGCCTGGAGACCTGGGAACAGCGCTCACCCATCCCAATGAGGAGACCCGCACCAGTCTTGTAGCCGTATTGCAAGCCAACTTGGCCCGTACACAAGAGGCCCTGAGAGTCCTCGAAGAATACGGCAAGCTCCACAGCCCCGAAATGTCTGCCAGCTGCAAGCAAATGCGCTACCAGCTCTACACATTAGACAGCCAAATTACAGGTCCACTGTTACAGCTCAATGCATCACAGCCAACAGCCGCGCGACAGCAGCAGCTTAACGAAGCTCGCACCTACCTCGTCACTTCACCCGTACCTGATCTTTTAGGCGTAGTAGAAGCCGCACTACAAGGCGGTATTGCTATCGTGCAATATCGAGAGAAAACAGCTGATGATGAAACTAGGCTGCGCATCGCTCAACAAATGAGAGGCCTGTGCCATCAATACAACGCGCTCTTTATCGTTAACGATCGGGTAGATATTGCCGCCGCCGCCGATGCTGACGGCGTCCATCTAGGTCAGCAAGATTTGCCTATGGACATCACCCGCAAAATTCTTGGCCCTGGCAAAATTGTGGGCCGCTCTACGACCAATCCCCAAGAGCTTAAGCGAGCCCTAGACGAAAAAGCAGACTACATCGGCGTGGGGCCAGTTCACGAAACGCCGACCAAACCAGGCAAGGCTGCCGCTGGCAACGAATACGTTCGCTACGCTGCCGAACACGCCACGATGCCCTGGTTTACGATTGGTGGACTCAATGCCGATAATCTCGAACCGACCCTAGCAGCTGGCGCAACTCGTATTGCCGTGGTCAGAGCCCTAATGGCAGCATCAAACCCAGCAGAAATTGCGCGATCGCTCGTTCATCAAACCGGACAAAAAACCACACCTACCCACCCAAAATCCTCATAACAACCGCACCACCTCTCAGGTGAGATCATTAAATTCATCTCAAGGTCCATACCTTACCCAAAGCTAAGCTGGCAAAATTGAGCTAGCCGACTGTCCAATGGTCAACACACTCAAGTAGTTCACACATCCGATGGATACTTCTCTCAATGCCATTGCCCTCCAGGTAAATGGCGAAACCAAAACCTGCCCAGGAGGCACTCGCCTCCCCGACTTTTTGCAGCAAATAGGGCTCAATCCTCAGCTCATCGCTATTGAATACAACGGCGAAATTTTGACCCGAGCGCTGTGGACATCCACTACGCTGCAATCGAACGATCGCCTGGAGATTGTGACCATTGTCGGTGGAGGTTAAAGCCCACTCAACACAGGAGACAACGCGTACAAACGAGTACGGGAATCCACTCCTTTTGATAGGCATGGCGCTCACCAGTGACCCTGGTAAAAGCGTTACAGTAAGTAACAAATAGACAGCCGTTAAAATAAGAATCATGGTTGAAAACACGAAAACCACCGTCAGTCCCCTCCTGGGCAAAGCATTCAAGTCAAAGCTCAAAGCCGTTCTCAAAACCTGCTTTGTGTTTGCCCTCGCTGCCGTTCTCATCTTTTCTCAAGCAGATGGTGCAATGGCAGCACGTTCAGGTGGTCGCATGGGTGGCGGCAGTTTCCGCGCCCCTAGCCGGTCTTACTCTTCGCCTAGTCGCTCTACTCGACGAGGGCCCTCTAGCTACAGTGGCCGAGGCTATGGTGGTGGCTACTATCCTGGCGGTGGTTTTGGTTTTCCATTCATCATGCCCTTCTTTGGATTTGGCGGTGGCATGGGCGGTCTGTTTGGTATTTTCATTGCGATCGCAGTTGCCAACTTCCTCATTAGCAGCTTCCGCAATGCCGGTGTCGGCGGTGACAGCCTAGAGACCACCAGCAGCAATCCCACAGTTTCCGTGGCGCGTCTTCAAGTTGGCCTTCTGGCCCAGGCCCGCGACCTCCAAGCCGATCTAAACAAGCTAGCAACCACTGCCGACACCGGCACCTCAGCTGGCCTGACAAAAGTCCTCCAGGAAACCACTCTGGCTCTACTTCGCCACCCCGAATATTGGGCCTATGCCGATATCGAAGCGGACCAAACTCGCCTTCTTGCCGCTGAGCAAGCCTTCAACCAGCTCGCCCTTGCCGAACGCAGCAAATTCACCGGAGAGAGCCTTTCCAACGTAAATGCCCAGCTCACTCAAGCCAAAGCCAAAGCAGCACTGGGTAGCAGCGGCGAACTAGATATACCCGACGCACCTGGCGAATACATCGTAGCCACCGTCCTCGTCGCAGCCCAAAGCAAGCTCAACCTGCCCAAATCCACCACCTCGCCTGAAGACGTCCGCCGAGCCATCAACCAAATCGGTGCGATCTCCAGCGACCAGCTAATGGCAGTCGAAGTTCTGTGGACACCGCAAAAATCAGGCGAGACGCTGACCGCTGATGAGTTGATTGCCGAGTATCCCAACCTGAAGCTGGTTTGAATCGCGTGCTGAGCCACTCTCACCCGCCAACTTAGCCAATAAAAAAGCGAACGCTCTCATCGGCGTTCGCTTTTTTATTGGCCGAAACGGTCTGAATATGCTTAACTCTTCAACAAAGTGCTTAAATAACATCGGTCGCCTGCCATCGCGATCTGTAACTTTGGCCACTTAGCTCAATATATATTGACTGCTGAAACCGTTAAGTGCTGCGGGCTAAGTGGCGCGCAAGCGCACGAATGCATCCGCACGCTTGCTATCCATAAAGAGAAACGCAAATGCTGGTATTGCTCACCCGTATCCTACTCTGGGCCTCAGTGGGGCTTCTGCTCTGGTACGTCCTCACAAAAATCATTGACCAGAAGTACCTGACTTGGTTGGGTGGCGTCATTTTGGTGCTTTTACTCATTGCCTCTTTTGCCGCGCCAGACGACGGCACCATTCAAGTCATTTGGCGAATTTTATCTTTTCCCCTTACGCCGTTGGGCGCTGCCATTGTCTTTCTAGGGGCCGCTCTCAGCGATGGCGTCAAAAAGATCAAAGGCACACCGGCTGCGATCGCCCTTGGCATTCTTATCTTCTTCAGCATTCCACTCTCTTCTCAGTGGCTGGTTAGCGACGCTGAGCAAGCTGTCCGCACCGCTTATCAATCGAGAGCCGAAGTCTGCGGCGAAGTCTGTCAGCCGGGCGAAATTCTCGAACAAGGAGACCTTGGCCGCGCTGCCGCAATTGTTGTCTTCGGCGATAGTAACGACATCGACAAAGCCCTCTCCGTCTCCAATACCACCAACCCCGATGCCGTCTCTCTCAACACCTCCCTTGCCCCTCGGTTAGTCTCCGCCTCCAATCTCTATCAGCAGGCCAGAGCTAGGGGCGCGTTCCCCTACGTCATTGTCACAGCTGGCACGGGCGACGCCGATTCTGCGCAGCAAGGTATCATTCGCAGCATCCTTTCGATCAACGGGGTAGCCCCCGCAGATATCCGGGTTGAAAACACAGGATTCAACATTCGTGACGCTGGAGAAGACGTCGAAAAACTCTTAGTCGATCAAGAAATTATTGCCGCTGCCGACGCGCGAAGAGAACCTGGAGCCACCAGAGACGATCCGCGTGTCGTCATCGTTGCCCCTGCAATTGTGATGTCTCGCGCCGCTCTCTCTTTTGAAAAAATGAACCTGCAAGTCGTCGCCAAGCCCACCGACTTTTACACTGCACAGTTCGAAACAGGCGGCAGCTTGCTCAGGCGTGTGCCCGACCTGTTACCCAGTGTCGACGCCCTGCAAATCACCACCCGCTACTGGAACGAGCTGCTCACCTCGCTTTATTACTTCCTCAGAGGCTGGCTACCAAACTTCAACTTTGGCTGGAACTCTACTATTGAGGTTTAGTCCTTAGGTGTGGCTGCGACCAAAAGCCGCAGCCAATCCCACCGCCAAACGCATCACCAAACATCGGTAACCTGTGTAACATAATGAGGGGCTGCTCGTGATTACCACGTCGGCCCCTTTGCTATAGCCTCGGTTCTCTCCTCCTTTCCCATGGCCCAATCCAAATTCAATCGACTCGCCTCTTATCTCAGGCCCCATTGGAAGCAGGTGACATGCGGACTCATTGCACTGCTCGTGGTCAATGCACTAGGGGTCACCATTCCGCTAATTATCGGATACATCGTCGATGAGCTGACGGTTGCCTTCACCTTTAATCGGCTGCTCCTCTTCGTCATTTTGGTTTTGGTGCTAGCTAGCGTCATGTGGGTAATTCGCAAGTACTCTCGGATTTTTCTATTTGGCGCTGGCCGTCAAGTCGAATTCGACATTAAGCTGCGAATTTTTCAGCATATACTTACGCTAGAACCGGCCTACTTTGGTCGTAACACCATTGGAGACCTCATCAACCGAGCCACTAGCGATGTCGACAATATTCGTCGCCTGCTAGGATTTGCCGTCCTCAGTATGGCCAACACACTCTTTGCCTACGTCATGATTGTGCCAACCATGGTGGGGCTCAATGGCAGCGTGGCATTCTTTTCTTTGGCGGTTTATCCGCTCATGTTTGGCGTAGTCGCCGTCTTTGGCAGTCGTCTGCGCAAGCAACAGCTCGACGTGCAAGAAGAAATCTCTAGCCTCAGCGATCTCATTCAAGAAGACATGGGCGGCATTTCACTGGTCAAAATCTACGCCCAAGAAGAAAACGAACGTCGCGCCTTCGCCCGCCGAAACCAAGGATTGCTCACCGCTAACCTCGCCCTCGCTAAAACTCGAAACACGCGGTTTCCTTTACTCGGCGGGTTTGCCAGCCTCAGTTTAGTCATCGCTCTTGGAATCGGCTCTCAAGCAATCATCTCTGGCCAGCTGACACCCGGTGATTTCGTCGCCATTATTCTCTACATTCAGCAGCTGGTTTTCCCTACGGCGCTCCTAGGCTTTACCATTACGGCCTACCAACGCGGCGAGGTCAGCCTAGACCGCATTGAAGCCATTTTCGATGCTCAGCCCAAAATTCGAGATACCTCTGAGGCGATCGCACTTCCAACCCCTGTCGGCAACCTCACCGCTCGCAACCTCACCTTCACCTACCCCGGCGCAAAAGTAACCGCCCTCACCCGCGTCCGCTTCTCCATCGAACCTGGCCAAACCATTGCCGTCGTCGGCCCCATCGGTTCAGTCACCGAAATTGAGCTAAGTGACCTGCGCGGCGCAATAGCATTCGTCCCTCAAGACAGCTTCCTCTTCAGCACCACTATCAAAAACAACATCCGCTACGGCGATCCCATGGCCGAGCTACCAGAAATCCAGCACGCCGCCAAAGAAGCCCAGCTCCACAGCGAAATCCTCAACTTCCCCCAGCAATACAAAACTCTCGTCGGCGAACGCGGCATCACCCTCTCCGGCGGGCAGCGCCAGCGCTCAGCCCTATCACGTGCCCTGCTGGTAAACGCCCCCATCCTCGTACTAGACGATGCGCTGGCAAGTGTAGACAATCAAACCGCAACACAGATTTTATCGAATCTCTCCGGTGGCACACAGCAGAAAACAGTGATCTTTGTATCGCATCAAATGTCGGCGGCTGCATCGTGCGATCGCATTCTCGTCATGGACCAAGGCCACATCGCCCAATCCGGCACCCACAACGAACTCGTCACCCAGCCCGGACTCTACCAAGACCTCTGGAACCAACACAAACTCAAAGAGATTCTGAATTAACACAAACGTGTCTGCCCCAACAGAAAACGCCATCCACATCAGGAAAACTCAGATCAATCGGTGTATTTTCTTACTGCTACATCTTGAGAAACATTTAATGACACACTTACAGCTAATCAATGCAGCATCATTGCTTAGCATAATAGCCATATTCGTAGGCATCATAATCGTTTACGTTGATGCGTTTCAGGCCAGCACTACTTGGGGCCTCCTCTGTTGTGCTGTTCCTTTTGCTGTCTTTGTGTTCGTTTTTAAATTTTGGGAAAGACGCAAATGGACAGGAATTGGTACTGGTCTTACAGTTGTAGGATTAATCATGTTCCAAACCCTAATGACAATGCTAAAACAGCTCTAACATCTCGTAACTACAGCATTCTGTCGTCCACGCAGCCAAGGCAGGCTAGGCATAGATTTATAGCAATCTCCAAAAAAAAAGGTCAGAGATTGTTCCCCAGACCTTTTGCGTCATTCAAATTCTTTCTGTATGTTGCACCCTGGTCGATCTGTCCTAACCCAGGTGATCCATCACCTTAAACATAGGCAAATACATCGCCACCAGAATCGAACCCACCATGCCACCAAGCACAACAATCATAATCGGCTCCATAATGCTTGTCAGCGCCTTCACCGCCTGCTCCACTTCATCCTCGTAGAAGTCAGCCACCTTCATCAGCATCTGGTCTAACTCGCCCGTTTCCTCACCAATGGCAATCATCTGAATCGCCATCACCGGAAACACACCGTGTTCTTCCAACGCTGGGCTAATCATGCCACCCCCCTGAATCTCCGTTTGAGCCGCATCAATCGCATTCGCAATTACCTGATTGCCCGAGGTATCCCGCACAATCTCCAGCGCCGTCAAAATCGGCACCCCCGAACGCGACAGCGAGCCAAACGTTCGGCAAAATCTAGCCGTTGCCGACTTCTGCGACAAGTCACCAAACAGCGGCATCTTCAAAAAGAAGCCGTCCATCGTCACCTTACCCACAGGCGTCTTGTAGTACTGCTTATAGCCAAACACCGCCACCATAATAAAAGCGATCAAACCCACTACCAAGTACCACGTCCGCAGCATCTTACTAATAGCCATCAAGACCTTAGTAAACAGCGGCAGTTCAGCGCCCAAGTCAGTGAAAATATCCGCAAAAATTGGCAGTAAAAACACCGTCAAACCAACAAAGATAGTCACCGCCAAAAAGCCTACTGTCACCGGATAGGCCATTGCCGACTTAATCTGGTTCTGCAACCGATTCAAATCTTCCAGTAGCTTTGCCAAACGGTTCAGCACTTCATCAAGCACACCACCCACTTCACCCGCTTGCACCATACTCACGTACAGATTGTCGAAACTATCAGGGTGCTTACCCATCGACTCAGAAAGGCTCGTTCCCTGCTGCACATCTGCATTGATCTGAGTCAAAGCCACTTTCAACTTAGGATTAGGGCACTGGTCAGACAAGATACCAATTCCTCTCACCAAGGCAACGCCGGAAGACACCAGCGCTGCAAACTGACGCGAAAAGACGGCTTTGTCTTTCACCGTCACCTTCGTCATAGACGTTGAAAAATCCTGAAAGTTAAAGATAAGGACCTTTTGCTCTTTCAGATCTTGAATATGCATACCCAGAATTTTAATCAGCGTACGCGCGTCAGCAGGTGAATCGGCCTCTACTTTACGACGGGTCGTTTTGCCCGCCGTATCTCGGCCTGTAGCAACATAGGTTGGCATGAGTTAATTTTTGAATGGCTTAGTATGAACAGGTTGTAGCTATTTTTTATCGGCGACCCGACTTTGCGGCTGCTTTAGCATTACTAGGCGGCGCACCGACCAATCGCTGAATCTCTTCAGGGCGAGAGGTTTTCGACATCATGGCTTCAAAACTAATAACCTTAGCCTTATACAAATCTGCTAAGGCCATCTCAAGGGTCTGCATCGCTAACCGACCACCGGTCTGAATCGCACCGTAAATCTGAGCGGTCTTACCCTCACGAATCATGTTGGAAATACCCGGCGTCACCACCATAATTTCTTGAGCCATCACCCGACCAAACTCACCTGGCTTAGGATTGTGCTTGGAAACCAAACACTGACTCAACACAGCCACTAAGGAATTAGAAAGCTGCACCCTAACCTGCTGGTGCTGGGCCGGAGGGAACACGTCTACAATTCTGTCTACTGTCTGCGCAGCCGAACTGGTATGCAGTGTACCAAACACTAAGTGACCTGTTTCTGCCGCCGAAATCGCCAGCGAAATAGTTTCCAAGTCACGCATCTCACCCACCAGAATCACATCTGGGTCTTCACGCAAAGCACCTTTAAGCGCGTTCGAAAAGCTCTTGGTATCTTCACCCACCTGACGCTGGTGAATTAAGCTCTTGATTGGCTCATAGACAAACTCAATCGGGTCTTCCACCGTCAAAATGTGCTCAGCTCTAGTCACATTGATATTGTTGATCATAGAAGCAAGCGTCGTGGTTTTACCAGAGCCCGTAGGCCCTGTCACCAATACCAACCCTCTTGGCTTCTCTGATAGTTCAGTAACAATCGGCGGCAAACCCAACACATCCAAACTTGGAATTTTAGAACTCAAAGCCCTCAAGCAAGCTGCATAAGTTCCTCTATCTTTGTATACGTTAACCCGGAAACGAGCGAGTCCACGTACACCGTAAGAACAGTCCAGCTCCCACGTTTGCTCCAAGATTTTCCGCTGTGAGTTGTTCAGCATACTAAAAATCAGCCGCTGACACTGGTCTGCCGACATCGGAGGATGATCGGTTGGAGTGAGATGGCCGCTGATGCGGATATAGGGGGGAAGACCTGTAGACAGGTGCAAGTCAGAGCCACCACGCTCAACAACTTCTTCCATCAAGTCTTCGATCATTAATTCCATGGGACAATCCTGTTGAGTTTAAGTAGGTGTTTTTGAAGTGTGTTGAGCGTGGGCTTGGTAAAAAGAAGGAGAAAAAGCTAGTCCTTAAACCGTGGGGTGAGACAATAAGGGCAATCTAGCCATTCATGATGGAGCGTGGCCGAGCAGCCAGTACAAGACAGTACACTCTTGCGTTTGGCTTTGAGTTCAGCTTCAAGGCCTTTGTCAGTGAAGGTTACCCGCTCAACTTCCTCGAAGGTGGTGTGTCCCTCTTTAACTAAATTCAAACTGTAGGCCAGCAGCGTATTCATCCCCTCTTCGACGGCAATCTCTTTAATTTGGTCAGAGGGTGCACCTTGCGTGATGTATTCCTGAAGCCGCTCGGTGACGCGCATTACTTCGTACACACCTACTCTGCCTTTGTATCCACTACCACCGCACTTGCCACACAGCTGCCCTGAGGCTTTCAAAGACTCGATTTCATCAAGCGGCACTTTGTTAGCTTTGTACACTGTCATGTCGACATCTTTAGTGGCAGTTATGCCATACCGGGCCAGTTCTTCTGCGGTGGGTTGATAGGGTATTTTGCATTCGCCGCAGACTCGTCGCACAAGCCGCTGAGCTAGAACGCCAACCAAAGAGTTGGCGACCTGAAAAGATTCAACCCCCATTTCACCCAGTCGTGCCACCGCACCTGCAGCGTCATTGGTGTGCAGCGTCGTCAATACTAGGTGTCCAGTCAGAGCCGCTTCAATTGCTGTTTTCGCGGTCTCAGGGTCACGGGTCTCACCGACCAGAATCACGTCTGGGTCTTGCCGCAGGAAAGATCTCAAAATAGCGGCAAAGTTCATTCCCTTCTCGCGAATAACCTGCACCTGCGTGATGCCTGGCAACGCGTATTCAATAGGGTCTTCCGCCGTACTGATGTTTACGCCCGGATCGTTGCGTTCAGAAAGAACCGAATACAAACTGGTGGTTTTACCAGAACCGGTAGGGCCTGTCACCAAAATCAAGCCAAATGGTCTTTTGGCCATGTCTTGAACAATATGGAGGGTTTCTTCGTCGGTAATCAACGCACCAAGACCTAGCTGTGTCGATGAGTTGTCCAAAATTCGCAGTACAACTTTCTCGCCATATCGACTAGGTAGGGTGCTGACTCGGAAGTCTACCTTTCTATCTTGAAATACCCGGCGGATACGACCATCTTGTGGGAGACGACGTTCAGCAATGTCGAGTTCAGCAATGATTTTGAAGCGAGCTGTCACAGCAGGAATAATTTTTTTGGGAAGATGAGGGAAGGCTTCTCTTAGAACACCGTCCTTGCGGAATCGAATCCGTAGAAATTCCTCTTGTGGCTCTACGTGAATGTCAGAGACTTCTTCCTGAAGCGCTTTTACCAGAATCTTGTTGACTAAGGCAATTACAGGTGCTGCGCCAGCATCCTGTAGTGCTTCGCCCAAGTCAGCATCCGACTCTTGAACATCTTCTAGT
>ERZ1740052.509-NODE-509-length-13360-cov-10.150169_pt1 | contig 13360 bp, 12 predicted proteins | sample MGYA00581750_ERZ1740052 | MGnify/ENA primary metagenome ERZ1740052 (study PRJEB43018, sample SAMN04849743) | marine metagenome | isolation source: floating plastic debris | place: Pacific Ocean | collected 2008-08-30 | study: EMG produced TPA metagenomics... | reverse complement strand
CATCTGTAAGCGTTTACGACCAAGGTGGAGATATGAAAGCTCGTTGGGAAATGGTCAATGCATATCCAACTAAATATGAAGGACCCAAACTAGAAGCGGGTTCTAATGATGTTGCAAACGAAACTATTACCTTAGTTCACGAAGGAATTAAGCGGGTTCAATAAATAAAAGCAAATGGGGAAAATCAATTCCCCATTTTCTAATTTGCTCAATAATAATGCAGGATAAAATGCCAAATAATGCCAAATAAAATTAATAGTTTTCCAGAAATACTGACAAATAGTCGATTCTATTTAGAGCTAAGTTTAGATGGAAGTCAAAACCCAGTAGACGCATATTTTACTGAATGTAAAGGATTTAAACATACTCAAGAAGTAATTGAAGTATGTGAAGTGACTCCCCAACGCTGGGGAAAAGCCAAATACGGTCAAGTTGTGCGTACAAAAGTCCCTGGAAACATCAAGACAAATAACATTACTTTGCGTCGAGGGATGACCAAATCTAAAACTATATGGAAATGGTTTGATACAGTACAAACTGGTAATTGGGGAGAAAAACGTCGAAATGGTTCTTTGAGTATTTACAACCAAGCAGGAGATGTACAGGCTATTTTTGAATTTTATAATGCATGGCCCACTAATTACATTGCTTCTGATTTAGATGCAAATAGTACGGAATTAGCGATTGAAGAAATAGAACTTGCAGTAGAAGTATTTACTCGTAAACAATAAGTTAATTATGTTACAAACAGATTTTGAATTTACTTTACCCAAAGGTTATTTAGATGGAGACGGTAACTTGCATCGCATTGGTGTAATGCGTTTAGCAAAAGCAGTAGATGAAATTATTCCTTTACGAGATCCTCGTGTAAAGTCAAATCCAGCTTACGCTACTGTAATTATTCTTGCACGAGTAATTACAAAATTGGGAGCTATAGAAGAAGTAAATCCTGCTGTAATCGAGGGTATGTTTGCTTGTGACTTGAATTTTCTACATAAGTTTTATCGTCAAATTAACGAGTTAGAAAATGATTTTGATGAAAGTAAAAATGAGAAAAAGCAAGAATACATAGAAGCTTCGTAATTTTAGCAAGGATAAGAAACATGAAAATTACAGATTTATGGAATTCTTTTAGTCGTCATGCTAGAGAAATTAGTAACTGGCTAAATCATCCCGTAGATAATATTATCAGAATCGGTGGACGTGAGGGGCAGAGAAGGATCGAGGAATTAGAAGTTCCTCTTGGCAATAATCATCAAAATTCAGATGCATCAACACAATTTAATTCAAAGCAGACTGAAGAAAATCGAATTTTAGTTAATAAAGGAAACAGCATAAGTCCGGAATTACAGAATAATTCGAGTTTTGAAAAGAATGGCTATACAAGCAACGGGGTAAATGGACATTCTCGTAATCATTCAAATTTGTATGTTGAGAATAATCTTGTTGTTATCAAAGAGAAAGAAGAACTACCTGAATTAAACGAAAATCAATATATTCAAAGTTTTAAAGGTAGATATAGAATTGGAGAATTGAGAAAAAAAGATATTAGAATACGTGAGTATGAAGGATTTACTTATCCTCAAAAAAAATCAATTTTGATAAAGGAATATTTGCTATTAGAAAAAGATTTTAGTGATAGTGAAGCCGAAAAGCGTCAGAGAGAATTTGTTAAAAGAGCAAATCTTAAACTCAAATCTACCCAAGCAAAAAATGGTATTAGCGGACAAGATTTTCGGCTGCTGACTCCAATAGATGCTTTTGCCGATAAAAGACGTTGCTACCTAATCTCTCAGTCAAATCAAAACTACATTACTTTGAGAGAGTATTTAGATGAAAATTGCTATATGAATTCTGAAGAAGTACGTACACTTCTTAAAAGAGTTTTGCAAAGTTTATATTTTTTGCACAATCAAAATATAATTTTGGGTAATAGCGAGTTACCATCGGGATTAATTCACGCAAATATTAATGTTGATAGTTTATTGATTGACAAAAAGCGCGATATAAATTTTATATATTTATCTGATTTTGCTTTTTGGGAAGATGTTGTAAAACCAGAGAATTTTAAAAATATTAATGAATATTCCGCTCCCCTTCTGTATCAGAATGACTTAAAGGATTTAGGAAAAGTAGCAATTGAGTCGTTATTTTTTAATCACATTCTCAGAAACAAGATTGATATCGAAAATCCAATAGATACCCAATATCTACTAGCAACTATTTCTGATATTAGACTAAAGAATTTTATTTTAAAACTTAGAGGTATTGATGGGAAATTTAGCAATACAAAAGAAGCTTATGAAGTGATATCAAATCTACCATTTGAAACGCGAAAACCGGAAGCAAAGCTAGTAGAGCCTGGACAGATAAAAGAAAAAGATAAAAAGCAAAGTGTTTCTAGAATTCAATTAATATTTTTACTATTATTTGCATTTGGTTTAATATCTTTACTAATTTTAGCAATATTATCAATTTTTGAGAATAAAGATATTTATTCTCCAATTGAGGGTACCAGAAATGCTTCTTGTCCTAAAGACCCAAATTTTCAATGCTCTATCAGTGAAGTTTTAGAAGAAAAAATTGATGCATCATTTATTGCTGATAGCATGGTTTTAGACTGGATGGAAAAGGGAAATTTTGTGTCTTATAATAACTCTTTTATAAAAGAGCTTAATTCCGAAAAATATAATGCTAGCCTAAATCTTGTTAAGCCAATTAAACAATTGGATGATATTGCTGAAATAAAAGATAAATTAAAAACAAATCCAGAAATTGATTTTGCTATAGCTAATTTAGCTAACCAGTCTAATGCAAAATGTGAAAACAATACATTGTCAACGGATAAAGATAGGAATAAAAACACAGATGAATCAAGTAACTTAAATTGTCAAATAATCGCTTATGACGGAATTGCATTTTTTGTTCCCTTTAGCGATGCTTATGGGGATAATAGTATTCCAAAAGCCTTGAACGGTAATATTAGTAAAGATGATTTAGCTAAATTATATCAAGGTGACATAAAAGATTGGAAAAATTTAGGTTTAACAAAATCACTACGAGTTGAGTTATATCAACCTGAAGAACAACATCTGATAAACTCATTTATTCAATTTATTACAACGACAATAGAAGAAATACAACCAACTAAATTTGAATTAATGCTTCCGAAAATTCTCCAAGGTTACGAAGAAAATGAACATGGTGGTATCGGATTTGGACTTCTAAGAAAAGTTTACGGTCAATGTTCGGTGTATCCTTTAGCTATAGATGGAGTACAACCATTAATTGAAAATGACGGTAAAGATATAACCCCAAATATAGACTTATGTAACGACAAAGGAAGCTATCGTCTCAATACTGAAGCTTTTAAGTCAGGAAGATATCCTTTAAGGTTTGCGATCGCAGTTATTTATAAAACTACAAAAGGTGAAAAATTTGCCGAGATGATGTTATCTGATGAAGGACAATCTTTACTACAGGAGATTGGGTTAGTACCAGCGAGAGATATTTATTAAAGATATTTACTCAAAATAAAGTAAAAAAATATGACCGAAAAACCTCAAATAAATCAAATAGCACAAAAGGTATTATCCAATGATATATTGCTGCAAAAGTTGAGTAATAAAGTATACAGATTGATGCTCGAAGAAATTCAAAACGAACGCGATCGCAATCCCAATTACAGGAGATAGATAAATGTCTAATAACGGAGCTAAAAACGGAAATTCTAGCGGTGAGTTGAATTATGTAACAGCTAATCGCTTTTATGTGGAAATGGAAAATAACATTACAGCTTCATTCAGCGAATGTTCTGGATTAGGAGTAAAGATTAATAAAAAACGCCATCGAGAAGGAGGAGTAAACGATCAACAAAGAATAATTTTAGGTGAAGCTGAGTTTTCAGATATCGTTTTGAAACGTGGGATAACTGATGACTTAACCTTTTGGGATTGGGTTAATAGTGTAGTCGGAGATTACAGACAACCATCTCTTCCTATCGAACGTCGTAACATTAATATATTACTTTTCAATCAAGCTGGAGAAACAATGCAGTATTGGACATTAATTGCTGCTGTTCCGGTTGAATGGAAAGCACCAGCATTACAAGCAGAATCAAACACAGTAGCAATTGAAGAATTAACTTTAGCTTACGAAGGATTGAAAATAGAAAAACCCGGAGGTGGTAAAGTTGTCACGTCATTCAAATCTGGAAGAAGTCTATCGGGTTATTTTGGATAATTTTGGATAATTATTATGTCTTTAACAAATTTTATTTTAAGACAACCCTTACTTCCACCATCACCATTAGGGTTTCAAATGAAACCCTTAAGCTTAAGTTCTTTACCTCCTTTAGGTCGATTCGTACCACCTTTAGGACAAAATTTTGATGCAGATGAATTTATATACCCATTTATTCAAACCTCGGAAACAAATATTTATTCTGCTGAAAATCTAGCTAATTCATCAAATTCAGAATCAAAAAGCGATATTCAATTAGCAGAAAGTCAAGATAATTTTGATAATAGTTATGGTAATATAGTCGCTCTTAATAGAAAACAAATGGCTGATAGTGTTGCACTATCAAGCGAACAAGATGCATACGCTCCTTACACACTGCGCGAACGCACTACGGAAATTAATAGGAATGATAACAATACAGAATTTATTACATCAGATAATATTTCTAAAACTAATGATGAAATTACAGTAGCACCTAAACAAGATGCAGAAGAAAAGCATTTACCCGAACCATTAGAATCATTAAAACCTTTAGCTCAAAATTCTGATTTTTATATCTCTAGATTTGTAGCTGACTATTTGTCAAACAAACCAGGAATTTATAGCAGTGCTTTATCTCGAAGTCAAAATCAAATTATAGATAATCAAAATATTGATAATCAAAATATTGAAAAGACTACTTCTACAGCTACTTCGGAAAAAGATTCCCAAATCGAACCAATACAGCAAGTTAATAAATTACAAACGCAATCGGAAACAGTTACTTCTAATTTAGATGATGATTCACTATTAAAAAATATTTCAAACCAAGATATTATATCCTCAGAGATAACTCAACTACCGAAATCTGAAAAAGTATTCCCACAACAGCAGGTAGCTAATAAGAAAGCTTTAGATTCAACAACTCAAGAACAACCAATAGCTACACAACCGACTTCTCAAGACAATAATGATTTAAATTTTAGCGAACAAAGCAATGTTATTGAATTAAAAGTAGATACACAGAGTCAATCCAGCAACACGGTTAATTCTCAAACAGTTTCTCAACCAAACACTCCCGATTTAGCTCCACAAAAAACTCACTTAAATACAGAAAATATCAATCAAACCTCTACTGATTTAAGTAAACCAAACTTAAATTTATCAGCAATACAAAATTTACCGCAAGAAATTATATTTACTTCAGAAAACGCTCCCATACAGACTTCAAAAACTGAAAATAAACTTCAACCGCAATTAGAATCACCATCAAAGACTTCTTCGCAACCTATACCGAACCTTAATTTATTAAAAAATCAAACAGAAATACGAAATGTAGTTGATACACCGACTTCCAATAATAATTTACAAACAAATATTCAAAATGCTTCTGCTAATTCGGAGAATACTTCTGAGAGTAAATATCAACCTTCTGTAAAAAATCAATTTCCGTCAGATTCTTCTTTACATGAAGAAAAACAAAATACTCACTCAAAATTCATTCAGCCAAAATTAAAAAATACTTCGGAAATTAGCCAGCCCGAATTTATTAGAGATAATACAGATAAAATAAACTCTAATCAAACTACCGAATATCAGGTTACTGAATCAGAAAATGCTTCATCAAATTCATTAAATAATAATTTTGAAACTCAATTTAGTCAAACAACTGCTCCAGCTAATATACAAAAATCAATATCACAACAAACAGTTGATAACGAGAAGATTTCTTCACATCATCCCATAAATCCTCAAGATGGTGCTGAAAATATATCGGATATACCAATAATACAAACATCATTACAAAAGCCAGAGGCAAATTTCCTTTCTAATACTTCCTCCTATACACCACAAAACGTTCAAATTAATAATAAAAACTTACCAAAATCAAATGACTTAAACCTCCCACCTTGGAGTAAGGTACCACCTTTAATTAAAAAGTCAGATTTACAGCTTTCTAAATTTGTAAGTGATTTTTCTAATTTATCAGATACTTATTCTGAGAATATACAGCCATTTTTTCAATCTTCACAAAAGAATGATTTATATAACTTTGAAAATAGTCCGAATTTACAAAAATCACCCGATAAGTTACCTCAAATATCAAATAATTCCCCTGAAACTGCAATTAATATAAATCCGAATACAAACGCTATTCATTTTAATAAATTCATTGATTCAGGCAATGAAGCAGACTTTTCCTTAAAAAATGCCTCTTCAAATGATGATGGTAATAATGCGATAAATTTAACTCAAGTAAAACGTCAAAATAATCATATTGATGTCAAACCTAATAATGATAATGCTCCTGATTCATGGTCTAATATATCAGAACTAATTGACAATACATCACCAGAAAAACTATCGCATTCTCATAATATTCCTGAAACAGATAACGAGAATGATTACGGCGAGCTAATTGCAAATTTATCGTCTCTTGATGAAATTAGTTCGCATACCAATAAATCTCTTAGTAATGATTTTGCTCGATATACAAATCATCAAAAAGTACAAGATTCACAACCCTATAGACAAGATAATCAAACATCCAACATATTAACAAAAGATAATGAACATCTGTCTACAATTATCAATCAAGAAATCACATCATCAAATTCAGCTAATATCAAAAATTCCGCAATCAAAGATGAAGACTTAGATGTCTTAGCTTACCAAATTTATAGCATTATTCGGCAAAAATTAGAAGTTGATAGAGAATGTGTTGGTAAACGTTTATTAGGATATCCGGAATGGTCAAATATTATTCTTTTGAATATGAGTATAGGAAACTATCAAGAAAATGCAGTTGATTTTATTGACGAAAAAATGAATCAGCTTGCTCAAGAAATATATAAATTGATTTCGATTCGTTTAGAAGCAGAAAAAGAAATATCTACTATAAGGAGTTAAAAATGTCATTAGAAAAAGCCAGACTGGAAGCTGTGAGTGGTGGAGAAAATATAGAATTCATGTTTAATCCTGCTCAAATATCTTTTGAAGGAACTGTCAATACTTCAGAAAGTCCAGGTGCTAGAAATCAAACAACAGGTAAACCAAAGGTTAGTTATGCAAATAAAAAAGCTAATAAAATAGTTCTTAATAAGGTATTGTTTGATACTTATGAAACAAAAAAAGATGTTGTCAACGAGTATATTAAAAAGTTTCAAAAGGCAATAGATTTTCATCAAAAAGACGAAAAACCACCAACCTTTAAATTTATTTGGGGTGGTAGAGTTTACCTCGATTTCTGCTTTATTGAAAATCTCAGTTATAAATTAACTTTCTTTCTCTCAGATGGTACTCCTGTACGCGCTGAAATTGATAGCTTGAGTTTAATTGAAGCTGACGATCCAAAAGAAAGTCAATCTAATAAAAGTAAGCAACCAACAGAAAAACAACGTCATACAGATACGATTAAAAATCGTCTTAAAAAGAAAATTATCGCTAGTATAAAAATGTAATTTAAAATAATCAATTTCAGCACTTACGCAAGCGTCACAAGACTCGGGTGGTGCGTGACACTACAACCCTTATAACTGCGTTGATAATTTAATTAAGTGTCACAGCACCCTACAAAGAAAATGTGCCAGTTGCGTAAGTCCTAAATTTTATGAATTATTTTGTCTATAAACATTTTTTTAAAGTAGATAATCCAAAATAAACTCACCTGTTGTTAAAATCTGAAATCGAAAATATAAAATAAATGACTGAAGTTCTTTATCGCTCCCTGCCAAAATTATATATTGACGGTGAACCAGCAAAAAGCGATTTTATGGATGATATCATTCAAATCTCTGTAGAAGAAAGTCTTCATAAACCTGGAATGTTTGTTTTAGTAATCCATAATGACTATCATCCAGGTAGAGACAAAGATAATCGCTGGAGATACAAGGATGTACTGCAAATAGGTAAGTCGATAAAAATTGGATTTACTCATAGTTTAAAAACCGAAGATGATGCTGATGATGAAGATAAGCAAGATACCATAATTCAAGGTGAAATTACAGCTATTGAAACTTCTTTTAATGAAAAATCTCAAGCCCCAATTATTGTTAGAGGTTATGACGTTTCTCACCGCTTGTATAGAGGACGTTATAATCGTTCCTTTCAAAATATGACTGATAGCGATATCGTTAAAAAGATTGTCAAAGAAGTAGGAATTCCAATTGGTAAAATTCAAGATACTAGCATTCCCCATGACTATGTATTTCAATCCAATCAAAATAACATGGAATTCTTTCGAGAACGTGCAACACGTCAGGGGTTTGAATTATTTATTCAAGATGGCAAAATTTACTTTCGCAAACCTAAATCTGATACAGATTTAAAGTTAAAATGGCTCGAAGAAATACACAGTTTTCGAGTTAGAGTAACTAGTGCAGAGCAAGTAAAAGAAGTTGAAGTAAGGGGATGGGATTACAGCAATAAAAGACCAATTGTTGCTACAAAAAAAGAAGCCAAGTTAATTACTAAAACAGATAACGGTATCGGTAGTGAAACCAATGATAAATTCAATCAACTACCTGCTCCAAAAATGATAGTTGTAGATAAACCCGTTTTTAATCCTAAAGAAGCAGACGTTATTGCTCAAGCTTTATGTGATGAAATGGGGGGACAATTCGTCTATGCTGATGCAAAAGCTGAAGGGAATACCGAGATAAGAGCGGGACGTGTGGTTGAGTTAGAAGAAATGGGGCAGCACGATGGAAAATACTACATCACCGAAACCCGTCACCTCTATCAAGAAAGAGTTTATACCACAGAATTCAGCGTCCGGGGATTGCGTGGAGGAGATTTAATCAGTATCTTATCTCCCCAAACCCATCTAAAACCCGGACAAACATCCTTAGTGGGAATCGTCACAGATAACGAAGACCCGGAAGGATGGGGAAGAGTAAAGGTAAAATTTCCTACACTCACGGACGACCACGCAAGTCAGTGGGCAAGGGTAGTCAGTATGGGTGCAGGTAACAATCGCGGCTTTGACTGTCTGCCAGAAATCAACGACGAAGTATTAGTATTATTTGAACACGGTGATATTCATCGTCCTTATGTAATTGGTGGAGTTTGGAATGGTGAAGATGCACCTCCGGAATCTGTAGATAAAAGCGTTCAAGATGGTAAAGTCCGTTTGAGAACTATTAAAACCCGTACTGGCCATCAATTACAGTTTGTAGAAGAAGATAAAGGAGGTAGCAAAACTGGATTTTATATTCGTACAAACGGCGGTCATCAAATTAGCGTTAATGATAGTCAAAAAAATATAGAAATAAAAACTACAGGTGGTCATCAGCTAATACTAAATGATGACAATCAAAGTATAAATTTAAGCTCCACAGGAGATTTAAAGATTAATGCCCAACGCAATATTGATATTGATGCTAGTGGTGTAATTACAGTCAAAGGTAAGCTAATCAAACTTAATTAATACAATTAATACAAACTATGTAACCATGAGCAAACAAGCAGCCAGAATATTCGACCCAGTAGCCCACCCTTTACCCCCGAAATTAACCGGAAGTCCCGGAAGTTCTAACGTAATTATTGGCAATTTACCAGCATGGAGAGGACTTCCCGCAGCAGCAGTTGCAGACTTAATGAATGCAGTCAAAGAATCAGTAGAGAATATAGCCGAAGCAGACGCAGCAGCAGCCGCAGCACCCTCCCCCGCGACTCAAGCTCATGCACTCGATACCAAAATTGATGAAGCCAAGAAAATGGCTGAAATGATTGCAGGATTTGCTGCAATGGGAGTTGACATTCACGCTTGTGTAACACCCTTACTTCCTCCCATACCTTTACCAATACACGGTCCCGGTGTAGTAATCACTGGAAGTGCGACGGTGTTAATTAACGGACTTCCTGCTTGTAGACAAGGAGATATGCTTCAAGAAGCAATTGGACCACCGAATTCAATTGTTGTTGGTTGTCCGAATGTTTTGATTGGTGGGTAGGAAGCTGTAAACCACCTTGGAATTAATTCCAAGGCTAATAGCTCAAGTCTACTTAAGTAGACTGAAAAGCTTACAGATGAATTTCGTTATGAGACAGAGAATTGCATTCCCTAGGGGTTTTGAAATCATTACGAGATGTGAATTTAGTTAATTACCACAAAAGAAAGATAAAACAATGAGCGAACGAACGCATAAAAAAAGCAATTGGTTATCAACACCACAAAACCAAGATTCTGCATTAAAACTTCGTCGTTTTGCGACCAAAGATGACAAAGACGAAGAAATTCAACAATCCCCCGATATCAATCTTTCTAAATTTTCTCTTCCTACAAATTCCCCATTTCCTGACAGTAATATTCAACGTCAAGAAGAGGGAGAAAAGGAAGAAGGGGAAGAAACCCCAGGAGCGCAATTAAAATCAGATAAAGCAACTGCTGAAGAACCAGAAGAAGAAATTCAAACCAAAAGCGAAGAACCCAAACAAGAAGATGACGAAGTTGTTCAAACTAAATTAACCGTTGGGGAACCGGGGGATAAATACGAACAAGAAGCGGATACGGTAGCAGCAAAGGTAGTAGAACACATTAATTCACCGAAATCCCAGCAACCCGTACAAGGTAAAGTTGAGCCAGTCGTACAAGCAACCCTAATGCGTCAAGGTGGTGCTGGTGGAGGAACCGTTAACCGTGATGTGGAGCAAAATATCCAACAAGCGCGGGGTGGCGGACAGGGGTTAGCTGATAATGTTCGGCAGCCTATGGAGCAAGCATTTGGCGCTGATTTTAGCGGTGTGAAGGTGCATACTGGTGGGCAAGCGGATGTATTAAATAGGTCGTTGAATTCGCGAGCTTTTGCTACTGGACAAGATATCTTTTTTAAGCAGGGGGAGTATCAGCCAGGGAGTCGAGGGGGGCAGGAGTTGTTAGCGCATGAGTTGACTCATGTGGTGCAGCAGGGGGGTGGTGTTCAAACCCAAGTTCAGCGTGAATGTGGGGTAGATGAAAGTTGTATTGAAGAACCATCTTCTTATACGAAGGAGAAAACCGATAATTCTGATTTGATCAAAAAATCAACCAGTTCTCAAAAAATTGGCTATGGAATGAGTTATGATTTCAATGATTTACCTTCAGAGACGAAAAGGATTGGTAATATTTCTCTCACTTTCTCAATGATTGGTAATCTTAAATTAGCTCAAAATTATTCTGATAATGTTATTGCTAGTAAGGAAGGTATTGAACTAAGTGCAGAAAATGTATTAGGAACAGTTATAAATACCAGTAATATTCAAATCAAACCTGAAAGCATAGTTATAACCAATGGAATAGGACAAAGTTTTAAAGGTTACAAAACTTCTTCAGAATTCTCTTTTCAAACATTCCCTCCTTGTTACGTTCATAAATATAAATGCGAACCAGAGCCTATAGCTTTAAGCTATAAAGGGTGGTCAATTTCCGGAAATATGGGTTATGAGATAGATGTAAAAATCCATTTAGATGACTTACCAGAACTAAAGGAATATAAAAAATATACTGAGAAAATACTTATAAAAAACGAGCAAAGACTCAAAATATTGTTACTAATTATTCTTGGTATATTAGCAGGAATCGCATTAAAGGGAGGAAAACCAGTTTCACCTAGATTTGGAGGAACACCACTACCTAGCTTGATCTGAAAAAAAATGACAATAAGTATTTTTAAGCTACAAGGTAACTAGGGAAATTCAAACAAATGGTTGAAAGAATAAACCAAAAAAATAACTGGTCGTCAAATACACCAAAACAAGATTCTACCCTTAAACTTCGTCGTTTTTCTAGCAAGGATAATAATGACGAAGAATTACAACAATCTCCTGATATTAATTTCTCTAAATTTTCTCTTCCTATAACTCCTCCATTTCCTAACACTAACGTTCAGCGTCAAGAACAAAATGAGTAGGAGAAAGAAACAGAAGAAACACCACAAGTAAATTTAAAATCGGATGCATCTGCGACTGAAGCTCGTAGGTTGGGTTGAGGAACGAAACCCAACAGTTTTACCAAAAATACAAAGTGTATCTTAAAACTTTGACACAAAGTGCAATCGCCAAATTAGTTAACTTCGTTATTTATCATAATTCAACCAAACCATAAATTCAGTCGATGAAAACATAAAACTCAACAAAAACACTATCCATAAAGATACCAAAAAACAATAAAATCAATTTGAGTACTCCATTTTATTACTCAAATCAGTGAACCCAAAAAAGGAATTTAACCTCAGTTACCTTTTCCGTGCCGATGATAATTATAAGATAGGTAATCCTGTAGGATTTGAACTGGATAGTGAAGAAGCAATAGCAGCCGAGATTCAAAATCCTTGGGTTCATGTTTTAGATAAAGAATCAATTCAAACAAGTAGGTATATATCTTTTTCAACGGCTATAGCAATTAAAGGTGGTGGTGGTTCTCAAAAATTTACCAAAAAAAACAAAATTTTTCAAGTTTCTTGGGAAGCACTTCAGCAATTAGAAACAGACGGTAAAATTAGGATATATACTCCCGAAGATGTCGCTGAAATAATTCGTGAGAGTTCCAAGAAAAAAATCCGCAAGAAAGCTAATGATGTTAAAGCTGCTATGGAGAAAAATGGAGAGATTTTAATTGAAGGACAAATACCTGGAAAGGTTATAGTTTGGGCAAAATAAATTTAGTTGAAAATATATTTTTATGAATGAATTACAAACGGCAATATCCGATTTACAAAGTAACAACTCAGAAATTAAAGAATTAGCTCTAGATAAGATTGGAACTTTAAAACCCGATAATGCTTTAGAACTTATAATTCCTTTCTTATCCGACAATAATCCACAAATACGCGAAACCGCAGCTTGTAATTTAGGAGATATTAATGATAATAGAAGCGTTCCTTATCTTATTCAATTAATCAAAAATGACCTAGAAGAAAGCGTTCGTAGTGAAGCTTTATCTGCTTTAGAATCATATGAAGAACCAGAAATATTAAATTGTCTTGTTGATGAAGTTCACCGAGAAAAGAAATCAAGAAGACCTAGACAAATAGTTGCTAAACAATTACAAAGATATGACAACGAACAGTCAGTTGATGCATTAATCATTTTACTTGAAGATAAAGACGTTTACGTGCGTATTTTTGCTGCGGATTCACTATTAGAACTCAATCGTCCAAGG
>ERZ1740052.507-NODE-507-length-13395-cov-10.616567_pt1 | contig 13395 bp, 7 predicted proteins | sample MGYA00581750_ERZ1740052 | MGnify/ENA primary metagenome ERZ1740052 (study PRJEB43018, sample SAMN04849743) | marine metagenome | isolation source: floating plastic debris | place: Pacific Ocean | collected 2008-08-30 | study: EMG produced TPA metagenomics assembly... | reverse complement strand
ACTCCTAACTCCTAACTCCTAACTCCTAACTCCTAACTCCTAACTGTTCACTGTCACGCTCCTCTAAATTTAAGAAAAATCACAGTTACCAACCCTGCTAAAAGCAATATCCAAGCACCAGTTGCAATTTTAGTCAGCTTTTTGGCTTTGATGCTTTGCAGCCAACCAGTAGGGCGTACATCTTGAAGTATAAGAGTGGCTATCGCCGCTAAATTCAAGCTGGCAATATTGGCTGTAACTAGCAACATTGCGCCTATAGCGGGTTCCCATTCACCGGAACCCATTAACATTCCCCAGGTGACTAAGGGTGGTAGTAAAGCAACTGAAACCATTACTCCAACAATTGAACTGATTTCACCAGCAGTTAAGGAAATGGCAGCAGCAGCACCAGAAGCAAGAGCAACAACAATATCGGCTAAAGTTAATTTAGTTCGGATGGCTATTTCTGGTAAGTCTGGACTGACAGGAATCAGCAAACCGATTAAAATCGAAAAAACAATCGGTACCAAAACTCCGACTATTCCAACTCTTATAGTTTTTAAAGCTAAAGATAAATCTCCTAAGATAGTAGCTACTGCTAATGCCATATTCGGTTTCAGTAACGGTGCTATTACCATTGCACCAATTATCACCACTTCACTACCGCGTACTAAACCAACAGCAGCAATACTCGAAGATATCAATAATAAGGAAATTTGCGTCCACGAGAAATGAACGCTTGTCGCTACATTAGTGTAAATTTCTTCTCGGTTAATCCGAGTTGGTATCTTTGGTAAACCATTTTTGTCGGATGATTCAAATCGAGGTAAAGAAGCTTCTACTGGTAGTAGCAGCAATCGAAAGCCTTCTACATTAGTAAAGCTGTTAACTAAACTATCAACTAACGGTTCTACTTCTCCGCTTGAAAGCAATATTTTAAATAAAAGCTGATTATTCTCTAATTTTTTTTGCCAAACTTCCTTATATGAATATTCCGCAATTAATTCTTCAAATCGTTTACCTTTTTCCTGGGGTAGATAAACCTCAACTAAGCGTAGATTCATGTGGGCGTTTTATGGGATTTTTTTGTGCTAATTATTCAGCGTAGCCGATTCTTATATGAAAAGCTTGTTTAATTTTTTACGTTGCTGGTATGAATTTTATTTATTCCTTTGTGTTGTTGCGAATTTACGATGCATTTATGTATACATATTCTACTCCGCATCAATACGCATAAAATATCATTGCTTCTTACAAAAATAGATATACAGCACTTTGCAGTTAAATGAGGTACAACTTCTTATCATAAAACTCTTGTGGGATGGAGAGCAGCGCGGTCTTGGGGAGCCATTGCGTTGCGCGGGTTCCCAAGGCAGCGCGCAGAAGGGGGGTCTCCCCCATGAGCGACTGCCGCCGCGTTGTAGCAAATGGCGTGGTCTCCCCCATGAGCGACTGCGGAGCATCCCTGCCCGTCTAAATGTACTTCACCAACCTGAAATATGCTGTAGCTTATCAAAATTTTACGACCTTAAATTTAAAATTATAAATATGCCAATAAGTAACTTAAACAATCATATTACTTAATCTTTTTTTTAATAATTAGCCTAATTTAGTCAGGATAACTTCACCATTTTCTCAGCGAAGTCACCCTTGGGAACATATATTAACTAAAGTTACAACATACATATAAGAAACAATTACTTTTTAACAAAAAATTAAGTCTTTTTAGGGTAGGCTATGACGTTAATCTAACGCACCGAAAACTTAATAAATATTAGAAATCAAAGCAGTATTTATTGTTTGCTATTGAATGTCAAAAAAGTAACGAAAAGGTATATATATGCGATTATTTATATGGATGATACCAGCATCTTTATTGATAGGTACTTGCTATCATTTTTTTCAAATTAATCCTTCTTTAGCAGAATTATCAGTCGAATATAAAGTTACTCAAGTCGAAAAATCTATTCCAACTTTATTAGCACGAGCAAACTACCTCTCACAATTAGAAAAAGAGGTAATAATTGAGATGAATAAAGTTCGGCAAAATCCTCAGTCGTATATTCCAATTTTGCAAAAATATAGAAAACGCTTCCAAGGCAACAAAGTAAAAATTGGCAAGCGCAAATATATGATTACTAGAGAAGGAGTTGCGGTAGTTGATGAAACAATTGCATTTCTTTCCAAACAGAAACCTGTCGGCACATTACATCCATCCAGAGGAATGTCTTTAGGGGCTAGAGACCATGTAAACGACCAAGGTAGTACGGGGGAATATGGTCATTATGGCAGCGATAAAAGCGACCCTTTCACCCGCGTTAATCGTTATGGAAAATGGCGACAGATTGCAGCAGAAAACATCGCTTACGGCTACACCACCGCCCAGGATATTGTTATGCAGTTGATTATTGATGACGGAATACCCGATCGCGGACATAGAAAGACTATGTTTAAACCAGAATACAATATTGCTGGAGTCGCTTTCGGGAACCACTCTGTTTATAAAGTAATGTGCGTCATTAATTACGCTGCTGATTACGAAGAATTGTAAGTTTATGTCGAAATCTGGTTGATTCACCTGTATTAAAAAAAAGGATAGAACCGTCTTAATTAACAAGGAGTATGCATTAATAGGAGCGTATGCTCCGCTTGTCTTGGCAAGCAGAAAACCTGGAAGTAGTTTATGAAAGTCAAAACTCACAAAATCCCGTTGCTCCCACAGGTAAATTAGTACTAAAGCCACTCAATTATCTATATTTAATCTAGTTTTAGAATTTGTATGCGTCGCGATGTTTTAATCGCAATCAATATTGTGTACAATAATACTTTACAGATAAAAAAATGCGTGTTTATATTGTAATGTTCAATAGATTAAAAGCTGCTGCAAATCACTTTATATAGCCAAAATAAAGAATTTCGATCTATTAAGGGTGTTTTATATTCTCGTCTGTAATTTAGTTTTTAGGTCAAAGATGACAGCACCTTCAATAACTATTTCTATAGTAATTCCGGTCTATAACGGCGGAGAGAGTTTTCGCAAGTGTTTAGCTAGCATAAGAGAAAGCCTAAGATGTCCTTCGGAGGTGATTGTGGTCTCTGATGGTGATACAGATGGCTCTTGGCAAGTTGCTGAAGCCTTCGGTGCTAAGGTGTTTCGATTACCTAGCCCGGGAGGTCCCGCTGGCGCTAGAAATCTAGGGGCCTCGTTTGCTCGGGGCGATATTTTGTTCTTCGTGGATGCGGATGTGACTCTCCATCCCAACACGTTGAATCTGATTGAGCAACAGTTTGAGCGATGGCCAGATTTAGCAGCGCTGATTGGCTCCTATGACGATGCACCAGGTGCTGAGAATTTCCTCTCTCAGTACAAAAACCTATTTCACCACTACACTCATCAGGTTTCGGATGAAGTTGCTTCTACTTTTTGGGGTGCCTGTGGGGCAATTCGTCGGTCAGTATTTCAGGCTATTGGTGGGTTCGACGAAGCTTATCGTAAGCCCTGTATAGAAGATATTGAATTAGGCTACCGACTTAAGCAAGCAGGATATTCTATTAGTTTGTGTAAAAATATTCAGGTTAAGCATCTCAAACGCTGGGAGCCGGTATCCCTACTCAAGGCAGAAATTTTTTATCGAGCGCTACCTTGGACGGAATTAATTTTACGTCAACGTCACTTTAATGCCGATTTGAATCTGAGTTACACGAATCGTTTAAGCGTCGTCTTTGTTTTTGGGGTGATAGGGAGTTTAATCGCGAGTATATTTATTCCTTTGTTTTTGATAGTTACGGTGGCTCTAGTTTTAGGCTTGTTGCTGATGAATATCAACGTTTATCGGTTTTTTTACCGCAAGCGGGGCTTCTTGTTTACTTGTTGTGTTGTTCCCTGGCACTGGCTCTACTTTCTTTATTCAGGAATTGCCTTTGCCTATGGCACGTTGACTTACTATAAATGGTCTTCAGGCGGTTTGCTGAGTAAAACAGGTTGAATTAAGTTCGCGGTTTAAGGTGGGGTAGCATTCGGATAAAAAACAAATATAGTTAAAGTTTAATATAGTTTTTGTTGTCTATCTACTTAAACTTAAACTGATATTTTTACTTGTAGAGGAAACTCAAAATGACACGTTTATTATTAATTGGTTTGGATGGTGGTGATTTCGACTATATTCAATCACGAGCTTCTGCATTACCTTTTTTACAGAAAAGATTGAATTCGGGAAGGTTGTTTAAGCTGGATACTCCTAAAGCATTAAGCGGTTCTGTATGGCCTACATTTTACAACGGAGTTAATCCAGGTACTCACGGGATATACCAGCATTTAGTTTGGGATGCACAAGGGATGGGAATTCGCCGTATTGGAGCTGATTGGTGTTACTATCAACCGTTTTGGCAAGATATAGAAAATTCTGGTCGTGATGTCGTTGTTTTAGATGTTCCTTATAGTTTTCCAGTTGCTTTGAAAAAAGGAGTTGAAATTACTGATTGGGGAACCCACGGTCAAACTTTTCCTGTTAGCTGTAACAAAAAAAGTGCCAGAACAATCATTAAACGCATTGGGAAAAGTCCTATTGGAAGAGAAACTCCAATTCAAAAAACTTCTACAGAATTACAAAAAATTCAGCAGCAACTGATAAAAAGTGCAGAATTAAAAGGAAAATTAATTTCAGAATTAATGACAAAACTTGATTGGGATTTGTTTGTCACTATTTTTGGAGAAACACATCGCGGAGGACATATATTTTTTGGCGATGAAGATGAAAAAAAATATACTACCGATACTCCACTATTAAAAATTTACCAAGCAGTAGATCGGGCTCTAGAAAAAATTTTTACTGGCTTGGATGAGGACACAATAGCTGTTATTTTCTCTGTACATGGTATGGCAAGAGATTATGCTCAAGGACATATTATCCGACCTCTGATGAAGAAAATCAATCAGGTTTTTTTAGAAAAATATTGCCATATATCACCAAAACCATCTGTAAAGACTAATAGCCTTGTTCCATTACTCCGTAAAGTCGTACCGGCTAGGCTGCAATATCCTATTGGTGCTCTCTCACCAGATTTTATCAGACAGTGGGTAGTAGAAAAGGAAATTATTGGTGGATTGGATTGGTCTTTAACTCCTGGTTTTGCTTTACGAACAGATATTAGAACAGAATTACGTCTCAATCTTATAGGTAGAGAATCACAAGGAATGCTGGAAGCAGGAAGCGAATTGCATCATAACTATGTTGATTTCATCAAAAAGGTTTTCTTAGATTTGCGCGATCGCGATACAAATGCAGAATTGGTAGATGAAGTTGTAGATACCCATCAAATCTTACCGGGAAGTAATTCTGAGCGTCTTCCTGACCTTGTGATTACCTGGTATCCCAGACCAGCAGTAAAATCTGTCCACTCTCCTTTAATAGGAAGTATTTCATCTGAGTCATCAGGTGCAAGAGGAGGAGACCACACTGATTATGGTTTTGCAATTGTTCCCCAAGAGCTTGACAATATTTCTAGCCTCAATCATATTAAAGATTTTGCTGATTTTAGTAAGAGTTTATTTAATATTGAAAACTAATTTTTTTCGCTAAAATTCTTATGCAACGTAAAAATATTGTTCAGAAGCTAGGAATTTTTATCTTTTCTCTAGGGATAGCTTTTGTTGTTTACAAAGTGATGGCTGCTTGGGCTGGTATTCCCAATTTATTCATTTTGTTGCAACAATTTCCCCCATACACTTTTGCGATTATTTTAAGTCTTTCTATTACTGGATATTTATTTCGATTTGCTGCATGGCAGATAAATCTAAAATATTTAGGATATCAACTTCCTGTTTTTCTTAGCCTTCAATATTATCTTGCTGGTTATTTATTTTTACCAACTCCAGCAAGGGCAGGTTTATCAGTTAGAGCAGTTTATCTTCGAGAGCATAATATTCCATATCCTGTAAGTGTAACTGCTCTTTTACTAGAAAGAATTAATGATTTGATAGCTACTGTTATCCTTTCTTGTTTGATAATAGGTCAACTTGATTTACGAATCATACTTTTCATTACAGTATTTGTAGGAATTGTTTGTTTGATTAGATTTAAAACCAAAGGGATTTCCTTTAATTTAGAAAAAATAGAAAATCGGTTTAGAGGTAATTCTACTAACAGTAATATTAAAAATTCACCTAGTAATAAGCAAGAGAGTCAAATCAAAAAAATAATCAAATTTTTACGCTCTCAAACATTTATAAAATCACAACTTCTGGTCTGCCTTGGCTTTTTACTATATGGATTAAATCTATATTTTGCTTTGAATATTCTTAACGCCAATATTTCTCCACATGAAGTAATTGGGACTTATGCTTTTAGTACTATAGTAGGCTCATTTTCCTTTATTCCTACTGGACTAGGTGGAGCGGAAGCAGCAATGTTATTCTTTCTTTCTGTGTTTAAAGTTCAGAAAAATCATTCTGTCGCAGCAATTATTCTTTCACGTCTTGGAACAATCTGGTTTGTAGTTGCTCTAGGTGCAATAGCAACAGTTTTGATTATCGTTAGACGTAAATTTATCAAATCTTAGATACGATGCATTGAATAACAAGCTCTAACGAAATATTTACTTTATACATATAAGATTTCAATTGAAAATCAAGTAAATCTAAGTCAAGTCTTTTAATCTGACAAATACTTTTTACTCCTTTCCCAAGTTAATCTCCATGAAACTAGAGCTAATCAATATTCGATTATTCTTATTTTTTAACGTATTTTGCTGTTAGATATTACATGACAGGACTTACGGAATTGTTATATATTGTTTAGCTAACTTCATTCTTAAATGATTGCTAATATACATCTTGAGGTTAAAAGGTAAATGAAAAGTTTCATAATGTGTCGTTAGATGATTTTTTTACATAAGTACCTGCAAGTAATTAATAAAGCGAAATTAATAAATATTCTTACATAATTAAAATAATAAACTACACCAGATGCAGCGATGACGCACAGCATCATCGCTGCCGTGCGATCGCCACACATTCTGCCAACACTAACAGGCGAATGGCACTACCAATTTAAATATTTGGGAGCATCCCAAATTTCCTCTTCCTCAAGCATACTTTCAAGATCATTACTAAATATTCGATTATTTTGACTCAATATATTTTGCTCGTAAACAATAAACTGGCTTTCAAAAGGAGCATTTGCAGACTTGTTAACATTTGAAGATAAATCAAAATCTGTAGTAAAGTTTCGCGTTATATATTTACTCTCAGAACTATATTCAAAACCATCGGTAGATAAATTTGAATTTAAGCTTAGATTGAAAGGGAAAAAATCACCAAAATCCGGGAATAAAGGCGTATCTTGACTAGCACCACTTGATGTCTCCTCAAGAGTCTGTCGTATCTGTTCGGTATTAAGGCTCCTGTTGGCACTTAACATTAAAGCAACTACTCCGGCAACGTGTGGAGTTGCCATAGATGTACCGCTATAAGATTCATATTGATTGTTTGGAAGTGTAGAGTAAATATCTACTCCTGGAGCGGTAACATATGTAAGTTCTTGGGAACCCGCACGGTTAGAAAATGAAGCCAGACTTTTATCTTCTTCTATAGCTCCTACAGCAATTCCATATTCATCAGCATAGCTAGCGGGATAAAGAGGCGTTTGCCCGCCACTATTTCCTGCTGCCATCACTACGGTAACTCCTCGATCGCTAGCGTATTTTACAGCTTGTTCTATACCCGAACTAGGAAATGTTCCGCCTAATGAAAGGTTAATAACATCTGCTCCATTGTCTACAGCATAGTAAATACCATCAGCAACCGCATTATTAGAGCCAGAGCCAGAATCATCTAAAACTTTGACTGGCATTATTTGAGCATCGTAAGCAATACCAGTCACACCAAAATCATTATTTTCACCAGCGATAGTACCAGAAACGTGGGTACCGTGCCCCTCTACATCCATAGTGTTGTTGTTATCAGCATTAAAGTTCCAGCCATAGACATCATCTATATATCCATTACCATCATCATCCCTTCCGTTATCAGCAATCTCACCGCTATTAGTCCAAATATTATTTTTTAGATCCTCGTGATTGCGATCGACACCTGTATCTAATACCGCAACTACCACACCTTCACCCGTATATCCTTGTTCCCATACCTCTGGTGCATTTACAGCATCAACGCCCCAATTATTATCTCCTGTATCGGGAACATCATCAAAAGTTTCTTCTCCAGTAACTTCTGCGACTGCTTCTGCTGCATTTGCTAAACCGTAGCCATTACTAGAACTATATTCTTGAGTATCGGAAGCATAAAAATTAGTTTCATCGAGACTGTTGTTTTGGGAAGATAATTGAATTTGGTTGTCTGTAACAGTGATATTGGAGTTATTAAGTAATGGTGATTCAGATGATTCAGCCGTATTTACAAGTGAAGCATCAGTAGAAGATTCAAAACTACTACTACTCAAAAGACTGAAATTATTTGGTTTTAAATTATCATTTAATTCATCAGTCGAGGTGATAGCAATGGTATTATGTTTTTCAGGAAACAAGCTACTATCACTAAAATTAGCCTGCATAATCTTATACCTCAAATAGTTTAATATATATTTTGATAGCAGCATCAATCGTGAAAAACCTAAAATAAATCAGATATTAAGCTGCAAAAAAATTCTGATTAAATATATTTACTATGAAAATAAAATTAAAAGTGCCAAGTTTTTTACAATAGCTTTATATGGAAGGTATTTATTGATATCGATCGACAACTAACAATAGAAAAAAGTTTAATTTAACTTACCAAACAGCACCATTTTCAGATAGCAAAGGCAGAGCCTTTAAACCTTTCCAGGTTCAACCTGGGAGCCAGTTCGAGAGTAAGACGGCTATAGAAAAAAGTTTAATTTAACTTACCAAAAAGCACCATTTTCAGATAGCAAAGGCAGAGCCTTTAAATCCTTGCTCCCAGGTTCAACCTGGGAGCAAGATCGAGAGTAAGACGGCTCTTGTGGTGAGTGGTGCTGTTCGGTCAGATTTAAACAACTATAAGATCTTAAAATGTACCATTAGAACCTTTGACTATTAGAAGGCAGAGCCTTTAAACCCTTGCTCCCAGGTTCAACCTGGGAGCAAGATCGACTCCTAACTCTTAACTCCCAACTCCTAACTCTTATTCCCTATTCTTTAAGTAGAAACAACATTACTAATGGTAGAATCCCAGTAGCTAAAATTACTCTGAATTTCTTCCCAGCTTAATTCTAAAGTTCTAGATTTTAAAGCATTATTATCAGTACTCCAAGGATTTAATAAAGTAAACTTTTCAGTCGAAGCATCATAATCAACTAAAGCGTAAGCATGAGAAGCAACAATATTTGATTCTATGCCACTAGATTTTGAACCAAATCCGATAATTTCACCAGAATTGAAAGCATCAACTACCCTATTAAAATCTAAAAATCTACCTAAAGCTGCTTTTTCGCCGGTAATATGCTTGAATGCATCGCTCAAATATCCAGCATTGCCAATACCGTTGTATGAATTGGTATTATCTTGATTAATCCAACCTGATTCATTAAGTTGAGCGTAAGCTTTTTCAGCCAGTGCTACCCACAATTCATTGTTAGCATTGTCATGGCGATCGCCTGGATTCGCATATACGAAGTTACCAATATTATTAGTAGGTAAATATCTGTCTACAGTGACATAATCAGCAACTCCATTATTATAGAAGCGGACGGTAAAAGTACCATCTCCATTATCCACGAACATATTTTCGATAATTTCGGGTGACTGTACCAGAGTTGCACCTAAACCAGCGAGGAAGAAACAATTATTGATATAGCCTTGTCTGATGTCATCATGACTGATTCCATTTTGAAACAGAGAACCGCTCGCATATTGATAAGTGTGAGAAGTTTGAGGGCGCTCGCTTCCCAGGAACCACTTATTAATTAGCTTGTCTAATTGAAGGTCGCTACTTCCAGCCTGTAAATTACCGGATTTATTTGCAGTATCACCGTAAACAACCTTACTTGATAACACTCTTACGTAGTCTTGCATTCCTAAGTCAGAAGCATTATCAACTATAGTACGCAAGTCTGTAATCTCAGTGGAATCTACAGCACCGTTATCTTTTGCATCCCGTAGGATAGTAATCATGTCGTTACGGTCAAAATTATTATCCGAAAATAACGATTTACTTAATGCACGTATGCTTGCATCTTGAATATTTAGATCGAACCAGTTTTGTTCGGGTTGCGGAATGGGAATATATTCTTTAGCTTGCACTGTAGGAGTTTGATCGACAATTTGGAAAGATTTTTCCCAGCTATTACTGTAGCTATCTGCTTTATCGCGGGTTGTAGCCCATAACACGTAATCACCGGCTTCCAAGGAATTAAGGCTGTAATCAAAGCTGAATGAACCATCTGTATTCTGACTGAATTCCACAGCATCAGCAATATTTTCCCAGCTATTATCGTCTTTCTTCAACCAAAAATCCACTGTGGTTAAATCTTCTATACCGTTGGCATCAAATACTTTGCCATTAGTAACGCGAACACCATCCTCAATAGGTTCGATATCAAACTTGAAATCTTCAGGCACAGAATTCTTCACATTGAAGAAAGTTGTTAAAGTATCTCCAGAAGCACCGGCTTTATCGTAAGCTGTTGCCTTTAGTTCGTAATTACCTGCCTCCAAGCTATTTATGCTGTAATCAAAACTAATGGAACTATCCTGATTTTGACTGAAATCGAGAGCGTCTTGAATCTCAATCCATTCGCCATCTTCTTGCTTGAGCTGAAACTCAATTTTTTCTAAATCATCTATACCATCTGCATCAAATACTGCTGTATTAATTAGCTCAATTCCTCCATTTATTTGCTTAATATTGAAGTCGAGTTCACTGGGCGCTGCATTACCAATGTTAAATGACTGCTGCCAGCTATTACTGTAATTATTTGCTCGATCGTGTGTTCGTGCCCACAATATATAATCGCCCTTTTCTAGGGATTCAATGCTGTAGTCAAAGCTTACCGAACCATCTTCGTTGCTGTGGAAGGTAACAGCATCATCAATATTTTCCCAACTACCACCGTATTTTTTTAGCCAAAAATCAACTCTGCTGAGATCGTTGACACCATTAGCATCGACTACTTTGGTATCTTTAAGATGAACGACACCTTCAACAACTTCAACTTCAAACCGTAAATCCGTTGGGTTAATATTCTTAACTCGGAAAAAACTTGTTAAAGTTTCACTTGCTGCACCAGCTCGATCGTAAGCCGTAGCTTTAAGCTCGTAATTACCTTCTTCTAAGCTATCGATGCTGTATTCAAAACCGAACTCTCCATCTCCATTGTCAGTAAAATCGAGAGCATCTTCAATTTCAATCTCAACCAATTCGCCATCATCCTGCCTTAGGCTTAGCTCAAACTCAATTCTTTCAAGAGAATCTATACCGTTTGCATCATATACGCTTGCATTCTTTAGCTCAATTCCTCCACTTCTAGCTTCAATGGTAAAGTCTAGCTTTGTAGGTGCGACATTCTCTAGCTCCGGATTAACAACCTTTTCTACATTAAAAGCTTTTCCCCAACCATTGCTTCTAGCGCCGGAATTATCCGTTGCTCTACCCCATATATAGTATCTGCCTTCTTCAAGATTGCTGATATCGTAGTTGAAACCAATCTCACCATCGCTGTTAGTGCTAAATTCAGATACCGTACCAAGCTTTTTCCAGTAACTATCTTGTTTTTTAAGGTAAAAATCAACTTTCCTTATGTCATCTACGCCATCAGCATCAAAAAACTTGGCATCTGTAAGCTTAATGCCACCTTCAATTACCTCTGTATTGAATTGAAACTGTTGAGGTATATAGTTGTTTTTAACTGCCAGGCTATAAGATGTAATAGCATCATCTACTTGATGCACTTGAATATGATATTTGCCTATACCTAAAATCTCATCAATTTTTTCATTTTCGATACCGTCGGCTTCCGAACTTGCTATTTCCGAACCGCTTTCATCTAGTAGTACAACATCAGCGTTGGCTGATAAATCATTCAAGGCAAGACTAAAATTACTGCGACTGCTAAGTGTGAAAGTATAGTAGTCGTCAGCATGATTTAAACCTACTGTATCTTCGATTATTTGCCATGTTTGGGTAATATCTAGAAATGTTGAGGAATCGAAAAGGTTCCCCGAATTATCCATTGACATAATAATAGCTGCTTTTATAAATAGAGTTTGTAAACAACACCTTGCATACAAAGAGGCAAGGTAAGAATTTTATATTGGTTTGTAAATTCCTTATCTTTTAGATAGGAACTTCTATAGTGCTATTTACATTCCCAAACAGCTAGGGAATAATTACGTATTAATTGAAATTAAAAAAAATCGGATATATTACCTAAGCATTATTTTTTTTTGATAAAAGATATAAGCATTATTAATTTATTTGAATAAATTCAGTATTCATTCGATGCCATATAAAGTTATTTAAAAGTAGCTGAATCATTTTTTGCTACATCACAAATAAAGACTGAATTACCTACCAGCAAGTCTTTTAGATAATTATTACTTGAAAAACAAATATACTATAAGTAGCAAATAATACTCATAAAAACGATAAAAGTTGATTTAACATTATCTATATTTAGCAGTAGAGCTTGAGTACTTAGGTAGTTGAAGATAAATAAAATACTCTATGTTCTAAACTATCAACTGGGATATAACTGTCAAATTAAAAAATTTCCTATATTCAAGGAAAAATAAAAATAATCCGGAGATAATGCCATTTAGAACCATTTTTTTGACAATTTCAGCACAATAATAAGTCTTAGAGCAAAGAAGAGATTAATAATAACAATATAATCAAAAGCTTTTCTTTACCTATGCTTTACAATCTTAGCTTTGAATCTATATTTCCCATGCACTCTTCAAATTTATCAAAGCGATAATAGCCAATAAAGAAATAATTACTAAAAAAAAAGGCATTTAGAAAGGGAGAATATACTGAATTCTCCTTCACCAAATGCCAATTATTAGTTATTAATCAAAATCAATCAAAATTAAGTATAGATGCTACACCTTTATTTTTTTTAACGAATCTTGAGAACTTATATTTATAATACCAATTCTGTATGAGGCTGCGCTCAATTACCTACAGCCTCGAAGGCTGGGGCTATAATAACCAAGCCCACCTCTGTGGGATGAATTCGGCGCATCTTTATAAAGAAATGGTGTTAGCTTTTTTTAGTTGAACAAGGGTAGCTAAGTAAGTCGGCACAAATAAACGGAACTATGTAACAAAATATAAATTAGTCTTAAACCCTTATTGCTACTCCGGAGGCGGAGCGTCTCCGGCTCCGCGCTACTTGCTACTTGCTACTCCCCTTACTTAACTACGATTTTCAACACCAACCT
>ERZ1740052.506-NODE-506-length-13410-cov-4.735305_pt1 | contig 13410 bp, 12 predicted proteins | sample MGYA00581750_ERZ1740052 | MGnify/ENA primary metagenome ERZ1740052 (study PRJEB43018, sample SAMN04849743) | marine metagenome | isolation source: floating plastic debris | place: Pacific Ocean | collected 2008-08-30 | study: EMG produced TPA metagenomics assembly... | reverse complement strand
GATGGTGGCTGTTGTGGTGCCATTGACGATAAAGTCAGCGGCATCAACATTTTGAACCCCTTCATTAAAGGTGACTTGAAATACCAGACTATCGTCGCTGGTTGTTGCACTACCTGGTGTTAGTCGCTCAATACTAAGGAGCACCGGATCTTCTGGGTTGTTTGTAACGGTGTAGACCTCATTGCTGCCTGTGGGAGGTGCCACAGGAACGGCCACATTTGCCAGGTTTGTAATATTTTGGTTTGCAGCTAAGGCTAGATTTACAGACCCATTGAAGGTCGCTAAATCGCCGCCGCTGATTGTAATGTCGTAGACGCTGTTGTTAGTGACGGCAACAATGCTAGTGACAGTCGCCGTTGTGCCACCATTGACAATAAAGTCGGTGGCATCAAGATTTTGAACGTCTTGGCTAAAGGTAATTCGAAAGACAAGGGTGTCGCTGTTAGTGGTCTCACTGGCTGGGACCAGTCGCTCAATGCTAGTGAGCTCTGGCGCTGCATTTGGGTTGTTGCTAACCGTATAAGTCTCGTCTGTGGCAGGTTCTCCAGCAGGTAAGGGATTGCCTGCGGCATCAGTGATGTTCTGATTAGCAGCAAGGTCAAGCCCGACAGTACCGTCGAAATCAGCTAGATCGCCACCGGTGACAATAATGTCATAGACGGTGTCACTAATTTGGACAAACCCTGTGACGGTAGCGGTGGTGCCGCCGGTCACAACAAAGTCGGCAACATTAACGTTTAGAACGGCTTCTTCAAAGGTGACGCTAAATCCGAGACCGTCTGCGTCAGTGATTTCTGTAACAGGAGCTTGTCGTTGGTTGCTGAGCAGGGTGGGTGGAGTCGTGTCCCCGGTTTGGTCACCACCGCCCAGTGTATAAGAGTCGTTTCTACCGGTGGGGGGTGCAGTGGGGACAGCACTGCTGTCGCCTGCGTCAGTAATGTTTTGGGTGGGTGCTAGGGCAATACCCTCATCGCGACTGAACGGAGAGATGTTAGCCCTCCTTACAATAATGTCTTATTGAGCTCTAGTGTTGTTAACGCTCTCAAGGGGGTTAACAATGGTGGCTCCGCTTGTCCCTGTAACAACAAAGTCGTCAATCGTAACGTTATTAACATCGCCTGAAAACGTTGCTCGGAAGACGAGTTCGTTGTCTGCAGCAAAGTTAGGATCATTTATATCGTCGCGGATATTAATTCTTTCTAGGACTGCCATTGGGTGAATATATTGAGTAAAGAGTTAGGGGTTTCTTCAGGCCGCCCCTTGCAAACAAGACTGTTTGTATGGCTCTGACTCATGCGATGTATCTAGAACCTGCCGGTGCTATTGCGCACGTGCAGAACAGATTTTCACAAGAAAATCAGTGAGCTAGGACGGCTCACTCCATATATTCACGTAGATAATTATTGAGCCTGATTAAAGCCCTTAGGGTTATGGATGCTTAATACGGTCATAAAAGGACTATGAGGAAGTTTTACTTAGGGAAACTCCCGTTACTGAGCTGTTAAGATGCGATCGCACCCCTGGCCATTTGCAATTCCTGAATTCGCTCCAGGGTACCGGCGGGAATGGCAGAAATCAGTTGTTTGGCGTATTCCTGCTGCGGATTGTTATAAATTTCATCGGCGGGGCCCAATTCTTCCAGGCGACCCTGGTTCATCACCATGATGCGGTCGCTCATGAATTTCACCACACCCAGATCGTGGGAAATAAACACATAGGTCAGGCCAAACTCTGCCTGGAGCTCCTTTAGCAAATTAAGCACCTGGGCCTGCACCGATACATCTAGGGCTGAGACTGATTCATCGCAAATAATAAATTTGGGGTTGAGGGCCAGGGCACGGGCAATGCAGATGCGCTGACGCTGACCACCGGAAAACTCATGGGGAAAGCGATTGACACAGCCAGGGTCGATATCTACGCGCTCTAGTAGGTAGGCCACCCGTTCTTTAAGATTGCGGCGACTGCGGATGACCCGATGAATCTTGAGCGGTTCAGCAATGGCTTTGCCAATGCTCATACGCGGGTCGAGGGAGCTAAAGGGATCTTGGAAGATGACCTGCATCTCACGGCGTAGCCGGCGCATTTCGCCTTTGGGCAACTGTCGAATGTTGCGACCTTCAAAGAAAATATTGCCCGCCATGGGTTCCACTAGTCGTAGCAAGGCACGACCTAGGGTGGTTTTGCCACACCCTGATTCGCCGACGAGACCAAAGGTTTCCCCCTTATAGACATCAAAGGAAACATCATCGACGGCCATAAAGGTGCGGGTGGTTTGGCCAAAGCCGCCTTTGACTGGATAGCCGACTTTGAGATTTTGCACGGTGATTAAGGGGGGCTCGCCACTGATTTTTTCTAATCGGCTAGCGGTTTCGTCCGTGCTGATTTCTGCGGTGAGTGTGGTGGCTTCATTGGCATCGAAGTGGCGGGCAAAGATTTTGACATCGCCGTCGGGTTCCTCTTGCACCTGCATGTAGTCGGCGACGGTGGGCAGCTTGCGTAGGCGCTGCTCAGGTCGGGGGCGACAGGCCAATAACCCTTTGGTATAGGGATGTTCTGGCTGGGAAAAAATTTGATCCACTGAGCCATATTCGACGATTTTGCCGCGATACATGACGGCTACATCGTCGGCAATTTCGGCGATGGTGCCCAGATCGTGGGTGATGAAAATCATGGACATGGAGCGCCGGTCCCGCAGGTCTCGTAGCAGATCTAGGATCAGGGACTGAACGGTGACATCAAGGGCTGTGGTGGGTTCATCGGCAATCAGCAGTGAGGGGTTACAGGCGATGGCCATGGCAATCATGACCCGCTGGAGCTGGCCGCCGGAGAGCGGATGGGGATAGCGCGTGAGGATTGAGTGCTTTCGTTGCTGGACAGCGCGGGCAATGGCGTTGCGATCGCTAATCCGCTGCTCTACGGCTACTAGGGTACTCAGCTCCTCATCACTCGGCAGAAGCTTGACCTCTTGGAGGCTAGCAATTGCCTGCTTTTCAGCCTCTGCCTTTGTGATGGCTTGATGTTGCTGAATGGCCTCGATGAGCTGAAATCCGCAGGTATAAACCGGATTTAAGGAACTCATCGGCTCCTGAAAAATCATGGAAATTTGGCCCCCACGGTAGTTCTGCATTTGCTTTGGGGAGACCTGACATAAATCTACGGGCGCTGTGCCAGCCTGTTCTGCAAACAGAATCTCACCATGGGTGATCCGGCCTGGGGGGTTAGGGACTAACCCCATGACAGATAGGGATGTGACGGATTTACCCGAGCCAGACTCACCCACAATACCCAGGGTGCGCCCCCGCTGTACCTGAAAGGAAATGCCATCGACCGCTTTGATCACGCCGTTGGCCGTGTCAAATTCGACCTTTAGATTGCGGACATCGAGGATGGTTGCGCTCATGGAGGATACGTAGTGCTACTGGACTTAGACAGGAACCCGCGGATAGTTAGGAAATAATCGGGTGTTAAGGCTTAATTATCTGTCATGTCGGAAAACCTGTGGTTGTCTGTGTATCTATTTTGGGTAAGACAACTATATTTGATTTAGAGTTAGACATTGAGACTTCGGCAAATCTGCGCTAGTGCGAGTGTGCAAAGGATCGGTATGTTGAAATAGCCACTGCTTTAGCAAAAAAGCCCATATTCTGTGGGTATGACTCGTGTATGGCGACTGTGTAGGCTTAGTTAGCCAGAATCATAGCAATCCTTCGCCATTGATTGTTGAATGTTGTCTCTACTCCCATCATGGCCCAACTTGCGATCGCAGTTTTGATCGTTATTATCGGTTCCGCTATATGTTCCGGTACTGAAGTGGCGCTGCTGTCTATTCCCCTACTCAAAGCGCGGCAGCTTGCCCAAAATCGTAATCCAGCCAATGTTGCTTTATTAGCCATCCGGGAAAAGGTCAACCGGCCCATTGCCACCATTGTCATATTAAATAACGTATTTAATATAGTCGGGAGCTTCATTGTTAGTCGTTTGGCGGCCGATCTCTTTGGCAACCTGATGCTGGGAATTTTTTCTGGCCTTCTTACATTTCTGATCATTCTGTTTGCCGAAATCCTCCCCAAAACAATTGGTGAACGCTACGCGGAGCAGTTTGGCCTGTTGGTGGCTATCCCAGTACGCAGCTTGACCTGGCTGATGACGCCCATCATTTTGGTCCTAGAAAAACTGACAGCACCGCTGGTTAGGGGCAATCAACGCCCCGTCACCAATGAAGCAGAGATCAAGCTTCTAGCCATGTTGGGCTACCAGGAAGGGTTGATAGAAGATGACGAAGCTGAAATGATCCAAAAGGTCTTTCGGATGAATGATATCGCCGCAGAAGATATCATGACGCCGCGAGTCGCACTCACCTACATCGAGGGGCATCAGTCTTTAGAGTCGGCGCAGCAGGAAATTATGCAGTCGCAGCACAGCCGGATTATTGTCACCGGAGAGGATCTGGATGATGTGTTGGGGGTAGCCCTTAAGGCTGAACTCTTGGCCGCCTTAGTCCAAGGGCGAGGGCAAGATCCCGTAACTAGCTGTATGCGCCAAGCCAGATATATTCCAGCGACCGAACGCTCCGATAAGCTACTCAATACCTTTCAAACTGCCCGCGAGCATCTCATGATTGTGGTGGATGAATATGGGGGAGTGTCCGGTGTGGTCACTTTAGAAGACGTGCTAGAGGTGCTGATTGGTGAAATTGTGGACGAAACAGATCGCAATGTAGACCTTCAGGCCTTAGCGCGACAACGGCGGCGACGGTTGCTTCAGCGTCAAGGGTTTCAAACGGATTTAAAACGCAACTGATAGACCAAAGTCAGGGGCACGCAATAAATTAGCCGTTGCTGATTTAGAGAATGAACTGAGCAGACTAGATACGCGGCAACGCCAATGTGATCAACGCTATAAAACTATTCCAAAGCTATTCCAAAGCTCAGCAATGCCAAAAATCAAGCTCAAACGTTTTGACCCAAGGCTGAGGCGAGGTATTGGATACAACGGTTGATTTCGTCTGTCATATAAAACTGACCGGGTGCCAAGGATTCAAAAAAATCTTGAGCCAGTGGGTTATTAGGCATAATCACCAACGGTTTTTGGGCTTTGAGCGCTAAGGCGATTTCGGAAACAGTGCCAAGACCCAGCCCGCAGGCGATAATGCCGTGGCTAGAGAGCACATTGATGACATTGCGAGCACTACCCATGCCCGTGACGATGGGTATAGTGACTCCACTGGCAACTTGAGAGCCTTGGTCATCCGGTAAAATTCCCAATACGGTGCCTTCCACGGAGGCTGCACCACGACTGGCGGCTGCCATTATGCCCACGGGACGGCCCCCGGTCAGCAGTACCCATCCTTGTTGAGCGATGGCTTTGCCGAGGGCCTGGGCAAGCTGTTGTTCGGGCTCTGGGACATGATGGCTGGGTCCCATGATGCCAATGATGGTTTGGCTGGTCATTCTAAGGGGTAGTTACTGTTATGAATGGTCAGGGTGTTGGCACCGGGGCTGACTGGATAGGAGAGAGGTTAATAATCTTTAAACTTTTATCACTAGCCTCTGCTGTGGCGCTGGCCTAATGTGTCCGGCATGAAGGTTATCTGCCATGAACTACTAGTTGCTAGCTCCATTGTGAATGCCTACTTAAGTCTCGTCAGTTCGCTACATGAGCGGTCGATAATATCTATTTTTGATTGCTATGTTAGGTATATTCTGACGATTTATCACTGACCGTAAGACCTTGCTCCCTGGGCTAGAAACTTACTTTCAAATCGTCCGCTTACCCACTTCTATTCACCTATGTTCCATCCTGCTCGTATGGCGTCTCGGCTGCCTCGGTTTGCTCCGTGTGTTCCGTTTGTCAGTGGTTTAAAGGCGATATATTTGCACCGATGGCGGTCAGTGATAGCAGGTGGTGCGGTAACGTTGGGCGTTTTGTTCGGTATGCCCGTGGAAGCCGCAGAGCGGATCAATATTCAAGTGGGGCCCATCAGACAGACGCTCCACATAAGCGATCTTGAGGAATTTGCGAAAACGGGGCAGATTCCAGCTCGTTTAGGACTTAATCAGGCGCTGCTAACCCCTGAACACCAGGCGAGGCTCAACAACCGAGTGGCGCTTGATCCCGTCATGGCTGATCGCATGGTGGCTGATATTTTGGCATCGCCGAATGGGGAGCTGTTGCTGGATTCTTTAGCTAGGGTTGCACCTGACCTGACGGTGGATCAAATTCGGGGGGCCATCCGTTTGGCTGCGAAGCAGACCCATGGGTTAAACATGCTGGGGGTATTGAGAGCGGTGCCCCAGGATACGTTGGATGTGGATTTAACGGCAGCATTAGCGCTGGTGTCGCAGCTCAATCTATCGCGATTAGAAGGTGATGCGCTGAGCACCGTGCTAGAGCAAGAACTTTTGGTGAGTGATGACATCGATCTGCCAGACGATATTGAGCCCACAGTCGTTGGCCCCATGGAGGTCAACCAGCGCTCATTTAAATTTGTCGATACCGAGCGCAACCGGTTAATTCCGTTAGATGTGTATGTGCCAGATCAGGCCATTGTGGAAGATGCGCCGTTGGTGGTGCTTTCCCATGGGTTTGCGGCCGATCGGCGTTTTCTGACCTATGTCGGTAAACATTTGGCCTCCCATGGAGTGACTGTCGTAGCCCTAGAGCATGTGGGCAGTAATGTTGAAGCGCTCAATAATACCCCGATAGATCCGGCGGCCCTTGAAGAACCTAGCCGTATTTTGCCAGCCAGTGAGTTTCTAGATCGACCTCGCGATGTTACCTATGTGCTAGATCGCATGGCGTGGATGGAGCAGGTTTCACCCACCTTGGGGGGGAAATTTGACCCTGAGCGGGTGGTGCTGATTGGCCATTCCCTGGGGGGATATACCGGCTTCGCCTTAGCCGGTGCCCAGCTAGACTTATCAGCGCTGCCCCCTTTTTGTGACAGCTTGACACCGGTGGGGCTATCGCCAGCGGATTGGCTACAGTGTGCTGCGGTTGACCTGCCGGAGGTGGCGGCGGACTTAAGCGACGATCGCATTGTCCAGGTGATTGCTATGAACCCACTAGTCGGGCGGTTATTTGGGCGTAGGGGGCTCAAGGATGTAGCGGTGCCCAGCATTATTCTGACGGGGACAAAGGACGGGGTAACCCCCACATTGGCTCAGCAGCTGGGACCGTTTAATCAGCTCAGTGGCCTCGATAATCATCTCATTGCGGTCATTGGGGGAACTCACCTGAGTGTGGGAGATCCTGACAATGTGAATGAATCGTTGACTCAGATTCCATTTATGCCTGAGCTATCGGGGGAGCAAACCACCAGGCGAAGACAGTATCTATAGGCTCTGTGCTAGAGAGTGGTGATGCAGCAGACCGATGAGGCAGATACCTACAGCGCCTTTTTAAACCCCGCCTATGCCCAGGGGTTTTCTACGGGCACTCTGCCGCTGCGCATGACCCAAACCTTACCTGAGAGCGTACAGGGCTGGTTAAGAACGGTGGCCCCTGAGCATGCCCGTGCTGGCGGTGAGACACTGAGGTCATGGGTCCATTTGAAGACCTTTGATACTAGGAAGTCGGTGGGCAATGTGCATCGTCGGATGATGGCTTATTTGCGTCAGGAGCAGGTGTCGATTACGGTCCTTTATTGGCCGATGGGACTACCGTGGATTTAGGGGGCTTGTAAATCGAGGAGGGCGGCGGCTTCCCTTGGGCTGACCAGGCTATTGGCACAGAGGATGCCAGAGGCGGCAACGGCAGGCACGCCAATGCCGGGCAGGGTGCTGTCCCCTACTCGGTAGAGACCTTTGATCGGTGTTTTGCAGCCTGGAAATAGGCCCTGACCAGCTGAGATCGCAGGGCCGTAGGTACCTTGGTGACGGCGGAGAAAGCGCTGGTGGGTGAGGGGGGTGCCAATGAGTTTGAGGGTGATGCGATCGCAAATATCCGGCACCACCTTCTGCAAAGCACGAATGAGGGGCTCCACCTTAGCTTCTTTTTTGGCCCCATAGTTTTCGTCACGTTGCCAGCCAGCATAGGGCTCTAGGGTATAGGCATGCACCACATGGTGACCGTCGGGGGCCAGGGATGGATCGAGCACCGACGGAATCGAAATCATACAGGTGTTGCCGGGGGTCGTAATGTCTTGTTCCGTATCATGGACAACCACGTGGTGAATGGTTAACTCCTCTAATCCCTGGGCGCGAATGCCCAGATGTAGGTGCATAAAGCTATCGACAGCCGCCGTTGCTAGCGATGTTTGGCGGTACTGAGGTGGCAGATCTGCCGCGGCGAGAAGATGATTGCAGGTATCCCAGAGAGTGGCGTTGGAAATAACCTGGCCAGCGCGAATGCGTTCTCCTGTTTTAAGGACGACGCCTTGGGCTTGGGTTTGCTCAACCCAGACTTTATCTACATGGGCCCCCAGACGCAGCTGACCGCCCCAGCGTTTTAGACCCCTCACTAACGCATCGATAATGGCACCGCTGCCGCCGATGGGATAATCGATCACCGACTCGGCCCGCTCACCAAACATAAACGCCATTTCAGGGGCAACGGTCTGGTGGGCTTTCATGCCAGAGAGCAAGAAACATTCCAAATCAATCAGCCGTCGTAACCATGGGTCTTGGACTGTTTCATCCACAAAATCCCCCATGGAGCGACCTAACCCCCGTAGCTGAGGCAGTAGCTGTGCCATTGCTTTAGGAAATCGCTGTATTAGCAATGGCAATAGCCAGCCATCTGCCCGTAGGGCCAGGGTGGGAATTGCCCCCAGGGGCCGGTAAATGGCCAGCATTTTCTTTGTCAGCGTCTTTAGCTCTTGGGCCGCCTGGGGGCTAATCTGTGCCAGCGATGCCTGATACTGTTCGGCATTGCCATATATGGCCAGGGTTCTATCGGGAAAGTGGTAATGCCCTAAGGGGTCGTAAGCTACCGCTGTAATCGACTCACCCAGGGCATTCAACACCTCTCGCAGAGGATTGCAAGACGTAGGATCGGCCAAACCGCAATAAAAAGACGGTCCGGAGTCAAAGGTAAATCCCTGACGCTTAAATGCATGGGCGGCCCCACCAGGCAATGTATGACTTTCACACACCAACACCCGCCGACCATAGCGGGCAAGTAAGCCTGCTGCCACCAGACCACCGATGCCGCTACCGATCACAACGACGTCATAGGATTCCATAGAGTTATGAGCTTATTTGTAGAGACGAGCTATGAACTGTCTCTACAATAAGGCCGTAATCAGTCCGTCTATCGGATTAAAATCTGCTCGATATCCGTCAGATACCCACGCACAGCGATTTCTTCGTCGGGGTGGATATCCTTCAGTTGATTGATCCGCCAATGGGTAGATCGTTCAAGTTCTTGAGTTTCGTGGAGCAGCCGTAGGTACTCATCGGTCGCTTCCGGCTGATTACTGATTTGGTTGAGGCGCTGTGTAATTGCCTCACGTTCTCGTCCACAGTGCTCCTTGGCCGCTTGGATCTGGGCCTTGGCACCACCGGATTTGACCACGGCATAGACGTCCATCAGCCGCTGATACTTGTCTAAATAGCTGGAGTCAACGTCTTGAACGATGGGATGGCTGAGCACATCCCCAGAGTTGGCACGACGTTTTCGTTGCAACCACCACTGTAGGATTACAGGAATGGATGTTTCACTGATAAAGCTCTTTTCGGAAAGTAGATGCATAGTTACAAACCTAATGGACTAACCAGGAAGGTTGAAGCTAATTCCCCAAGGAGTAAGATCAATGGGGGTAATATTTAATACTAAGGCGTCATTGGCACACTTGGTGTCTTATTTACGGACATCCTTAATAATGTCTGTTTGGTGTGGCTTAGAGCGCCAAGTGATTCCCTTTAAGGGGGATTTGTCAAGATCTCTAATCGCGTAATTTGGCACAATGCTTAAAGCAATCTTCTTCGGTTTCCACGGTGTCATCATCAACGACGATGATGTCCATCCCCAGCTGATTGCTCAGTTGTTGCTAGCTGAAAATCTGCGATTTGACCTGGATGAGTACAGGGAGATGTATCTGGGCCAAAGCGATCGGGCTCGCCTGACGGCAATTTTGCAAACTCGGGGTCGCTTTGTGCGCGATGAGTATTTGGATGCACTACTGCGAAAGAAGTCAGAAGGGTATGGTGAATGGCTGCGATCGCAATCTAAACTAGCTCTCTATGCGGGGCTCGATGATTTGCTCTATCGCATTCGCAGCAAGCAATATGCCACAGCTATTGTCACCGGTGCCCAGCGCACTGATGTGGAGCAGGTGTTAGCAACGGCTAAGCTCACCGATCAATTTTCATTGGTCGTTTCTGCTAGCGATATGCCGGTATCGGCTAGTAAACCATCACCGGAGAGTTATCTGGCGGCCATTGATCAATTAAACGTACTGGATTCTAATCTTGCCCTCACTCCCCAAAACTGTCTGGCCATCGAATCGTGCTTTGCCGGGATTGAAGCAGCTAAGGCGGCGGGTATTCCCGTTGTGGGGGTGGCCCAAATTTATCCATATCATATGATTCAACGCTGTGCGACCTGGGCTGTGGACTACCTAAACGAAATTGACTTTGATTGGATTGCTCCACGGTATGAAGGGGGATCGAATACCGCTACCATGGGAAAGGCCAGCCGTGTAGCCGATCCAGGGAGTAGTTGATGATGAAAGTGGCAGTAACTGGGGCAACGGGATTTGTTGGATCACGTTTAGTGCACCGACTCCATGATGCGGGCCACCAGATTAAAGTATTTGCCCGTAACCCTGAGCGGGCTAGGAAAGTATTTCCAACGTCTGCCTACGATCGGGTGGAGATTGTTGGCTATACTCCCCAACAGTCAGGTGACTGGCAGGCTTCCATTTCTGGCTGTGATGGGGTGATTAACCTGGCTGGAGAGGCCATATCAGAGCGATGGACTCCTGAGCGCAAGCGTGAAATTATGAACAGCCGCGCCATCGGTACCGAGAAGCTGGTGGAGGCCATTGGTATGGCTGATGTAAAGCCTAAGGTGATGGGCAGTGCTTCTGCCATTGGTTTCTATGGCACCAGTGAAACGGCTGAATTTTATGAAACGAGTGAGCCGATCAAACAGGATTTTCTTTCCCAGGTGTGTCAGGCGTGGGAAAAGGCGGCGGAAAAGGTAACGGCCTATGGCACACGGCTGGTAACGGTGCGTATCGGTTTTGTGCTGGGGATGGGGTGTGCGAGCGCAAAAATGCTCACACCTTTCCGACTCTATGCGGGTGGTCCCATCGGCAGCGGCAAGCAATGGTTTTCCTGGGTCCACCGCGATGATCTAGTGAGTCTATTTATGCAGAGTCTGACCGATGACAACATGTCTGGTGTCTATAACGGTACTGCCCCTCACCCGGTGCGCATGGCCGAGATGTGCGATGCCCTGGGTAAAGTAATGAATCGCCCCTCCTGGCTGCCAGTACCTGATTTCGTCATTGAGACGCTGCTGGGAGACGGTGCTGTTGTTGTACTCGAGGGCCAGAAAGTGCTACCCGAGCGGACGCAGTCAACCGGGTTTTCCTATGCCTATCCCAAGGTAGAAACCGCGTTGCGAGACATTGTGGTGGAATAGCAGGCACTTTCAGTAGACAACCAGATCTACTGCACAACTTGAGCACCGTGGCTGCGAGGATCATCCGATGACCCTGATGTTTCTAATGGTGTTTCCACTTCTGAGGTTTGTCCTGCAGCTTGGGCATAGGGCAATTTTTCCCCCGCCACAAGCGCCGTCAAATTTTCCGCTAGTACTGCTCGAGGAATTTCACCGATGGCCGCGCCTGCGTCGCCACCGGTTTGATCTAAAAAGGCAAAGTGCGGAATGCCATCTACGCGATAGTGGAGCATTTCCGGTAGCCATTTGGTGTTGTCCACATTGAGCATGACAAAGTTCACATCCTGCTGATACTCAGTCTTTAGCTGTTGTAGATCCCCCGCCATCGCCTGGCAGCTAGTACACCAGTTAGCGTAAAACTCCATCAGTGTGGGTTTGCCATTAGTCATTGCCCGTTCCAGGGGAATAGCGACTTCGGCCATTTCCGATAGGGAAACGGCGGGTGTCCGGGTTTGCAGCCCCAAAACCACTGCCACACTTAAAACAGCGGCTACGGCCACCACGACAAAATTTCGTAGTCGTTGGGCCAAATTACCAGATTCGGGGGAGTTAACCGACATAGAATAAAAAAGCGCCTAGGGCGTTACTACAGCATCTTCTCCAGTCTAACGGAATGAAAAAGCGCGTTACCCTGACATTTCCTAAACAGACGGTGAATATGCCCATCACCTATCGGCTAGCTAAAGATTTTAATGTGGCAGCCAATATTATTCGGGCTCAAGTAGCCCCAAACCAGGTGGGCAAGGGTGTTATTGAGCTATCGGGTGATATCGATCAGCTAGACGAAGCGATTGACTGGATGCGTAATCAGGGAATAGGCGTTTCCCTGTCGAGTCGGGAAATCCTAATTGATGAGAATTGCTGCGTCCATTGTGGTCTTTGTACCGGGGTCTGCCCCACTGGGGCACTGCGTCTAGACCCAGAGAGCTTTAAGCTTGTGTTTAACCGGGCCCAGTGCATTGTGTGCGAGCAGTGTATTCCTACCTGCCCGGTCCAGGCGATTTCTACTAACCTCTGAGGGCGCTATGAAAAAATGGCCCTGGCTGTCGCTGCTTCTATTATTGCTGGCCCACATGGGGTTTGGTGCCTTTTTGCACTCCCGCCACAGTGTCGATTTCATCTGGTGGTTAGCCGTAGCCTACGCCGTAATCGAAGCGGCCGTATTAACCATTTTGTGGAAACCCCTACGTAACTTCTTGATGCTTGGGTTTCAATCCGATGTTGGCTACACAGTCATGGCTTTAATGACCGCCTCGCTAGCGGTGGTGCTCGTATCCTGGATTCACATCTTTATCTACTTTTTTGTAATGCTGGCAGCCGCTCTCCTACTTCGGGTGGAATTATTGATTCGCGACGTTAGGAACGGTTTTGCCTTTGTCACAATCCTTCTCGTCTCGCTAATTGGAGTCGGTCTGAGTCGTTTGACGGCAGAGCTAATACTGACCCCTTTGGCTGAAACTCAAGCTGTAATTGAATTGTGGACACTCTAGAAACCGGCATACGCCAAATCGCTTAGGCCGTTGCTTAAGCGATTCTATTTACAGCACAAGCGTTTAACTGTTGCCCCTACCTCGTGAGACACATTCGTGTTCGCGGGGTACTTTTTTATTTAAAGTCAGTTTGCCAGTGATCGTTGAGCGCCTAAATTCAGATCGCCCTACAATTTTTCTCAGTCCTCTTTTATGGAACTCTGGACACTCCAAGAAGCGTCACAAAACTAAACATTTAACTGTTGAATTAAGCGATTCTGTTGATAGCACAAGCGTTTAACTGTTGCCC
>ERZ1740052.505-NODE-505-length-13417-cov-10.544454_pt1 | contig 13417 bp, 6 predicted proteins | sample MGYA00581750_ERZ1740052 | MGnify/ENA primary metagenome ERZ1740052 (study PRJEB43018, sample SAMN04849743) | marine metagenome | isolation source: floating plastic debris | place: Pacific Ocean | collected 2008-08-30 | study: EMG produced TPA metagenomics assembly... | reverse complement strand
AAGCTCTGCAACTCTACAACCAAGCTATACCTTTATATCGTGCAGTGGGAGACAAGGGTAAAGAAGCTACTACGCTCAATAATATTGGTCTAATTTACCACTCTTTAGGAGAAAAGCAGAAAGCTCTGCAATACTACAACCAAGCTCTACCTTTATATCGTGCAGTAGAAGACAGGGGTGGAAAAGCCAATACACTTAATAATATTGGTGGAGTTTACTCTTTAGGAGAAAAGCAGAAAGCTCTGCAATACTACAACCAAGCTTTGCCTTTATCACGTGCGGTGGGAGACAGAGGTGGAGAAGCCAATACACTATGGTTTCTAGCTTACCTAAAACGCGAACAAGGCAATTTACAAGCATCCCTCAAACACATCAAAAGCGCGATCACAATAATCGAAGATTTACGCACTACCTACACCAACCAAGACCTCAAAACCACCTACTTCTCTACAGTTCAAGGTTACTACAAATTCTACATTGACCTGTTGATGGAACAACACAAGAAAAACCCATCAAAAGGATACGATGCATTAGCACTACACATCTCAGAACGTTCTCGCGCTCGTGGTTTAATCGAACTTTTAGCTCAAGCTAACGCCAAAATCAGTAAAAATGTAGACCCCAAACTCATCGCTGAAGAACAAGAATTACGACTCAAACGTCAAGCTCAAGAAAAAATCCTGGCTAAATTAGTTAATCAACCCCAGCCACCACAAGACACAATTAAACAAACCGAAGCCCAAATCCAAAATATCATCAACCAACAAAAAGCCTTAAAAGCAAAAATCCGCGCTCAAAGCCCAGAGCGGGATAAAATCACCAACCCAGAACCGTTAAAATTATCCCAAATTCAGCAGCAATTAGATAAAGACAGCGTATTACTGCAATATTCTCTCGGTGAAGAACGCAGTTATTTATGGTTAGTTACCCCAACTTCCCTCACCACCTACGAACTACCCAAGGGTGAGGAAATTGAAAAAATCGCTAAAAAATTCCACACTGCATTATCAAAGCGGAGCAACGCAATTGATTCAGCCCAAGCACTCAGTAAAATCATCCTTGCACCTGTAAAAGATAAATTAGCTGGAAAAAGATTAGTCATTGTCGCAGATGGTATATTGCAACAAATTCCCTTTGCAGCTTTAGCCGATCCTTCGGGAGAGGGGGGAGAGGGGGTAGAGAGGGTAGAGGGGGAAGAGAAAAATACTTCTTCTAGGAATAATAGAGCAGGGATTAGAGTCGAACCAGTTATCAATCCAGGAGGAGGTAAAAATACTAATTATCAACCCCTGATGCTCAACCATGAAATAGTTAATCTACCTTCAGCATCAAGCATTGCTATCCAGCGAGAAAAAACCGCCAATCGTAAAATTGCACCTAAAAAAATCGCTATCCTTGCTGACCCAATATACAGTCCCAATGACAAACAAGTTACGGGTAAAGTAAGAAATAGAAGTCTCAAACTTGAATTAGAAAGTTCTGCTCTTGAGCGCTCCGCAAAAAGTCTGAATCGTAAATACTGGAAAAGATTACCAGGTACAGCCGAAGAAGCAGAAGCAATATTAAAGCTGGTTCCTTCTAAATCGAGCTTATCAGCATTTCGCTTTAACGCTAACTATAATTGGGCGACTAGTAAAAATCTCAATCAATACCAGATTCTACATTTTGCAACCCACGGTTTTGTCAACCCCGACCAACCAGAATTATCAGGAATTGTCCTATCATTAGTCAATAAAGATGGTAAACAAATACCCGGTTATTTACGTTTAGCAGATTTATTTGAACAGGATTACCCAGCAGAATTAATAGTATTAAGTGCTTGCGAAACCGGACTTGGTAAAAACGTCAGTGGTGAGGGTTTAGTAGGCTTGACAAGGGGGCTGATGTACGCTGGTGCTGCGAGAGTTGCGCTGTCATTGTGGCAGGTTGACGATAGAGGTACATCAGTATTGATGCAAGAGTTTTATAAACAGATGTTGCAGGAAAATAAAAATCCCAGCCAAGCATTAAGGGCTGCACAGCGCAAGTTCTGGTCTAATCCAGAATGGCGCAATCCTTACTATTGGGCTGCTTTTACTTTGCAGGGTGAGTGGCGATAATCCCAATTTTGGATTGACTATGATAACGGCTTTCAGTTGATTAGAATACACTTTTGTGGGATGGGCATCCTTGCCCGTCCCAATCAACGAGTTGACTTAAAAACAAATGGCAGCAATTTTTTAGTCCTATTTATCTGACTTCTTGCACCATTGTCAATTACCCTTCATAACCGCCTCGGAATCAATTCCGAGTCTAATAGCTCAAGTCTACTTAAGTAGACTGAAAGACTTGTCCAGTCCATTTGAATGGACTTATGCTATTAGCCAGGGGTTTGCAACCCCTGGTAGTTGTGAATTATCAGCTCTATTCGTTACAACCCATTCCCAATTAAAACAAATGGTGCCCAATAATAAGGATGAGCAAAGGTTTTTGATTCAGATTGATTCTCTGATGATGATTGTTTTTTTGCTACGACTATACCTGCTCGTTTAATATCATTGATAGTCACTTCCTTGTTATAAATTAATTGCAACTGAGCTAATCTCATTGCTTCGGCTTTGGTAATTTTTTGTTTGTTTTTGGCAAGATTTTTGTAGAAGTTTTGCATTAATTCACTGGTGCTACTATCAGCAACTTGCCATAATGAAGCAATGACTGATTTTGCACCTTCATTAATAAAAGAATAGGCAAGACTTGCTATTTCTACACCATCTTGACGCGAGCTTGCGAGTGCTGTTTGACAAGCAGAAAGTACTACTAAATGAATATTATCTAAACCTCCTAAGTTTTCTATATCGCGTATTGTTAGCTTTGTTCCGTTTCCTAATAGTAAGTATGATGCTTTATCTCTATCTCGAACAAATTCACCGTGAGTTGCAAGGTGTAGAATATTCTTTCCTGTAAGTCCTGTTCGTAAAGTATTATAATCAAAGGCTTGATTGAGATATTCTTTACCTGGATATATTCCTTTATCCTTCGTAGTACTTTTAACAATATTATCTACTTCTGTAGGAACATTACTTAATGCAGAAAAACCACCCACTGCATCTGATACTCCCATTGCTAATACTTTTGTATCTTGAATTTTTGCAGGTAGTCTGGAACTAGTATCGGTTAAATCTGCTGAAAGTACGTTGTAAATGGTGTAATTTTCAATTAAATATTGCTTTCCGTCGTACAATGCACTCATGGGAAGATAACGGGTGACTCTATCGAGTGCAAACACCAGATTTTTGACTTTATTTTGTTTTAATTCCCCTTCCAAAGGTTTAATCAGCCAGTTGTAAAGTTTTTGACTGACTCTTTGGATTTTAACAGTATCGTCAGCACCACAATAAGCACGTTTTTCGCATTCTTCCATTAATTCTCGGAATTGTTTAACCGTATTTCCCAACTCATCCCGAGTTACTTTGACTTCAAACTTTTTAGCGACATCACCAGAATAGAGCAACAACCAAAGTTTATCTTCGAGTACAAACGGATAAATCATTACTTTATCCGGTTGTGCTTTGACAATATCTGCAACTCTACCACGACGGTTGGGAGGAAATGTAGTATCGTCTTTTGCTTTGCGATTGCGAATTTGTTTGTCGATTTTTTCTAATTCTCGGTTAAACTCGGTACGTAATGCTGAACGTTTCTTGTAAAGTTTGCTTTTCTGCGTACAGTCAGTCTTTTCACATTCACTAATCCGTCTCGATAAAGCAATAATTGACTCGCTTTTCGCTTTAATTTTTTTCTCTTCACCAGTTAAAGGTACTTGAGGTTTGGTAGTATCGGTTTTACCTTCAGCAAAATCACGAATTTCCTGGATTTTCAATAAATCTAATACCTGTCTTGCTTCCGCTTGTCTTCCTTGAGAAATCAATAAATCGGCTAATTCTCGATAAATATCCGCTGTTTTAGTACCTTGAAAATCAACAACCGTATCTAGGAAAGAATTTTGTAATTCCGGTGGTAAACCTTCAATTCCCCGACGGATTTTTTCAATTCCGTTGATTGCTTGTTTGTAATGACTAATAGCAATGTTTGGTTGATTTAATTTACGGTAAACTCTACCCAAACCAGCATAAAGTCCCCATTCGCTACCAGTTACATTTTCCGGAGTTTGAATTGCAATTGCTTGTTGATATGATTTAATTGCTTCTTGATTTCTACCGAAGCGATAATGAATCATTCCCAAGAAATTTAAAGCATTTTTTTCAAACACCGGATTTTCAACTTTTCGAGAAAATTGTAAAAACTTTTGGGCTGATTTCATAGCATTAGCATCATTACCCAATTCACCATAACCAAGACTTAACATCCGATGAGCAGAAGCTTGTAATTTTGGTACTTTTATTTCTTGGAAAATAGTTAAAGCTTGTTGGGATAATTCTACTGTTTTTTGTGGTTTACCTTGGGAAAAATAATTACTCGCAAGGGTTAATAAAGCTATTCCTTCACCGCGACGATTTTTGATTTTTTGCGATGTTGCTAGTGCTTTTTGATAATAATCGCGACTTTTTTGATAATTTCCCAAGTTACTATAAATATCTCCTAAATTGAATTGGGGAGAAATTAACAGAGGTGGACTTTCTAATTTTTGAGCAATTCTCAAACTTTGTTGGATTAATTCTAAAGATTTTTGGTAATCTTTGATGGAACGGTAGTAAGAACCAAGACTATTCAAAGCAATTGATTCCAAACGAGGATTTTTTAATTCTCGTGCTATTTTCAATCCTTGCTCAATTAATTCCTTCGATTTTGTATATTTACCAATAACTCGATAAGCATTTCCTAAATTAATCAGTAATTGTGCTTCTTTATCGCGTTGATTAATTTTTCTAGCTTGTATTATATTCGGTTGAGCAACAGAAATTACTTTTTGATAATTTCCTAATTGCTCATATATCTCACTCAGCACAAGTGAAGCTGTAATTTCTCCCTGAAAGTTTTTGTTTTGTCTTGATATTTGTAAAGATTTTTTTGCTGTTTCTATTCCTTCTTCGTATTTACCTTGAAATTTATATGCTTGAGTAAGGTAGATTAAACCTAGCGCTTCTCCATTTGAATTTTCATTTTCTTTTGCTATATTTATAGCCTGCTTTGCTGTTTCCTCTGCTTTGACTGTATCTCCTAAATTAAGATAAATTCCGCTCAGAGAAGTTAAAGTCGTAATTTTGTGAATACCGAGATTTTGTTTTTCTAGGAGAGCGTAAACTTTCTGGGCAAATTCTAATGCTTTTTTATATTTACCTTGTTTCTGATAGATATCCCTGAATATACCCAAAACACTATATTCTAATTCAGGATTATTCAACTTTTTAGAAGCTGTTAAAGCTTTCTGGGAATATTCTAGTGCTGTGTCATATTTACCCTGTTGATTATAGAATCCGCTCAAATCAATTAATACTTCTGCTTCTTCCTTAAGTAGCTGATTTTTTTCTGCAATACTTAAAGCTTTCTGAGATAATTCAATCGCTTTTGACAGATTATTGAAAGGATTATCGTATATGGAAGCTAAATTAAGTAACGCTTGTACTTGTAATTTCGGATTGTTGAAAGATTCTGCTTTTTTCAACATCTGTTGAGCAAAATCCAGAGCTTTATTGTATTCTCCTAAACTCCTATGATTCTGACTTATTAAGTCTAGAATAAAGACTTGATATTGGGGAAGAATTTTTTGTTGATGTGGTGTCAGCTTACTAATTTCAATTTGTCGTGATAGAGCTAAAGATTCTTGATATGTTTCTAGTGCTTGTTGATGTTTTCCTATAGTATTGTAAACACTACCTAAACCCATTAATAAAGTGTATCTTTGCCACTTCTTATCTTGCTTTTTAGCAATTTCTAATCTTCTCAAATGATTCTCAATTACTTTTTGATTATCTCCCCGTAGAGTATATATATCATTCAGAAATGTTAAAGCAGATGATTCGGTATCTAAATCTTTAATTTCTTTTGCAATCTTTACTGCTTGTAGTAAAACAGCTTCTGCTTTTTGATAATTTCTTAACCTTATATAAGCATTACCAAGCCAATATAAAGCCTCAGCTTCATCATTTCGCTTATTTATTTCTCTGGCAAGATTGACAGCTTCTTGAGCTAAGTCTCTCCCACGAGTAGGATTATCATTTCTATAACTCGCTGCAAGCAAAGTTAGAATAGTAAGTTGATGATTACGAAGCTGATTTTTTCGTGCTAAAGTTAAGGCTGATTCTAAAACTTCCTCATAACGTTTTTCTTTACCTTGGTTGGAGTAAACATGTGCTAGTAGTTGTAAACTCAAAACTTCTATAATAGGGCTATTAGCTTTGCTACTTAATACTTGAGCTTTTTCTAAAAATTCAATAGCACGGGGATAGTCTTTTGAAGAATAATATGTATACCCCATATTCATCAGAGTCACGCTAGCTTGGTAATCATCTCCTATTTCCTCTTGAATCTTTAAAGCTTGCTGTAATAGTTTTATACCTTCAGCATGTTTACCTAAATCACTTCCACGTATCGCTCCAATTTTTCTCAAGGTTTTAGCTTCACTTTTTCTATCCCTGACCTCTCGATGAATAGCTAAGGCTTCCTGTAATATTTCTAAAGCTTTATTGTACTGACTTTTACCAGCATACATAAAACCAATATAGTATAAACTTTCTCCCTCACCTTTTCTATCTTTTAATTCTCTATAAATAGTTAAAGCTTCTTGTAATATCGGGTTAGCTTTGTCATTTTCACCTACATTTGTGTACGCTTGACCAATTTTATTCAGAGTCTCAGCAATCCCCGCTTTATCACCCTTCTGTCGTCGAATTTTCAACACTCGCTGATAAATTTCCAAAGCTTTGAAATATTGTCCCCGACGGTGTAATTTCACCCCTTCCTCAAATAGCTTATCTGCTTGTGCTGTAGAATTTTGAGCCAGCAACGAGGTGTTTTGAGTTAACAAACGCGACGGAGTTTCCCCATATACTGGAAGACTGAGCGAAAATATTGCAGTAACCGACATCAAAGCAATTAATTTTAAGCGAGAATACATAAATCAAACTCCCAAAAGATATTAATAAGTTACAAATAACGCTAGTAGTATTACTCGATTAATGTAAGATTACTGCGTTACGTTTATGTATATATCCTGGGGTTTTTGTATTATGCAGTTTTTGGGTTTGTAGTCGCGCTGTCTTCGCTTAATATTACCGATTACCTACTAATATCAAACGCAAAACTCGGTAATGTCATCTCAACCCCATCCCCTAAACTTACACTTACCAAAAACTTCTCATCAAAATTTCCAATAACCCGAGTAAATAAATAAGTATTCCCAAATTCTGGATTAACTTTTTGCTCAACTAATATCCCAGTTTGGTCGCTGATTCTTAATTTTAAATTATGCGGTAAACTGTCTAATGCTGGAGTTCCCAATATTAACAATAATGTCCATGAATTGGGTTCGGATTCTGATAGTAAATGCCATGTTACAGCATATATTCTTAACGGAACTCCAGCCAAGGATAAATTTTGATAAGCACCTCTTGCTTGAACGGGTATTTCTAAACCTCTTTGTTGCAGTTGCGAGCTAATTACTGTAAATTCTTCTACCGGACTTCGCATTACTGGTTGTGGTGCGATATTCGGCAATAAATTCCAAGTAGCCTCAGCTAAATCATCTAATTCATCCCACAACCAACGTCCGACATTAATTGTTGGTTGACTAATTAATTTAAATACATCTGATAAGTGTTGCTGTAAAGAAGTTTCTTGTAATATCTCTTCCTGGGTTTGTAAGTTATATATCCAATCAATTAACTCTGGACTAGTTAATACTATGATTGCTTGTTCCCATGTCAAAATTTCCCAAATTTCTTCTGTTTTTAATTGAGGTAATATCTCTATTAATTCGTTTTTAGCTAATTCTAAATTTTGAGCGCGGTTTGTGGGTATTGCAGGTAAAGAAATTGCTTCTAATTCCAAACAACGTAAATATAATAATAATCTATCTGGTTCGTTACAAAGCCAACTTAAAGGTAGCTCGTATATCCAATCTGTATCTGGCTCTAAATTAACACTTTGCTGTCTTGCTGATAATTCTTGGTAAGATATAAATCCTTGAATTATCGCTTTTTCTTCCTCTTCTATAACTTCTACTAAAACATAAAAATGAGGAATATATTCTGGTACATCTATAACTGCTCTCGGAATAGATACTTGTTCGTCAATGAAGCTACCAGTAGTAATGAGACACAGTTTAAATTCATTTACTTTTAAATTAGCAACTATCGGAATTACATTAGCAAATCGCGGTTGTGATAGCGTAGATTCTTCCCGATTTATATTAAAATAATTACCTCTTGATTCTAGCCAGGTTTCAAAAGCTGATAAACTCAAAGCATTTAAATAAGTTTGCCATTGTTTTGATTCATCTCTAAGCTGGTTACTAAAATCCATCGCTTGGTTAATTTGTGACTGCGATAGAGGAATTGCTTCTGGTGGTAATTGTTCAAATTCTAGCGTCATTGGTAATGCCTTATTCATTATCTTTTATGCTTAAATATTTCTAACACCGCTCGATGTTCCTTACTTCTTAGAATCCAAATATTGACATAACCTCAAAGCAAACCTACTGTTCATAGGATTACTTCTTGCTCCAGCAGCTTCTACTTCTGCTTCGGAAATTAAATTATTTATTTGTTCTGTCAGCGCAATCGTAATTTGTGATTCTAAAGTTTGTAAACGTTCTAAGGAAGAATAATTTTCTGCTAATTGCAAAACCCGAATTTTTAATAAAGTCAACAGTTCGTTTGTGACATCAGCGCGAAATTCTTTTAATTTCAACAAACGAGTTACTTGAAACTGCGCTTTCATTTCTATACGTTTGGCTATTTCTGTCATTGATAATCCCTGACAATGAAATAATTCTAACGCTGTGAGAAATTTTTTTGCTTTGATAGCGTCTCTACGCTGCATTTTATTCACCCGTGATTGGGTAACTACAGCTAATGCATTATCTAAGCATTCTAGAAACTGGGGACGATATGACTCTAAAAACTCACTAGTTTGATTATTTTCTTCGTTATCAGTTATAAAATTAGAATGATTATTAATATCAGCAATATCTATAGATTCTTTAGCTAAAGAACCACCTCGAACGTGAATTCTATATTCTCTCAAATACTCAGCTAAACGTTGTAATTGTGTAATTAAATCGTCATTAGAGTAACAATATTTTCCACTACTAAGACTATTTAATTTATCACTAATTTGTTGTAATTGTTTTGCTGTTGGTGGTTGACATTTCCTCGTCTTTCCTGATTGACGTTGTTGTAACCTTTGAGCGCGATAAACTTGATGATAACTTTGAAGCAACCATTTATTTTTCTCAATTTCCGTAACGGTTAACGAGTGAAATTGACTTAAAATACGCTCTAACTGTTTTGGTTGGGTATCGTTCAAAATAGCCCAATCACTCAGAAGATAAATTCCACACTCTAACAAAAATTTATTTAAAGCAGGATGTTGTTTTACCTTCCTATTCGTCCATGATGACAAACTACTTTGGCGAATATCAAAACTTTGCAGTATTTCTAACGAAAAGCATTGATAAGAACTTTTCGCTTGTAATCTCCCATCATCATCTAATACATAGGGAAGTAAATCACGACAGGTAAAGCCACCAGAAAAACCAAATTGCTTTTCTAAATTCAAGCAAGCTTTTTCGATTTCCCAAGAAATAAAGCATAACAAACAGCGTTGTGCATTTATGTTTTTATCAACAAGCGTATCTTGATACAAATCTAACAGCCGCAACAGAATTTCCTTATTAGAAATATTGCTGTTATTCAAGGTATCAAATACCTCAGTTAAAAAAATCTTAGCTGATGAAATCGTCTGAGTTTGACGATTACCCGCAGCATCGATTCTTACTAATGTCCAATATGTTGATGGATTAGTCATCGGTTTGCAATCATTAGTATATGAGCGCATCTTAAATGACTAAGTAAATTTAACCAAGTATTTTTGCTGCACATTTTTCCTGCTCACCTCAAGTTTTTTTAACCTTCGTTAATTCTTAGCTCTGAGCGAAGATCAATTATGCACTTTTGGTTAGCGAACAATTATTTGATGCAAGCAAAATACTTGTAAACATTTAAGGTGTTACCTTGGATAACTCTGCTAGCGGCACCATATACATATAAACATCTAATTGTGCTTCAGCACCCTGTATATCCGTAATCAAAAATGGCTGCCAGCTAGTTAAATTCCCCGGACACTTGTTCCAAATAACTTTATCTCCAACTTGAGGTGTTTTCTCAAGTTTTTCAAAATATTGATTTTTTAAGTTACTGATATGTTGTTGTGCTTCTTCACTCAATGCTTTCCAACTAGCAGATTTTAATTCTTCAGTCCAATCCTTTGTTATTGAAATAACTTCTTCCCAACAGGTTGCTTGTGAAAGCATTTCAACTTTTTTTGAAATATCTTCGGATGCCGCATCATTCTCGTTTTGATTACAAACTAGTTTCAAATCGGTATAGTAAAAATATTTCCTTATTCCTGGAAATCTGACACCAATAGGAATTTTATTGGTCATTGATAAATCTACAATATGACCTCTGCGTCCCTTGCAGTTATGATGATTCGTCATTACCTCTACCTTACTACCAACTTCAAAACCCATAAAAGCCAGAGCTAGGGTACGAGTGACCCCATCAACCCACATCAACTCTTCTGGATGATTCACAGCGAATTCTGCTAGAAGCTTAGGTAAGTTCTCAAACCAAGCTTTTTGCTCATCTTCTAAAAACCCAATTACAAACTCTAAAGACATGGAATCACGTTGAGTAACTGTAGCGATAGATTCCCAAGTATCACAGGTCGAAGCAATCGAACTTACCACTTCACAAACAAATTTTCTATCCTTCTTATTAAATGGCATTGGTAACGAACGAATCAATTGCAATTTGGTCGCTAATTCTAATGGTGTAGGTGTTGTTTCTAATTCTTCAGATATAGGTGGCTCAGAATTAACTTGTGTCTCTATCGGTGTATTATCTAGTACTTCTTTTACATCCTCTTTAGAGTCAATCTCTGATTCATCAGTATATTCAGACTCAGTATCTTCTGTATCTTTTTGTAATAATGATTCAAATTCTTGTTGTTTGGATTCCCAGTTTCTTTGACTCTCAACATCAATTGAATCTATAGTATTGCTTGCTTCTTCATCATCAATCAAATCGGTTAGAGAGCTAATTTTATCCGTCATAATCTCAGCTATCTGACTATCGTAGAAATGTGCGATTGCTCTTCTCGCGATTTGCTGTGAGGATAATCCTAACTTTTCTATCAGCTTATCTGTAAGCACTCCTGTCTGATGGTCATCTTCCATAATCTTGCCGAAAGTATAGTATCGATTACCATCAGGTGTTGCTCGCCAATTTCCTACTTTTTTCTCTTTTCTTTGAGACTTGAGAAACTTTCTTCTTTCTTCAATCAGACCCAATACAAGTTTACAAGTCAATCCACCAATAGGAATATCTTGCAATTTTTCAATTAAAACTTGGTAATTCTTCGAGCATAATCGCACTAATACGGGCACAGGCAATACAGCCAAGTGTTCCGGACAACCAACAAACGCTTGAAAATTCTCTGCAATTTTTAGCGATCGCCTTTCTTCGATACTCCCTTTATCCCATCGGTATTCTTCCAAAAGTGCGCGATACTGCTTTCTTGTACGAGTCTGCTTATATTCGTAGAGCGAAAAAGCCGCGTACAGATACTCCAATGTACTTTGCTCCATGTGTAACGTAGGATTGGAGTCTAAATAGCTTTGCTCAGCACACCTTTCGGTTGCAAGAGTTAGTGAATTCATGTTAAATTTGCCTTACTTTAATGTGATTGGTCTGCATAAAAGACCAACTTTTTTAATCCGACTAACGCCGAATAAATTAAGCCGCCGTTGAGAGCGCTTTAGACACTACTGCGGGCTTGCTTCTCTTGAGATTATCATCAATTGATGTTCTTTGAAAGATAGCTGTCAATGCATAACCCAAAGTATGCTTGTGAATTCGGGGCATTTTTTGAAACGACATATCTTGCCCCCAATCCTGGACTGATTTTGTACCGATATGCAAAACATCGGTAAGGGTTTTAACGCAAGTGCCACGGAAATTAGCATGAGAAACAGTTTGCAATATTTCCTGCTCCGTTAACCCATCTAAAAGAACTTTTTCTAAAAACGTTTGAGCATCAACCGATGGTGGAACAAAATCCCCTCTTAAGATGCTTCCTAGCTGACGAGGGACAATTTGAGCATCATAGATATAAGCAAGAGCAATCCTACAATATTTCGGCATCCCTTCAAAATTAAGGTCGCTTCCCCATTTGCGAACCGTGGCTCGCTGAATATCAAAGATTGCACAAAATACCGTAATGCATTTTTTGCGATATTGGCTGTCTGTTTCTTCTTCGAGCAACTCGGAGGGAGTTAGTTTGGCTATACCGAAGCAGTGACGTAAGAACTGCCTGGGTTCCAAGCCTTCTTTCGGTAATTTTTTCAGGATTTCGCAGTTTTTCATCTTTAGAGATTCCTGTTTACAAGGAAGGGAGTTTACGGAGCATTGAATTTTTGGAATCGAAACTGAAATTTTATTTTTCTTATCTGAGCTGCAAGCATTTTCAAGCAGCATATAAATTATTTTTGAACAATTACAACTCTAGAGAATATCTAGAGGCTCTGTCAAGCACCTTTAATGCTATCTTTACAATAATAGATTCTTTAAAGCATCACTAGAACATCCCCTCATGTAACTTTGAAGGTGTAAATTAATGAAGACACAACGAGAAGAGTTACTGGACATGGCAGAGGACAACATTCGTTTTTCGATTACCTTATCCCCTTATGATTTTCGGAAGCTAAAGCTTTGGGCAAAGCTCCGAGGTCGTCCTCCCGCTGCATTTGCGGCTCAAATCATTGCTGCAAGGCTAGAGACTAATTTTGAAAGTATCAATCAGCAACTCGCAGAGTATGCGCGATACAAAAATATTTCTATAGAAGAACTCGAAGCTAGCCTTGATTCCGATTAATTGCTATTTTTCATATCCTGCAACTCCTTTTCCCCAGATTTAATGACTAAAAGAAGCATTGCGTTTCGGAAAGATACTTTTATGTCATACATAAGTATCATACCACAAGCAGCTATTTCACAACTAAACAGCATCTATATTGAAACAAAAATTAAATTCAATAAAAGATACGATGAGACATGATAATTAGAAAAACATACTGTGACTAAAAGAATAAGCGTTTCTATTCCCGACTTAACCCATGAAAAATTACAAATTTGGGCTGATATTGAAGGTACTAGTCTTGCAGACCTAGCAGCTTATTTGTTGCGTAGAGATGTTG
>ERZ1740052.504-NODE-504-length-13425-cov-9.618100_pt1 | contig 13425 bp, 8 predicted proteins | sample MGYA00581750_ERZ1740052 | MGnify/ENA primary metagenome ERZ1740052 (study PRJEB43018, sample SAMN04849743) | marine metagenome | isolation source: floating plastic debris | place: Pacific Ocean | collected 2008-08-30 | study: EMG produced TPA metagenomics assembly... | reverse complement strand
CCGTTGTAGGAGCGTTTAACTAAATATGAATCTACCGACTGTATTTGTTGTGTTTCTACGGGAAGAATATTTTCTGAAGCAGTAACTACTGAATTTGATTTTGTTTCAGATTTGCTTTGATGTGAAGAAATATTATTTAGTAAATTACGACCACGGGGGGTAAATAAAAAGATTAATATACTTATTGATAAAAGTAAAATTAAAGGTTTTTTGATTCGATTTATGGATTTAGAATATTCTTTCTTTTGATTAACTTCTAATATTATTTGTTGATAATTATCATCCTTATTAATAACATTGCAATCGGGTAATGATATCTGATGTTCTTTTAATTTATCATCCATTTACCTTTCTCCTTGAGAGTATACAACAGTAGGATTGCGTTTTAAATAATACTTTGATTTAGTCAATAGTGGAAGATTTTGCATTAATAAATAAGCGCAGGGAACAAATAATAAAGCGAGTATTGTAGCACCAACTACTCCACCAGCAACACAAATAGCCAGAGGAGGCCAAAATTCTCCACCATCAATGAGTAAAGGAGTAAACCCTGCTACGGTAGTGATGGTAGTAGTAAGAATATGACGGGTAGAGCGCATTACAACTTGACAAATAGCTTTTATATTGCCGATACTGGCTTGAGGATCGGCTTGTAATGCTGCAAGAATAACAATTGAATCATTAATAGCAACACCGATAAGACTTAACGTCCCTAAAATTGCCATAAATCCCAAAGGATAGCCGAATATCCACAGAGAAAATAATCCCAATCCTACGGAACAAATACCAACCACAGCGATAATAAATGCCGCTTTAAAGGAAGAGAAAGATAAAACTAAAGTCGCCAACATTAATACCAACAAAACACCTACTGTTGACATTAAATTAGCTATTGCTTCGTTGCGTTGGCTAGATTCACCGCCAAATTCCATTCTGTAACCGGGAGGTAGTTGAAAATTGCTTGTTTGCAACTGCTGTTTAAAATCGGTTAATACTTTTGAAGGTAGAACACCAGCGGTAATAAAACCTTGAACGCTATTAACTCTTTTACCATCTCGTCGGCTGATTGCAGATAGTTCGGGAAGCAGTTGAATTTTACTTACATTTGATAAAGGTATTTGGGAATTAGTTTGATTGTTGCTACTACTGTTATTTGGGATTAAATCTAAAGAAGCAACTTTATTTAAGTCAGCGCGATTTTGACTGGATAATCTTACTCTTATGGGTAATACTTCAGTATCTTCTAAAATCGAACCTCCGACGATTCCTTCTAAATTAGCATCGATTTGTCGAGCAATTTCTGTATTATTTAATCCTGTAAGTTTTGCTTGTTCTTCATTTAAATCTAAACCTAATTTAGGTAAAGCTTCTCCCATGCTAGTTTTGGTATGTGTTACGTCGGTAATTTGAGCTAGTATTTCTCGAACTTGTTGTCCTAACTTTTCTAAAATATCTAAGCTAGAACCGTAAATATGTAACTCAATTGGCGCATCAACTGCGTTTCCTTGTTCTAATTGCTTTGCTAAAAATCGAACAGAAGGGAAAGTTCGATCTAATTCTTTTTGTATAGTCCGAATTTCTTGACGACTATATTCTGCCGATTTTAATTGAACTAAAGCTTGAGCATAATTTGGTGAATTCATTCGTCCCTGCTGCATATTGTAGTAAAACGAAGGTGAATTTCTACTAAAAAACCAATGTACGTTTTCTACTTCCGAACGTTTAAGAATAATTTCCCTTGCTCTATATGCTACTAATTGGGTTTCTTTTAAAGAAGCAGAATCTGGTAATTCTAAATCAATAGAAAATTGATCTCGTTCTGCGGGAGGAAAAAACTGTTCCGGAATATTAGAAACTACAACAAAACCAGTTATTGGTAAAATTAAAGCGAATATTACGCCTAATAATGGTTTTAATAAAATAGACTTTAAACAGCGTTGATAAAGTCTAGTTAAACCTTGTTGAGAAAAACCTGTATTCCACCATCCCCTTTGCTCCACACTCAGAATATTTCTTTTACTTTGATAGTTGAAAATTAAACCATTTATGGTAGGTACTATTGTCAATGAAAGAAAAAGAGAAGACAACAGCGATAAAATAACGCATAACCCTAAAGATCCTAAAAACTCTCCTCGATTTCCATTAAGTAAGACGATGGGGGTAAATGTAAGAACTGTGGTTAAGGTAGATGCTAGTAAAGGAACGGATAGGTAGCGAACGCTTTTGGGGATAGCTTGTTGAGGTTGATAACCTGCTTTAAATAAAATTTGCATTTCATCAACGACAACAATTGCGTTGTCAATGAGTAAACCTAAAGCTATTACTAATCCGGTAACTGACATTTGATGTAAGGGGATGGATAAAAGTCTCATGCTTCCAAACACCATTAGGGTTGAAAGGGGTAAAGATGAAGCGACTACTAAAGCGGATTTCCATCCCATCATGAAAACGGTGGCTACAACAACACATACCGCTCCCAGAATCAGGTTTTTAAACAAATTGTTCAGTTGGTTATTAACATAATGGCTTTGGTCGAAAATTATTTGTAACGTAATACCCTCTGGTAATGTTGACTTAAATTGTTCTAGTACTTTGAGATTTTGTTTTCTCCAAAAATCGATGCGTGTTTCTGAATTCATTAATACGGCTACAGCTATTGCTGGTTTACCGTTCATAACCGCTGATTCTATTGGTGGTTGTTGAATGCTTTTTTTTATTAGAGCAATATCTCCCAAGCGAGAAAACTGTCCGGAATCGTTAATTTTAATCGGTATTTGACGGATGCGTTCGACTGAATCTAATTCAGTTTCTACCTCCATTAATAAGCGGTTTTGACGACCGTATAGTTGACCGCTCGATACTTTAGCATCGCTCTCGTTTATTTGTTTTGAAAGTGTTTGTGGGGTAAGACCAAGTGCTGATAAACTATTAGGATTAATTTCGACTACAATTTCAGAATTGGGAAGACCGACTAATTCTACTCGATCGGTACCTGTTAGGGTACGAAGTTTCGATTCAAGTTCTTTTGCATGACGGTTGAGAATATTGTAGTTGGGAGAATTATTTAAATCCCAGGTTAGAGCAATTATTAACGTGTTTGAGTTGTTTATCTCTTCATATTGCGGTAAGTCGGCTTCTTGAGGTAATTTTGGAGTCACATCATTTAGGCGATCGCGAACTTTCGACCAAACCTCATCGATATTTTTAACGCTGTCTTCTAACTGTATTCCAATAGTAGAGCTACCTAATTTGGAAACAGAATTCAATCGTTTAATTTCTTCAATTTCTAATAATTCTTGCTCAATTTTATCGGTAACTAAGGATTCAACTCGTTGAGCGCTGGCTCCTGGAAAACGGGTATTAATTAAGCCATGCCATTGACTTAATGCTGGATCTTCCATCCTTGGTAACATTTGAAAGGAAGAAAAGCCCCATACTAAGATTAGGAAGATGGCGAGAATTAGAAGTCTGGTATTGCGGTAAAAGAGATTCCACATTATACTTTCAAAGGCTCAAATAATACTATAAATTTAAATCGGATATTTTAATTTCTGGTTGTCGAACAACCTGTCCTAAAAGTTGACAATAAGAATCGAATAGTTTTTCAATTTTATCAGCATCAAATAACCGATTTGTATAAGCAGCTTTTCCATAAACTTTATCTATATCATCAATTATCCGAACTTCTAAGTATCGAGATAATTCTTTCAAATCTACAAAATCTACTAATTTAGTTTGCAAAATAGAAGGATATTTTACATCTGAAGGTATCTGGATAAAATTGAACACTACTGGGTCGCAGTCAATTAAACGGCGACCGCTATTAATATTAGACACATTGTATTTACATCCCTCTGAAAAAGTATCGCGAACCTGTTTTAATAATTTTCTAAATGAAAGATTAGCCCAAAGGTTTGTACGTAACAATAATTGAGTAGCAAACTGGCCAATTAACTTTGCAATCGATTGCCGTGGTGGTTGCGTCTGGGTGGATATACGGGAACTGCAATAACTCGGGCATACAAACATCCAAAAAAAGCAGCAATAAAATCTAACCCTGGCTGGTAAAGTAACAGCGCTCTTTCACCTTTTGCATTCATACTTTGCAACACAGCAGCAATAGCTCGTGCTTTCCGATCCAACTGCTGATAAGTAATAGATATTTCCTCAGTTTCTCCTTTAGGAAGAAAGGTAAAAGCACTATCTCTTGACTGATATTCCCCTCGATGGCGAAGTAAATCTACTAAGTTAGCCTTTGCAATCTGTTGCATAATATTTATCTAAGTCATTTACGTCTAATGTGAATTGGGTGGCTCAAAGCACTATTAATGCCATTGATAATTTCAATACCCTTGCATACACGAAGGTGTTTTTAATTCACATTACTATGTGACAAAGAAGATACAACGCCGATGTTTTCAAGCATTTGACTACTACTCCTAGATGGTAATGTCATTTCCTATTTACTATATAGGTGGAGCTTTCACCAGCTTATTCAGTTCCACTCTTATTTATCTTGTAAAACTTTCACCCCGAAGAAAAAAGTTAGTAGAGGCGGAAAAATCCTTTATCAAGATGACTAAACATGATTGTTACAAGCTTTAGTTAAATTCCGATATGTAAATTACGCTATGACAACTAAATCATTTTTTTTTACCAGAACAAGTCAACTTAAACAATTTAAGGTACAACTTTAGGATTTTTACCCAGAAGTCATAGAGCAAATGTATCATCATAGAAGGCGAGGAAAACAAGAAAGTCTTGAACGGAACTGCAATATCTTAATATCTTATTTGATTATCTAATCGTTGCTATCGAACAAGCAGTATCTACTGGTAAGCCAGTTCTAGCTCGTGCATAAAATAATTTAGGTTTAGAGAAATTAATAATTTATCCTAAAAAGGCTAATCGTTGCTTAACTTGCTTAAGTTGACTTGTGAAGTAAAACAATTTATTAGAAGCTAGAATTGTTGGCTTAATAACAGACTTTACTTGCTTGTTGTAACTAAGTAGCAAGTCACGAATTTGATAAAGCTTGTTCAAGGATTATTTGCATGAATAATACATTTGTTAAAAAATTTTTGGGTTCAAAACAGCTAGCCTCCGAGGTGGCGCAACGTGCCCAAACATCCGTACCTGCCTATAAAGAATTTTTGCAAAAACAAGGTTTTAACTTTGGAGATGCATTTGAAAATTTACCTCAGTCAGATAAACAGACTTATGCGTTAGCTCACTCATGGAAAGATTTACTCGCAGATGATTATGAGGAATGTTTTAGCATAATTCGCTCCTCCGGCTCCTCTGGGCAAAAATTTTACTGGCCCCAGGTGAAGTCAAGCAGTCGCTCTTCACCTACAGCCTTAAAGAATTTTCTGGAAAATGCCTTCGCAGTTCACCAAAAGAAAACACTAGCTGTTGTCGGACTTAGTTTGGGTAGCTGGATCGGTGGAGATTCGATGTCTTGGACTTTAAAAAGTATGGCAGTTGATACAGCTTATCCCTTTTACGTATTCTCTCCAGGTAACAATCTCGATGAAATTATTGAAACAATCTGCGCTACGGAATCCTTAGTAGAGCAAATTATCTTGTTTGTTGCTCCGTCGGCGATCGCCTATATTCATCTTAAAGCAACTGAGTTAAAACAAGCACTTCCACTGGATAAATTGAAGTATGTAGTTGTTGCCGAACCTTTTGCGGAAAGCTTGCGAGCGTCTCTCCAGAAGCGTGCAGGAGTTGCAGATAATACCCCATTTATGTATTCCCTTTACGGCAGTGCAGATACGGGTACTCTTGGGGTTGAATCGCAAGCAACGGTAGCTTTGCGAAAATTGCTGTATCGAAATAATGCTTTAGCCACTGATTTGGGTATAGAATCCCCAATCCCTAAGTTCTTTCATTTTCTATCTACTGATACTTTTTTAGAAACTATTGATGGACACCTTTGTGTCACTCGTTGGCAAGGAATTCCCCTAGTTCGCTATATTGTCTATGACCGAGCATCGTTATACAGTTGGAAGGAATTAAGGCAAGCAGTTCTCAACTCGAAGCATCTAGATTCAGGGAACGAAACACTGCTTGAAATTTTATCCCAAGCTAGCGAGCAGCTTCCCGACTTGTTAGCTATTACAGGTAGAGCGGACAAATGTGTAATTATTGGTGGTTCCAATTTCACAGAATATATGCTGGATGCAGCAGTTAAATGTGAAGAACTAGATGAGATTCTTACAGGATTGTATCGTGCTAAATTAATTTATGAAGAAGATAGACAGTATCTTGCATTCGATATAGAAATTCGGCAAGATATTTCACCCGAACGAGAAATTATAGATCGAGTCTATTATTCTCTCATACATTCTTTGGGAAAATTTAAGCCAAGCTTCCTTAGTCAGTGGCAAAATATTTATAGCGCTTGGGACAACGAGCCTACAAAGCGTGTTCTAAAATTGAATCTTATTCCTTGGCCCGCTCTTTCTAATCTAGCAAAAACAAGCATCAAACAAAGGGGAATTATTAACTAATAAGTTGTAGTACTTGACCAGATAAGTTATGAGGGGTACTTCCACGTTCGTAGTCGGGACTTTAGTCCTAGATCCGGGGGCTGAAGCCCGCACTTAGAACCTTTCTACCCCACAGAATTAATGTGGTGGAGTAGTAGGTTGGGTTTTTTGCCTAAGCGTTGCTCCCACAATACTGAGTGCAAGCGTTCACCGCGCTTGTGCGGCTTAACTTTCTCTCCTTGACACTCCCAGGTCTAAATGACACTGGGATTCTCGTAAGTTATCAAGTATTCTTACGATATCTCAAACGTTCTTTAAGAACCGACTTGACGGTATTAACGTTTGAGTTTCCCGGCTCCTTAGACTCTTTTGAGTCAATGTAAGGATATCTCCTTTCAACTCCTGTCAATTCAGGAGTAGGACGTTCAGAAGCATCTCTGCTTCCGGGTTCCCGACAGTCCGACGGTACCACACTTTTAAAAAACCATATCTCTGGTTCTTCTTTGCTCCAGGATTGAATTAGCTCAATTCCTCTTCTGCGAATATTACGAGCCGCGTTGATATCGGCATGATTGAAATAGCCACATTCACCACAGATAAACTTTTCTTTATCTCTGTTACTTTTATGAACATGACCACATTCAGGACAAGTCTGTGACGTGAATCTGGGGTTTACTCTCCGGAAAACCTTTCCTTGCTTTTCAGCTAAGTACTTAATCTTCTGGGTCAGGGAATACCAGCTAGCATCACTAATTGAACGATTTAAACCTCGCTTTCTGGCTTGTCCGTTAGTTAAATACTTTCCGGGATTGGATGGGTCTTTTTTGACCTTACATCTCTTTTTCATTGCTGAGATGTTCAGATCCTCAACAACTACAAGATTTGCTTTACGGACTATTTTTTTAGCTACCCACCATTGATATGCATTCCTTTGAGACGCAATTTTTTGGTGTAACCTACCTACTTTATTTCCTGCTTTTCTTCTATTGTTGGAACCTTTTTTCTTGCGGTTAATTCTGCCTTGTCGAACACTCATTAAGTGCTTTGTTTTCTTGTTGGTAGAAAACTTTGGATTGTTGAACTGATGACCGTCAGAACAGTGAGCAAGTTTAGTTATTCCCATATCGACACCAATAGCAGAATGAACCGTTTTAAGTTCAGGCTCTATATAGTTTGGCCCTGCTTTATCTTCAATCTTGACCGAGATATAAAAACCATCTGCTTTCAATCTAACAGTCACGGACTTGATGATAAAGCCAGTAGGGATAGATCGGGAATTATGAAATTTTACCCAACCTAATTTTCCTAATCTTATTTGATTACCACTAATAACAACTGCATTAGAGGTGTTTTTTATAGTCAAAGATTTGAAGTTGCTTTTATTCTTGAACTTAGGAAATCCTTTTCCCTTGAAAAAACCTTGGTAAGCAGAATCAAGGTTATCTATATTAGCTTGTAAGGCAGTTGAATCAACGTCTTTAAACCACGGTCTAACCTTCTTCAGAACTGGTAGGTTAGCTTGCTGAATCCCTTTACTAGAAATTGTTTTACCATTCTTGCTAACATATCTACCAGTATCAGAAGTTGCAGTTACAAATGAGGATACGTCACAAGTTAAAGGACGAATAACAGCTTTTGTCTTGATGTCGCAATATTCACCCATTTTGAACCTTTGCTGATAACAGTTGATTCGGTCAGCTAGGTTGTAGTTATAGTTTGAGCGAAGCATATCAATCCAGCTTCTTAACCTGTGAGCTTGTTTATCCGTCGGCTTTAACTTGTACTTGTATCCTAATAGCACTTGACTCGACCTCTCTCAATGCCTAAACTAAGTAGTTTACTACTGTGTTAAGCCAAATGTCAACTAAAAATTGTAGCAATGATAAATATTGGGAATGGAAACCAGTCGGCGAAAAAACTTTGGATGCAACGGTAACTATCCGATTAACTGGGGAGCAGAAGAAAAAATTAAAATCCCTTCCTGGATGGCAGGAAAGGATTAGGAGTTATATTGATGATATGGTTGAATCCGTTAATCAAGACTAAGGCGATTAAAATCGCTCGCTAGCTTACATCCCAGGTCTAAAGACTCTGGGCTTTTCGCCTCTTGTATTCCTGTAATAAAGCTCGTTTGACCTTCTTTTTCTTTTTGGGATTTGGACGATACTCCCGTCACGCTCTAAGATTACCTATAAGGTAGGTTGGGTCTCACTGCGTGTTAGCGTTAGCGTTCCCGGCCGGGTCGCGTGCGGCGAGCGCGTCTCCCGGAGGGAGATAGCGTGTCCGCCTTTGACATAACCCAACACCCTGTTGGGTTGTGCCGTTCAGCTTTGCTGCGGCTCAGGCACACCTGCGGTGTTCACGAAGTGTAAGCGAAGCGCTACGTTCCTCAAACGCCACTTCCTACAACGGAACGCCAGTTGCTACAACCGTCGTGTTCCTCGGCAACGCACTGGCTCGGGAACCGTGCCGCAGGAGTGGCTCCCCAACAAAGCCATTTTTCGGTAATCTTCTGCCGGGAAGGGAGTAAAACCCGCTTAGCGCTTTCGGAACTTATTTTACAGAAAAATTGATTATTAAATTTGCTTGCTAAAAGCCTTTTCAACACTTGCTACTGATGTTTAATTAAAGTTAATGGTTTTTAATTGAGTGAGCCAACGGCTTGACAAAATTTGCTTCGCTACTTCTGTTCGACTATATGGAAAACAATTCCTTAATGCTTCGGTTACTTACAGCGCTTGAAGGAGCCCGCGAAGATCTAATTCAACCGCTAGGTCATCATGAGTTGTTGTTGGTGCTGCTGGAACTATCGCTGCTGCTGCTGTTTTCGCGGGGACTCGGTGAAGTAATGCGCCGCATTAATTTTCCACCTGTTGTAGGGGAATTACTTGCAGGTGTGTTGCTCGGTCCTTCCTTATTTGGTTTGTTATTCCCGAATTTACACGCTCAGGTTTTTCCCCAAAGCCAACAGCAGTCGGATCTATTATCAGTTGTTTCTTGGCTGGGTGTACTGTGTTTGCTGATTGTCACGGGACTGGAAACTGACCTGAAGTTAATTATCCGTAAGGGTAAGACGGCTTTGCTGATTTCCCTCGGCGGAATTGCTATCCCCTTTGTTACCGGATTTGCAACGGGGTGGTTGTTACCAGAGACTTTTTTGGCCGAGCCTGATAAACGTCTGGTTTTTAGCCTGTTTATTGCCACCGCGATGAGTATTTCGGCGGAGCCGGTAATTGCTAAAGTGCTGATGGATTTGAATTTGATTCGTCGCGATATCGGTCAAGTGACTTTAGCTGCTGGGATGACTGATGATACCATCGGCTGGATTTTACTTTCCGTGGTTTCTGGGTTGGCTAGCAGTGGTAAATTTGACTTCGGTACTGTTTTTCGTTCTGTAAGTGCCGCTATCTTATTTTTGGCGATCGCCTTCACCATCGGCAGGACGATTGTAGACCAGATATTGCGCTGGATAGATGACAAAGTTGGCGGAGTTACCGCTAGTTTATCGGTGCTGTTGGTTATGTCTTTCTTAGCCGCAGCTTTTACTCAATACTTAGGTTTAGAAGCCGCTTTGGGTGCTTTTGTTGTGGGGATTCTTGCCGGACAATCCCGCCGTTTCAGCAGGGAAGCCGGTCATATATTAGAAATTTTCACCGCCGGATTTCTTGCGCCGATTTTCTTTGCTTCGGCTGGTTTAAAAGTCAACTTGATTGCTCTTTTAAATCCGCAAACTTTAATGTTAGGTCTACTTGTTCTCGCCGTGGCCTGTGTAGGAAAATTTACAGGAGCTTACATCGGTTCTCGCGCCGGTGGTTTGACTCACTGGGAAGGCATGGCCATGGGTTCGGGAATGAATGCTCGTGGAGCAATGGAAATTGTAGTAGCCACAATTGGTTTATCTTTGGGCGTTCTCAATCCCCAAATGTATTCGATTATCTTGATGGTTGCAATTATCACTTCCCTGATGGCTCCACCACTATTGCGCTGGTCTTTAGCAAGGGTGACTATCGGTGAAGAAGAGCGATTTCGTTTAGAACAAGAAGAACTCGCCAGCCGCAGTTTCATCAAGCAGATACATCGCGTTTTGATACCCACTCGCGGTGGTACAAACATCCAGCTTGCAGCGCAATTAGTCGGCTATATGGCACACCAAAATCCCCTAGAAATAACACTTTTGCATGCCGATCAAAATAGAACTAAAACAAGTCAAACAGCAACTGCCGTAGAAGATACCGTTACCCAAGAAGCTTTTGCATCTGTGGTTGAAGAAATGCAGCTACCACTAAATTCCACCCTCCAGAAAAAAACCGATTCGGCATCGAATAAACTAGAAGCTATTATTAATGAAGCTAGTAAAGGCTACGACTTAATTGTGCTGGGAGCATCCGAAAAAGCTCGTTCCAAAGATGCACTATTTAACTTATTAGTTGACCGGGTAATTCAAGAAGCACCTTGTGCAACAATGGTGGTTAACTCGCACTTAACTGAACCTGACGACGACACAGAAAGTTATAGAATTGCTCAACAACCGTTGAAGAATATTCTCGTACCCACCGTAGGAACAGAATACAGTAAAAATGCCATAGAAGTAGCAAGTACAATTGCTGCTCAAGCCCAAGCTGTAGTTACAATTGTCAACGTGATTAACTTGCCGCCCATAGAGTACATCCTTTATGAAAGGCGGACATTAAGTCCGATGAAAGATATTGCCCGCGACTTACTCGAACAACAAGCCGTAATTGGCCGTAATTTGGGTGCTGATGTCCAAACCCGCATTCTCGAAGGAACCAGTCCAGAAATGGAAATTATCGAATATGCTGCAAATGAAAACTTCGATCTGATTATTCTTGGTAGCAATATTCGCATGGTAACTGGACGGGTTTTCTTCGGCCATCGAGTTGATGCGATATTGAAAAAAGCCCATTGTCCCGTAGCCGTGATTACTGCACCTTGATTGTGTTTAGTAGAAACTCGTAACGCAACTAATTGGTGTTGGAAATTTGGCGAATATTCGCCGTTTAATCCTAACCCTTAATTACCCCCTCTCCTTTATAAGGAGAGGGCTGGGGTGAGGTTATCTACAACCCACTTAAAATTATTCCATCTTTAGCTCGCATATAATTATATAACCCAGTCCACAAAGGTAGACTTCGCCCGTATAGCAGCGGTTTCCAACCGCCACATTTACCAAATTTATTTTAATAACGAATGTAGAGACATTGCAGCGTACACGCCGTCTCTGTGTGTATCTACATCATTCTAAGCAGCCTTTAAAACACAATCATCTTGTCTTTGATTAACAGAAGTTGTAGTAACTTGATTCCTTCTCTTATCGGAAACAATATCGTAAACAGCTTCCAACGCAGACTCAATAGAACCTTGCAACCAAGCGGGATATCTAGAACAATGTTCGCCAGCAAATAACAATTGATGTTGTCTTCTAGCTGCTTCCAAATAATTAGAAGTATTAGCAGCTTCGTCTTCCCAATGTACAGCGCAACCGCCAGCGCTCCATTCGTAATTACCCCAAGCAATGGAAGCTGATTCTACAACCATATTCTCAGATTGTAATTCTGGATGAACTTTTCCAACAACGTCTTTAACGTATTCGTGACGCTGCTCTTCGGGCATCATTCCCATCCTATCGGCATCATCACCAATGGTGTAGCTAGCTAACATTACGCTACCGCTATCGGGAGTAAATTTAACAGAAGGGTAGTATGTTTGACGAACACCTTCACCGCTAAATGAAGCACCACCGCGTATACCTTGCTTTTGCCAAAATGCTTCTTTGGTGTGGAAAGCAACCTTTGTCGCGGGACAATAATAAGTATCGTGAATAGAATTTAACTTTCTTTCGTCAAATCCTGCTAATTCCATCTTTCGCATTACAGAAAAAGGAATTGTACACAATACATAATCACATTTACGAGTGTATATTTTACCATTTTCAATAATATCAATTTCTGTAAATTCAGGCTTAACTCTAACAGCAACTACTTTCTGATTGCACTTAATAGGAGATTTAATAGATTCTACCAAACGGTCGATAATTTGCTCCATTCCACCTTGAAGCTGCAACAAATCCTTACCAGTTTCAACTACAATGTCTTCAAAAAACATATCTAAAGCTTTGCTGCAACGAGCGCGGAAACCAGGATTTTCTTTAATGAAAGATTGTAAGTCAATAGATTCATAATCCTCGCTAAAATAAGGTTCTAAATCCAATCTTTCCAATTCATCCATCAAGTGAGATTCCAGGTCATTTTGTAAACCTTCACGCAAATCGCCAGGAGAAATAGTATCAACAATAGTTTTTAGCCAAGCTGCAAATAAACGAGTTTGTTCGCTGTAACGAGTATCTGTAAAAATTCCTTGGTAACGCTGCTGAAAAATTCTTGGAGCATCCTTCATTTTGAAGATTTTTCCTTCTAAATTAATGAAAGCATTTTGTTCTTCAAATACAGTCATAAACTTACACAGTTTGTCACTCAATCCCATTTCATTTACATAATGTAATGTATGGTGATGGCTGCTAGGAATCCGCATTGCTCCCAACTCTGCATAAGGTGACTTATTATCCTTACCAAAGCGGTGAGTCCAAACTCTTCCACCTACACGGGAACTACCTTCGATAATCTCAACTTCATGTCCCAAACGTTCTAGCTCATAAGCCGCAACCAATCCTGCAATACCTGCACCTAGAATGGTAATTTTTTTACCAGGTTGCAAGTTGGTCATTTCACACATATCTAGTAAAGTTGAAGTAAGCATTTTTTAATCCTTGTTCGGTCTGAATTTCGTTCGCGGTGTTTTCCGCTTTTGACATTTCATACCGGACAGGTTTTTTAATTTATGCAGTTGTGGAGAGAATAATATCATGTCCGGTTAAACAGTTATGATATCTGTGGGGGTTGAGTAGTGAGTA
>ERZ1740052.502-NODE-502-length-13441-cov-20.173689_pt1 | contig 13441 bp, 9 predicted proteins | sample MGYA00581750_ERZ1740052 | MGnify/ENA primary metagenome ERZ1740052 (study PRJEB43018, sample SAMN04849743) | marine metagenome | isolation source: floating plastic debris | place: Pacific Ocean | collected 2008-08-30 | study: EMG produced TPA metagenomics assembly... | reverse complement strand
CTAACTTCTCCGGTAACCAAATATCATCAGCATCCATAAATGCTAAATACTCACCGCTAGCATGACGAATACCAGTGTTTCTCGAACCAGCTAAACCCCGATTCCTTTGATGAACAATTTTAATTCTGGGGTCTGTGAATTTCTCACAGACTTTAACGCTATCATCGGGAGATTCATCATTTACAACAATAACCTCTAGATTTTGATGTGTTTGATTAAGAACCGATTTGATAGTCCTTTCAATATATTTTTCTGCATTATATAGAGGAATAATTACAGATGCTTTCTTCTGAATTGATTGCTGATTCATAAGTAATTGGTAGATTAACTGCACAAAAAAAACTGGTAGCAATGCAAATACTAACAGAATTCTGCCCGAGTAAAGATTTGAGATAATTGTTTGTACTTTTAAAACTAATATTTTCTTTTCAAGAGAAAATTAAACATTGCGAAGAAAGTTAATTAAAGCGTTACATATTGTTTATTCTCTACAGTGATTTAATGATACCGCATCACCGAGCTAACAGAGTGCGAAATTATAACTTTTAACTGCTAACTCCTAACCGAACTAGCTTGTAACCTAGGGTCAGCAACATTACGAACTTTGATAGCTCTACTCAAAATGTTAGAAGCAATTTTTGGAGAGATAATTCGTAATATACAAACCTTAATTAACAAAAGTTGAGCTTCCTTAGTTAGCAATATTTTCGGGGAAAAACGGATTGCTTTCCATAACTTTTGACCAGCTTCTTCAACTACTTTGACATCATTTGCTCTACTTAAGCAAAGTCTGGTCATAAACAAGTAGATATAAGCAAAACCCTGTTTTTTTAAATATTGTAGCTGTGGTGGTGCTGATGCAAAGGCTTTTTCCAACACCAGGGTTTGATATTTTTCCATGACATCGAGCTTACTTGACATGGCCCCCGAAGATAATCGATAGATTATTTGAGGTTTGGGAACAACTACAAAATCCCATTGTGGTGCTAATCGCATCCAATAGTCCCAATCTTCACATGATTTCAAACTTTCATCAAAGTAACCGACCGATTCAATTGCTTCTCGACTGATAAGAACATTTGACCCACTTCCGATAAAGTTACCAACTAATAAGTTGGAATACACATTACCTTGAAAACTTTCAGATATACCCGGATGAAATGAACTTCCATCATTACCCATACAAATAGTCCAACTATAAGCAACTCCTGCTTGGGGATTTTTTTGTAATGCTTGTAATTGCAGTTCTAATTTATCTGGTGTCCATAAATCGTCAGCATCTATGAAAGATATAAATTGTCCGGTAGCACGAACTATACCGCGATTGCGAGCTGCTGGTAAACCTCCATTTGGATAAGAATAAACTTTTAATCTTGCATCGTTCACAGTTGATAATAGTCTCAATGTTTTATCAGTAGAACCATCGTTGATAACTATTAACTCAAAATCCGAAAAACTTTGCTGCAAGACAGAATATATTGTCTCTAAAATTGTACTTTGAGAGTTGTAAGCTGGAACAACAACTGAAATTTTAGGCATTATCATTTACCTACTGATAAATTTTTGATTGCATAAGCTATTGGCTTTGACATAGCTGTTACCGATATATAAATCATCTGTGATGAGAACACACAACTCCGGTAGAGGTAACAAATAAATTTTACATCACCAATAAATAATGTTAATCATAAATCAAAATTTGAAACAGTAAAATGAACTTTTTATCGTTTTATCATCAATTATTAGGTATAAAAAAATAGACCAATAAGATTATTTTTTTTCATTAATAATTATACAATGTCGTAGGAATAAAAAATTAATTGCGAGTCAATAGTTTATCTTAAAACAAACTACTCACTCGCAATAGATAGACTATGTATTTATACTCATTGAATGAAAATTGAAGCAGCTGCCATTAGCTTTCGTTAAATGCAATTTCATGGTTTGACAGATTCACGTAATTATTCCGCTTAGTCACGCATTGAATAGAAGACATATCTATATTCATATCTTTATTTGTCAATATTCTGCGGTCAAGTTTATCTAAAATTGTACTATCAACATTCATATCAAACTTACGTGCAAAATGAATATTAGCTTGAGTTAAAGATGGAAAATCTTTAACAGTTAGTATACGTGGGTGTCCGTGACGACTACCAGAAAAATCTGTATAACGGAAATTACTGTTATATAAGTTAAATTGTTTGCTATTAACTAATACAGTCTGTATAAAAGACTCTTCTGGAATAAAAGTCTTTTTATAATAATCTAAAACTCGGGGATGTTCCCGAACAAAATTATGTAAATATGTGACACAGGCTTGAGAAATTGTGGTGAAAAAAGAACCTCCATAGCAAGTAAAATGTTTATCAAACAAATGATAAAAGTTTTTCATTCCCAGAATTAATCCATAAGAATAATCTAATCTAAAAAAAGGCTGGCAGTTATTTACTATATGCTTTATTGGTCTTAGCATATATTTTTGCTGGGGCGATAAATATTCTTTAAAATGCTTGTAACTATATAAATATCTGGTATCTACTACTTTTTTGCTCCAAGGGCTTTGTTTTGAATAAACATCGTAATACTCTACAAAACCATCATATTTTGTACTGTACAATAACTTTTCAATTTTATATAAAGGCTGTGTAGGGTAGTCTTGACCCGTAAGATTGATTAACCAATCAAACTTGATATTTTGATTTAATAGCCAAGCGATTGCATCAAAAAAACCCTGAAGAATGCCAAAGCTTCCCATCATAACTCCATTATTATGAATTACTTTAACATTCTGGAATTTCTTTAATAAGCTGATATTTAAATTACAACTACTAAAATTATGACTGATAATAACAAATGAATTAGCCGTTGTATTTTTAATTAACCTAACAAGTCTGTATATTTGTTCTGGATTCTTATAGGTCTGAATCAAATAGCATACTGTCATATTATTTTACTTTCTCCACGATGCCTCCTGTGATAAATGATACTTTATAGAAAAGTGTGATTTAGTAAACATACATAAAAAAAACATAAAGTTTATCTAATCTTTATAAAAAATGAGAAAATTTACGCAAATTAAGATAGCTGACCAGTTGAGTGCCATAGACAGCTAGTATTGTAACTAAAGTCGTCCCTGGTTCTCTTATTACTATTTGCCAATCCGAGCTTAAGGCTCGATTCAAAAAATCAACACCAACTTTAGGGGAAAGGTTCAACCGGAAAGACCTACGTGCAAGATAGCGTAGGTGGTTACTTCTGGCTCTGAGATAATGTTCCTTGATTAGTTCGGGTGCTACTGCTCTGGCTTTACTAATCAAAGTCTCCCAGCCCTCTTCCATTTTATAAAGCTGTGACGAAAGTCCTCCCTGTGTGGTTCGATACCCTAGAAGAACTTTATTTAGACCTTCAATCTTCCAGCGACTACAAGCAACTCGAAACAGAAAATTCATATCTTCTGAATAGCTCATCGAGCAATCAAAACAGCCAGTTTCTGCAAATACTTCTTTGCGTACCACAATATTTGATACCGTCATAGTAGGGTTCTCATACAAAAAATGCTCGGGTTGTAGATTTGTTAAACGTCCTCTGGCTACTTTCCCAGTATGCTTGCCATCAGGGTATAAAAACTCTACTTTTGCATAGCTAATACCTAAGTCGGGATTTTGTTCTAGATGCTCGAAATGTAACTTTAAGTTATCGGGGAACCATTTATCATCTGCGTCTATAAAGGCGATATATTTAGAGTTAGAATGATTGATTCCTTTATTGCGAGTTGCCGATACTCCTTGATTGGATTGAAATAAAACTTTTACTCTGCTATCAAGTTGCTTGTATTTATAAGCGATTACCCCAGTATTATCTGTAGAACCATCGTCAATTATGATGAGTTCAAAATCAGTAAAACTTTGACTTAAGACCGATTCAATTGTTTGAGATAGATATGCAGCAGCATTATAAGCTGGCATTACTACTGTAAATGCAGGATTCATGATTATTAGGCAAATTTATTGGGAAGGAAGATTGAGAGATGGAAGATATAAAGACACGTTAGTATTTTAAGTGAAATTGTAGATAAATGTTTTCAATTAAATTAGGTTCGCCAAAATGAATGTGGTGAAGTAATTAATACCCCACCACATCAAATGTGTTTTATGCAAATTTAAACCGCTACATGTATTCAGACCCCATAGAATATATCTTTTTTGAAAAAAATTACATAATTAATTTATTCAATGTTTAGAAGATTTAATTTTTTGTTTAGGCTGTGTAAGTAATACCGAATCTTTGGCAAATACAAGTTTTGTAGCCCAAACTGTAAACATTGGCATTGCGACAGCATGGGAAATGAGAACAGATATTGCTACACCATGAATATCCCAATTCATCCCAACTAATAACGAACAAACAAAAATTCCGGTAAATATTAAGCTCCAGCGTAAATTAATCCAAGCTTTGTCTAAAGATTGTAGTAGTAAAGCTGCTGCGGTAGCAAAGGGACGAGGTATAGCGGAAAGACAAATTAGTACTAATATCGGAACTGCCATTTTCCACTTTTCACCGAAAACAATTGGTACGTAAAAGGGAGCTAAACTTGACTGAAGAATAACTAAAGGAATTATTACCAAACTGATAGTTTTGAGACTGTGAAAATACTTATGTCTAAATTCATCAAAGTTATGTCTAGCAGCACAAAGATGAGGATAAAGCGGCCAAACCATAATATTGATTACATTTAAACTGATTCCCAAACCTGCATTAAAAGCAAAAAAGTAAGTTCCTAAAGCTTCAACACCTAATAATCTTCCTACTAATAAATAATCAATATTTGCTCGAAGTTTCTCCAATAATTCATAACCAAGAATATTTTTCCCAAAATCAACAATTTCTTTCCATCTTTTAAGAGTAAAAGACATTTTTGGTCGCCAGGGTTCGTTAAGGTGAGTAACGATTATCCATACTGGAGTAGTGAAAAGTCCTGGCAATACTAAAGCCCACATTCCCATACCCGATAGCGCAAATGCTGGGATGAGGATGTTATTTAGCATGGACTGAATTGCAGTGCTAATTGCCGTAATTTTGAGTCTATTAGCTCTGTCTATTAATGCATTATGAACTGCAAAAAACGGCAACATTAAATAGACTAAACTGTATACACAAAGCGGTAATATTAACTTTTCTTCGTTATAGAACCAAGCTACCGGGAAAGCTGCGATGCATTGAATTATAAATAGCGAAATGCATAAAATCCAGTTTAACCAGTAGGCCGTATTACAAAAAACTTCTACATCTTCCTCATCAGCTTGAACTATTTTGCCTCCAATTCCGGCTCGGAGGGTAAAAACTGTTGTAAATTCATTAATAGTTAAAACAACTGCTGCTAATCCATAATCTTTCGGACTTAAAGCCCGAGCTAGTACAACAGTTGCTCCTAAACGGAATATGCGATTAATTAGTTCGGCACCTCCAAGCCATCCTATATTGCGTATGAATTGGTTTGATAACTGTTGTTTAATCTTTTCAATTATCATCTATTTGTAGATTTTTTTGTAACTATTTGATGAGTAGAAAGAAATCATAACACTATAATTTATTTTTTTGATGAGAAATTCCTTAGAAAATTCACAAACAGAATTATTGATTAAAACGGATTTCAATCAGTTACATCATTATAAGCAGTAAAAAGTAAAGCTACAGCTTTGAATTAATCTTTATAAATTTAGTAAGAGAATGTTTGAAAAGTCTAATTTCACATAAAAAATCTTACGAAAAGTATGGAACAGGCTTAATTTTTTGTTTAAAAGCAATTCCCATTAAGATTAAACCCGGCCAGCAAATATATCCTAAAATATCTATCTGTTCTCCAAGAGAAAATAAAAGTAATATTAGTAAAATGCTTAAAGATGTTTCGGCAATCTTACTGTGACGAGACTTAATTAATAATTCAACAAAACTCCATAATACTGGCAATGCTAAAGCCATGAAACCTACTAACCCTTTTGTGTATAAAAGCCCTACCCAAGTATGGTGAGAACCAATCGGTAAATTCGCTAAAACAGGAGGACCAGGTTTTTGAGTTCCATGACCCCAGATTGGAGCTTCTTTCCAAGCTTCTAATCCTACTCTTTGTAAAGCAGCACGAACCCTTGAAGAATCTGCTCTCGAACTATGAAAAGAATCGACTAATTCTGTTGCAGCATTTGTTAACGGGATACTAAAAATTCCGGCAATAAAACTAACTATTCCAGCAGTAATTTGTACCTTCGGACGAGCAAAGTTTTTCAAGCCCCAAATAGCAATTAATACAAGTGGTAAAGAAACAAGAGCGGCTCTTGAAAGAGATACAATATTCATCGCTATTGCTCCAATGATTCCAATATATCTCCATTTTTTATTGGACTCTTGAAGAGCCATAAAAAAGAATACATTGCTAACAAGACCTAAAGCCGGACACCAAGGGGTAAATAGAAATAAACGAACGTTATCAACCCCATAATCTGACGTGTAAAATCCTACGTTATGAAAAATTGGGCCGTTTTGAATCAATCTTTCGATAGGAGAAGTATAAAGAATATCTGGTAAATTTGCTGCGTAAGCTGCATAAGCAATCGGAATTGCAATTAGACTTTGCAAGCACAGTATACATACTGCTCGGTAAAGCAATTGTGGTCTGATATTTAAACAGCCACTCAGCATAAACAAAGGCAGGATTGCTGTACTGCTCAACCAGCCTAAAATAGCTCTTAAAAGCGCATTTCTTCCGAGACCAAAATCTGTTATACCCGCGTAAGTTGCAACTAAACTAATCAAGGAACAGATTCCCCAAAGCCACGTTACCCATGGAATACTAATCTTTTCATGGGGTGGAGTATTTTTGGTCTGCAGCAAAAGCTTAAAAATCACATACCCACCCAATACCCATGCTAATAAGGAATAAACGGTAAATATGAGTCCGAATACGTAAATAACATAGGTGCCTATGATTACGTACCAAACTAAACTTTCTTCAAAGTTTTGGGGTTTCATGCTTTAGTAATAGTCTTCTACAAATTCCGGATATTCTATATATTCTTGAAGATGCTTTTCTTGCTTCTGCTGTTGTAGTTTACCTCTCCACAGCCCAATAATCCCGCTGGTAAAAAATAAAGAACCTAACGTTGCACCTAACAAGACTAAAGTTTTTCTTGGCCCAGATGCTTCTTCGGGTAAACTTGGTCTGGCAAGGGTTTGGATTTGTGGGTAAGAAGAAGAAACGCTAGTTTTTGCTAAATCTAATCTGGCAATAGTTGATGAAAATACTGCTTCGGCAACTTGTACGTCTCTTTTTAAATCTTCTAATACTGATTGCTGCTGGGACAATCCCTTCAATCTTTCCTCTAACTGAGGAATTTGTGAGTCTAAAGCATTTACTTGAGCTTTGATTCCTCGTCCTTGTACGCTTGTTGTCACCAACTGCTCGGACAAAGTAGCGCGTTTAGAACCTGATGATTCATTGTTACTAAAATTTAGTCTGTTAATTAGCGCCATACTTGTGGGACGATTTAAAAGAGCTTGCGCTCTGTTTAATAAAGCAGTTCGCGCTGCTTGCTCTTCTGTTTCAAGATTGATAACTGTGGGATGAGCTTGAGTTAACTTAGCTCTTACTTTGAGCAATTCGCTATTAGCTTCGCTGTAATTTTTTAAATAATTCTGAAATAGCTGGTCTGCTTGTAAAACAAAAGCGTCTGATGCTTGATTGGAAGACAGACTTAAATTATCTGATAATTCCGAAAGCTGAGCTTGCGACTGTTGCTGTTGAGCCGTTAGTTCGGTACGCTGTCTTCTTAAATCCTCTATATTTGATGCCAAATCGGTCAATTGTTCTTGGGAATTTAAACCCGAATCAGCTTTAAACCTACTCAGTTTTTTCTGAGCGGTCTTTAACTTACGCCGCGAAGCATCCATACCGCTTTCTAGACGGCTTCTTTGTTGAACAATTTCTTCCCTTCTTAGCTGGTCTAACTTAGCTTCAAATGCACTCTGTAAAGCTATAGATTTTCTTCTGGCTATTTGGGGACGGTCCCCTTTAAGCTCAAATCTCATCAATGAGGTATTGTCAACTATCTTAATTCGTGGCTTACCAAACTTTTTTGGTAGCATATTTACTGCTCTAGCTGCCGTTTTTAATACCTGTTCGCTGGTAGCAATCGCTTTATAATTTTCCCTTGGGTCGTAGTTTGCTCCGGCATAAGCTGAATAGTTTTGGGATGTTGCTTGTCCAATATCAGGGAGATTGATATTGGAGGTAGAACCCGAACCAGGAATATTCAAAGCCCATTCACTGACGTACCTCGGTTTGGCTGTAGCTAAATACATGAAAGCTCCACTCCAAATACCAGCATTAACCAATATCAGAGCAAGTATATACAATGCTCCTGACGTTTTAGGCGCTACAGACTTTTTTTTCGTGTAGGCTGGGGTTTCGTTAAAAGAAGCTGTTGTTGGATGTTCGACGCTTACTATTTTGCCGTTTTTTAACTTAACAAACGGATTCCTGTTCAAAGTAACACCTCTTATGCCTAATGCCCGATTTAACTTTATTCAGATTAATATAATCTGCTGTTCCTAGAATTCATGAAGTTGAATGAAGCTAGCATATATCAAATTAGTTACTAAGTTAAACCCCGATGATAAATATTCGTCTTCTTTGACTATCAAACTTCTCCGCTTCCGATTCGATGATGAATTCTAATTTGATATTTATAAAGGTTCGTTCATGTTTTTATAACTCGCCATTCTCGCATGTCTGCGAGTGAATTCACTAACACTAGGATTACCTCTAGATTCATCTACTCCTACAGCTTGTTCCCATAATTGAGTTGGTGCTAAAGATATAGAATACGAAGCTCTTTGAATATTTTGTCCAGAACTTTTATCAAGTTTTTCGACTCTATACCATTTTGTTTGCTGACATTCGTCGCACCAAAATGCTTCTAACCACTCATTCTCTAAAATTACTGCGGTTTGACTAGCTATCAATATTTTGGCATTATGCCGTCCAATTCCTTTTTGTTGCAGTTGTCCGGGACTGGAAGCAAATAATCTATACTTCTGGCTGACGCTGTGCAAATAACATCCATGTATGGGACAGTGAATAGCCCTTCTCTTGGAACGCTTTCGGTTGCGATCGCATCTTTTGAGCAGTTTTAAATCTTTCATGACTATTTGTCAGTAGCTAGGAAACGAGCGACTTGTAAGTATGAGGGGAAAAGCACAAGGAAATTATCCCTTGCTGTAGACTTTTACTCTAAAACAGGGAATGAACCCTGATTATGGTGAACTAGAGCTTTCTAGCAAAAAAGCCCCTCTTCGTTTTAAGTCGGGAATCTTTGACCCGATAACTATTGTCCTTCTCAAAGAAGCTATGCTTGGATAAATTACAACAAATGTGTTTTTCACCATGAAGTTGAAACCCACAAAAGAATTAGCTTCTAGATAATACAGGGAGCAGATGCACGCAATTTTATAATTTATACTCCATATGTAGGATATTATTCAACCTTTCCTGCAAAAAAAAATACAGCAAGGACTTGCGAAAGGATTGATATCCTTCCGAGCATATAAACTCAATTTTTGCTAAAAATGAATGCAACTATTCCAAACTTTTGCTAAATATATCAGTATCACAGTTTAAGCAAATTGCTTGATACTAAAGTGTTTCCCGCTTCCATTAAAATCAATCAGCCATCGTACATAATCAATTTTCAGAAGGTACATACAATTGAATTTATAGCTATCGCGTGCTAACATATACACAAATATCTTTCAAGACATAAGCCTTTACCCTGTTTCTAAACTTAGTAACCCATATTTTTTTGGGACTTATTTATGATTTAGACGAAAATTATTTATGAGAATTATACAGTAACGACATATTTCGTTGCAAGCAGATTATTTAGCTTAGAAGCAATGCTGGTTAATCAAAAGAAGCCTATAATCTCCAGTAGAAAAATTGACAAATTGCGATTACTTCCTTACTTGAATTGATATATTTAACCTAAATGATGGATACGAACATCTATCCTCTATTTCACCTTTACTTACTGCTATACACTTGAAAAAGTATACTTAAGCACAAGGTAGCTTTAGAGGGACTGAGATCAATTCGACCATCGAAGCCCAACTCAATTATCGGGATTTACGCAAATTTTCAGACAGTATTAAATTTCAAATATTAATGAGATTCAGGTATATTTCTACCAGAATGCAACCATAAAATTTTGAAATTTTCTACATCATTTCAGATTGATAATCTTAATTTGAATTCAAAATTACCAGTAGATTCTAACTTTACTGAAGATGCAAAAATTCTATAAGAAGAAATACCTATTTCTCTTATAAGAGTTAATCAAATATTAACATCATTAAACATTACTTCAGCAGCTATTGAAACATACAAACCTCCCTTTGTATTTTTAATCACAATGTTGAAATGTTAACAACGCTTGTGACCGGGTAACAATACCTTAGCTTCATAATTCATAATATCTTGATATTATCTTTACAATACCTTGACATTAACTCATCATATGCTTTTCCCAGCCGTAGTATAGCTTTGAATAAAACTACAGTAGATATTTTATTGTGCTGGGGAAGATATTTATATTCTTATCAGTAATTATACAGTATCTTGATATTTTGTTTCAAATAGATTTTTGCAATAGCGATTCTAGTAAAGTAACGAACTAGAGAAGTATTTTGAGTCTTACTTTTCATGTATTGATGTCTGGATAAAGCAATAAGTAGAAGCTTTTTAAATCAAATGTTGGATACTTTTCGTACATTGTTGCTCTGTATGAGGATATTTGTCCTACTTATCTAATCTAGATTACTTTTTTAGCGAACCGAGGAATATAGTTACAATCAGCTTTCAAGCTAGATAGATTTGCTTATAACTAAATATATATGATTGATTCAAAAACTAGCATTACAGTGAATCTCAAATTTCTAGCCATAATAAATATTTTTATTCATCAGCAAACTACCAATGACAAAATTTAAATATGGTATTTGGAATACATAAATTATTTTTTATCCAGATTATAATTACCAATCTGATTAATTAAGTGAATAGAATAGCGAATCATCAAGCTAATATCAATTTGCTAACAGCATGATTCCATCTTATAAATGTTTAATTTATTATACGAAATTGTAAAAATATTTAATTTAGTTAAAGCCTTAACTATCTATGGGATGGAAAAATTTCTCGCAAAGGAGTGGGTAAATTCCAGTAAACAAAAACATACTGAGATTAAATTTTCTAAGTAAGCTTCAAGAAATTGGGAGATGGGGGAAAGCGAATTAATCGCAAATAATCGCCATCTCCTCAAATATTATTTGGATTTAGGTTTGTATGTCGAAGCAACATGCAACTCTTTCAATTGAGCAGCATCTACTTTTGAAGGTGCATCAGTTAGCAAGCAACTTGCTTGTTGAGTCTTAGGGAAAGCAATTACATCGCGAATAGATTCTTCCCCTGCTAATAACATGACTAATCTATCCAAGCCATAGGCTATACCACCATGGGGAGGAGTACCATATTCAAAAGCTTCCAAGAGAAAACCAAACTTATTGTAAGCTTCATCGGGCGATAAGCCGATTGTTTCAAATACTTGTTCTTGAACTTCTCGTTGATAAATCCGCAAACTACCACCACCAATTTCAAAACCATTAAACACTAAATCGTAAGCTTGAGCGCGTGCGGTTTTTAAGTCTTCTAAGTCCGAAGGATGGGGTGCGGTAAATGGGTGGTGTAGTGCTTCCAGCCGTTTTTGGTCTGCATTCCATTCAAACATCGGGAAATCTGTAATCCAAAGCAGGTTAATTTTATCCGGTGCGATTAACTTAAATTCCTTGGCTACAAACTGACGCAATCTATCCAGAGTTTTGTTAACAGTACCAGCATCAGCAGCAGCGAACAGTAATAAATGTCCTGCTTTTGCATTGGTGCGTTGCAAAATTTCTTGTTTTTGTGCTTCGCTCAAGTTATCTTTGATTGCACCTATAGTATCAATCTCCCCGTTTTCTTTGACACGGATATAAGCTAAGCCTTTGGCTCCGGCTTCGCTAGCTTCTTTAAAGATATCACCACCCGGTTTAATACGAACATTAGAAATGACATCACCACCGGGGATGGGAAGAATTTTGATGATTCCCCCTTTAGCAACAGCATCGCGGAATACTTTGAAACCGCTATCTTTAAGTAAATCCGAGACATTCACTAGTTCTAAATCATAGCGCGTATCCGGTTTATCGCTACCGTAGCGTTCCATTGCTTCAGCGTAGGTAAGACGCGGAAAGGAAGACGGTAAATCAATATTTTTAACCGCTTTAAAGATATGAGCAACAAGTTTTTCATTTAGAGCAATAATTTCCTCGACCGACATGAAACTCATTTCCATGTCCAACTGAGTAAATTCCGGTTGTCTATCAGCCCGTAAATCTTCATCGCGGAAGCAGCGAGCAATTTGATAGTATCGGTCAGTACCCGATACCATAAGAATTTGTTTGAATAATTGTGGTGACTGGGGTAAAGCGAACCAATCACCAGCATTCACGCGACTGGGTAACAGAAAATCTCTTGCCCCTTCCGGAGTAGAGCGGGTTAGTATGGGAGTCTCAATTTCGATAAATTTTTCTTCATCTTCCAGGTAGCGACGGATAGCTTTGACTACTTGATGTCGTAACTGTAGATTACGCGCCATGCGTTCCCGACGCAAATCTAGATAGCGGTACTTTAACCGTAAATCTTCTCGAACCGGTTCAGTATCTGCCGTTGAAACTTGGAAAGGTAATTGCGATCGCACTGCATTAAGCAGTTCAATATTATCGATATAAATTTCAATTTCACCAGTCGGTAAGCGGGGGTTGAGGGAGTCATCCGGACGTTGGGAGACTCTACCAGTTACCTTAACGACGTATTCATTCCGCAGTGTATTAGTTTGTTCGTATGAATCGGGAGTACGCTGTGGGTCGCTGACAATTTGGACAATACCAGTACGGTCGCGTAAATCTAGAAATATCACACCACCATGATCGCGACGACGGTCTACCCATCCATATAAAGTGACAGTTTCTCCGATATTAGATGAACGGATTTCGCCGCAATAGTAAGTTCGCATAATTATTACTTCTTAGTATTCGAGCAGGAATTTTCAACTTTAGCCGAAAGCTTTAATATTATATTGGTTAGTGGTTAGTGGTTAAGAGCAAGTAGTAAGTAGTAAGTAGTAAGTAGCAAGTAGCGAGTAGCAAGTAGTAAGTAAGGAATTAATTTCTTTCCAATTACCAATTACCAATGCCCAATGCCCAATGCCCAATTACCAATCCCCAATTCCCAATTCCCCACAATAATAAAGACGCTGCACGATTGCAACGTCTCTCAAAAATTCTTTTCTAT
>ERZ1740052.501-NODE-501-length-13444-cov-10.361864_pt1 | contig 13444 bp, 14 predicted proteins | sample MGYA00581750_ERZ1740052 | MGnify/ENA primary metagenome ERZ1740052 (study PRJEB43018, sample SAMN04849743) | marine metagenome | isolation source: floating plastic debris | place: Pacific Ocean | collected 2008-08-30 | study: EMG produced TPA metagenomics... | reverse complement strand
CCATTTTCAATCCCCAATCCCCAATTCCCCATGCCCCATGCCCCATGCCCAATTCCCCATTCCCAATTCCGAATTCCCTATTCTTGATTAATAGTGCTGGTTTCTATCAAAATCTAGTCAGCTTTATTTAAAATCTGGTAAATCCCGTGATTCAAAATACATTAAGCAATTTTACTGCCCCATTAAACATTATTAATGCTCTGGTTCCCGGTTACGAAGATAAACAAATGCTGTTTATCAATCACCAAGGAATTATTGAGCAAATTGTCCCAATGGGCAATATCATCAAACGAGTTCCCCTCAAGGATTTACAAATATTGGATGCTGAGGGCGATCGCATATCTCTGGGTGGTGTAGATTTACAAATTAACGGTGGGTTGGGAACTGCTTTTCCAGAATTAAATGCAGAAAATGCCGATAGCCTGCAAAAAATCTGTGATTATCTTTGGGATAGCGGTGTTGATGCGTTTTTACCAACTGTGGTGACTACTTCTGTAGAAAATATCCACCGCTCTGTGGGAATAGTTGCTAATTTTATGCAAAACCAAACTTCGGGAGCGAAAATTCTAGGAGTGCATTTAGAAGGGCCATTTTTAAACCCTGAAAAACGCGGGGCACATCCGCAAGAGTATCTTTTACCTCTATCCCTTGGGGAAGTAAAGCGGGTATTGGGAGATTTTTCAGAAATTATTAAAGTTATAACCCTAGCGCCAGAGTTAGACTCGCACAACGAAGCAATTCCTTATTTACGCCAACAAGGGATTATCGTTAGCTTAGGGCATTCCCAAGCAACCGCAGAGCAAGCCCAAACAGCTTTTGAGATGGGCGCGACTATGGTGACTCACGCTTTTAATGCAATGCCTCCATTACACCACCGCGAGCCTGGATTATTAGCTGCGGCTATTGCCCACGAAAAAGTAATGTGTGGTTTTATTGCTGATGGGAAACACGTCTCGCCGATGATGATAGATTTACTATTGCGAGCAAGCGATTATAGTAAAGGACTTTTCTTAGTCAGCGATGCTTTGGCTCCTTTAGGATTACCCGATGGAACTTACCCTTGGGATAGTCGAGAAATTATAGTCACCGATGGTACCGCACGTTTAGCAAATGGTACTTTATCGGGAACAACTTTACCACTGCTTGCAGGAGTACAAAATTTGGTTGAATGGGGAATATGTGACTTAGATACGGCAATTAGTTTAGCAACCACCGCACCTAGAGGGGCAATTAGTTTACCAGGAATCGAAGGCCAAAACGCTAGTAATTTATTACGTTGGCTTTACGATGAAACAAGTAAAAAATTAACTTGGCAGCGCTTATTGCCTTAAAAAGAATTTTCTTACAACTAAATATATTTCTCAATAAACCACAAACTTAACGCCATACATTTGTGGTTTTCTGCTTTTTTATTAGTTTTTGCCGCCCTCAATTGATGTATTCTACCGATAATAAGGACTTTTTTCGATTTAGTACTGTTAATTATTAAGTTTTATGAACGTAGCAGACGATAAGACCATTGTTAAAGATTATTTCAATTCAACGGGGTTTGACCGTTGGAGACGAATCTATGGCAATGGCGAAGTAAATACAGTGCAGCTTGATATCCGCAAAGGACATCAAAAAACCGTGGATACGGTACTTAGCTGGTTAAAAGCCGATGAAAACTTATCAGAAATCTCAATATGCGATGCCGGATGCGGTGTAGGCAGTCTTAGCATACCCTTAGCCCAAGCAGGAGCTAAGGTTTACGCCAGCGATATTTCCGAAAAAATGGTTGAAGAAGGCAGAGAAAGAGCCGAACAAATTTTAGGAAACGCTGATAATCCAACTTTCGCGGTACAAGATTTGGAAGGCTTGAGTGGTAAGTATCATACCGTTGTTTGCTTGGACGTTCTGATCCACTATCCTCAAGAAAAAGCTGCCGAAATGATATCTCATTTATGCAGTACCGCAGAATCGCGGATAATAGTTAGTTTTGCACCCAAAACCTTTGCTCTAGTTCTATTAAAGAAAATCGGAAGTTTCTTTCCAGGCCCCTCTAAAACCACCCGTGCATATCAGCATCGCGAAGCCGATATCATTGATTTTCTGCAAAAAAACGGCTTTAGCATCCAACGTCAAGCAATGACGCGAACGCGCTTTTACTTTTCCCGCATACTGGAAGCTACACGTAAGTAAGGTTAAGATCGCGGCAAGATATGATATCTTGTCGTGTTTCTATGAAGTTACTTACAAAAGTTTCCGCTGGTTTGCTACTCTCATTCGGTTCTATTTTTCTCATGCACGTAACTGTGGAGGCATTATCGACAAATAATAATAAAGCAACTCAACAGCAAAAACAAGAAATGGCAGATAGAGCCTTCGCTGGTTTAGCTTTAGGCTTATCCGGTGTAGGCTTTGGTTCGGCGCTGATGTTGAGCTTGAAAAAGCAACATCAAAGACAGCTAACAAGCCATCTTCAGTCTACTTTTTATCGCCTAGTCGAAGAACAAAGAGGAGAAATTTCTTTATTACGCTTTGCTAAAGAAGCGGAAGTAACAGGAGAAGAAGCCAAATTATTCTTAGATTCAAAGGCTCAGGAATTTAACGCGACTTTCGATCACAGTAATAATGGTGGTGTCTATTATCATTTTCATCTGTAGTCAAAGGGCATTTATTTTAATACTGTGCAAGTTTTAATTTAATTGTAGAAACGTTGCAATAAGCACGTTTCTACATAACAGCACTTAATATTTAGAGGATGTTTAGAAAGTATAGTTTTTAACTGAATTATCGATTTATCCCCAGCCCCCTTCTTTAAGGGGGATTAAGGGGAATCTAAAAGTTTTAGGGAATAGAAAAAATATTCAAGCTTGATTTTTTATTAATAATTTGATTGTGTTCCTCCCCGAATATAAACGGGAGGATCCCAAATTCGCAAAAAGCCCGCAGGCTAGAAGCCTGGGGCTAATATTACAAAGCCTACCGTAAGTTAGGCTAAAAGATTTCTTAGGATGGTGCGCAGGTAGGCTTTGTTTATGTAGCCAAGCCACTGCGTTGGGCGGGTTCCCCGACTTAAAGCAAGTGGCGCGCACCCTTACAGGGTGTCGGGTAAAATTTTTGTTCAAAATTGGGATACTCCCATATAAGCAGCAAGGTTTGAATATAAACGTAGCCCTACGTAAAATCACTATTAGGGCACAAAACAACAGAAAAATTGTCGATTAATATACTTCTAAGCCTTGGCAATAGTGATAATTTGATGATTAATCACTGTCCTATTCCATAAAAGTGAGGTTAGAATCAACCTTAAAAGCAAAAACTTTAAAAAGATTATGAAGACTGTTGAGAAGTTAGCTGCTGGTTGGTTGATTACATTAGGATTTATGCTGACAACACTATCAGCCCACGCCATGACAAATAAATACTTAATGTATAAAGACAGACTAAGTGAAAACGACCATATTAATCACTATGCAGTAGCCGAACTAGATACCACAGCAGTAAACGGGCTTATTTTCGGATTACCTAGTTTAGCCTTGGGAGGATGGTTAGCATTAGGAATGCGCCGTCAAGGTAAAAAAGAGCAAAACGCGATCTCCCAGCAAATAGACTTACATTTGCAATCGATGTTTTATCGCATGGTAGCTGAAAACCAGGGACGCATTACAGTTTTAGGCTTCGCCATGCAATCCCAGCTACCAGCAGCCACCGCAAGAGAATTTCTAGACGACCAAGCTAAGCAATTTAATGCTAACTTCAAAGTAAGTGAAGACGGTGCAGTGTCTTATCACTTTGATATTTAAAAATTAGCTAATTGGTAATTGGTAATTGGGCATTGGTAATTGGGAATTGGGATAAGCCAATAAGCGCGAAGCGTAATATTTTAAAGCATTAAATATCACCTATTACCCATTACCTATTACCTATTACCCATCTAATCAGTAACATGACAAAAATATTCATCAGCCTAGCAGGCTTATTTGGTGGTTTATCAGTAGCTGCTGGGGCTTTCGCTTCTCACGCTTTGAAAGAAAGACTTAGCGATCGCGCCTTAGAAATTTTTGAAGTCGGCGCTCGCTATCAGATGTATCATGCTCTAGCGCTGTTACTAGTTGCAATATTGTTAATTCAAAGTGAAACACCATCCACAGCCTTAATTACCAGTGGATGGTTATTCATTATTGGTACATTTATTTTTTCCGGAAGCTTATACGCTCTAAGCTTAAGCGACATAAAAATCTTAGGAGCAATAACACCAATAGGTGGCGCAGCATTTATCGCCGGTTGGGGTGCATTAGCAATTGCTGCATTCAGTTATCAGTGAGCAGTTATCAATTATCAATTATCAATTACCAGTTATCAGTGTAAATTTATTTAACTCCTAACTCCTAACTCCTAACTCCTAACTTCTTTTTAAATCGCTATAGTAAAGAAGACCAAATTTGAGTTAGGCATTTTGTACTATTTTCGTTACAAGTGACTAATTGCCCTAAAGAAGCAACAAATAAAAGTTAAGAGTTATAAGTTAATAGGTAAGAATTAATAAATTGCTCACTGTTCACTGATAACTGATAACTGATTTTATGTGCCGATTACTTGCTTATCTTGGTTCGCCTGTTTTTTTAGAAAGTTTACTGTACAACCACGAACATTCACTGATAACTCAAAGCTATCAGCCCCAGGAAATGAATTCGGGAACTGTAAATGCTGATGGCTTTGGTGTGGGTTGGTATCATGCTCAAAAAGATACTGAACCCTTTACTTACAAAAGTACAGTACCTATTTGGAATGATGTTAATCTACCTAGTCTTAGCCGTTATGTAGAGTCTGGGTGCGTAGTTTCTTATGTTCGTAGCGCTACTGCGGGTCAAGCCCTTGATTTAAGTAATTGCCAACCATTCCAAAGAGAGAATTTATTGTTTATTCATAATGGTAAGATTGATAAGTTTCGTCAGACGCTATACAGACCTATACGCAGTCAATTAAGCGATGAAATTTATCAGTGGGTAAATGGAACTACAGATTCGGAACACATTTTTGCTCTCTTGCTTAACGAGTTGCAAAGTAACCCCGGAAAAAGTTTAGAGCAAGCCATGCAGGTGACTTTGCTGAAGCTCAAAGAGTTAGTAAAACATTACGATACTGATACTTTAGCTAACCTAGTTGTAAGTGACGGAAATCGTCTTGTAGCTTCTCGCTTTAGCACAAAACCTCCATCTGCTTCTCTTTATTGGCTGCAAAACGATCCAACTTTCCCGAACTCCGTAATCATTGCTTCCGAACCGCTGTTTAAAGGTAATTGGAATTCGTTCCCAAAAAATAGCATCCTCAGTGTGGGAGAAGATTGTGATATTAGAATTGAGCAAATCTAATTTAAAAGAATCTAGAACAAAAGAGAGTATTATTAGCGATTTCGTTGAATGTCGCGCTAAAACTCTCCTTTTATTTCAAGATATGGAGCATCGAACTTTTTGTAGTCAAGCTCATCCCGATTTTAGTCCTGTAGGCTGGCATTTGGGACATATCGCCTACACTGAATCCTTATGGATATTAGAGCGCACTGCTGCTCTACCTTGTCCGTTTCCGCAATACCGTAAACTCTATGCAGCAGACGGTTTACCCAAAAATCAGCGCGTTCAATTACCTTCTTTAGAAGAAACTCGGCATTACCTTGATACAGTTCGAGACAAAGTTCTGTATCACATGGAAAAAACTAATTTAGAACAGCAAGAACGTTTATGGCGCTTTTTACTACAGCATGAAAGCCAGCACTGCGAGACGATTAGTTTTGTATTGGAGTTGATAAGAAATCAGAAGTCAGATAAAGAAAAGGAAAATTCTTGGCATCTTTCTTACCCTGCTTCTCCTCTACTTAGCAATCCTCTCAACGAAATGATTCAAATTCAGGCTGGAGAATTTGAAATGGGTAGTAATTCAATAGACGCACTTGATAACGAACGTTCTGCTCATAAAGTTTATTTAGATACATACTCAATTGACCGATATCCCATAACCTGCAAGCAATATCGAATCTTTATGGAAGCTGGGGGTTACAAAAATCCTCAGTGGTGGTCGGAAGCTGGGTGGAAATGGTTGCAATCAGAAAAAGCGACAAAGCCGCTTTATTGGGAAGATAACCCAGCCTGGTACAACAATCCGGTTTGGGGTGTAAGTTGGTATGAAGCCGAAGCTTATGCAAAGTTTGTTGGTAAGCGCTTACCCACAGAAGCAGAGTGGGAAAAAGCCACAAGTTGGGATGAAAAATCAAAAAGTCGGCGCATTTATCCTTGGGGAGATAAAAAGCCCACATCAGAGCATTGCAACCACAATAATATTCACAATCAAACAACACCCGTAAACGCTTACCCACTGGGACAAAGTGCTTACGGCTTATACGATACTTTAGGAAACGTATGGGAATGGACGGCAAGCTGGTTTGATGGCTATCAAGGCTTTCAACATTATCCTTACAAAGGCTACTCCCAAGTTTATTTCGACAACCAACATAAAATTCTCAAAGGTGGAAGTTGGGCAACTCGTCCCTGGGCATTACGCAGTAGCTTTCGTAACTGGTACCATCCCGGAGTGCGTCAGATATTCGCCGGATTCCGCTGTGCCGCTTGAGGAAGGGATGGGGGAGATGGGGACAAGGGGACAAGGGGACAAGGGGACAAGGAGACAAGGGGATGGCGAGATTACCAATTATCAATTACCAATTACCAATTATCAACTACCAATTACCAATGCCCAACTCATAACTCCTAACTCCTAACTCCTAACTCCTAACTGTTCACTGATAACTGTTTACTGATAATCTAGGTTGGGTTTGAGGTTTGCTAAAAAGTTACCTCTCAACTTAAGCAATCGGAGGCTCAATGACATTTTCTAAAGCTATTAGCGACAGTGGTGGTTTCTTTAAGAGCGTTGAAAGCAGGTTAAAAGTAGAGCATTTGCCTCAATATAAGCCCATAGCTGCCTATAATGCTGGAAGCGATGTAGTTAAAGGGTTGACTCAGACACCTAAATTTCTTTCTCCACACTACTTATATGACGATCGCGGTTCTGAGTTATTTGAAAAAATTTGTGAACTGCCAGAATATTACGTTACCAGAACCGAAGCAGCGATTTTACAAGATTGTGCTGAAGAAATTGCAGAAATAACTGGTTCCTGTGAATTCGTCGAACTTGGTAGCGGTAGTTCAACTAAAACTCGCGTTTTATTAGATGCTTACCAAAAACTCGGTCTTCCCTTACACTATTTACCAATTGATGTAAGCGCAGGTATTTTAGAAGCAACTGCCAGAAAACTTTTGGTCGATTATCCCTCCTTAAAAGTTCATGCACTAGCAGGAACTTACGAACAAGCATTAGGCAAATTGGAACGAAGCGAATTACCCACCCGTATGATTGGCTTCATTGGTAGCAGTTTGGGTAATTTAAATCCTCAACAGTGCGAAGAATTTCTTTCTCATATCACTGCTGCTTTACAATTAGGAGAATATTTTTTACTTGGAGTAGATTTACAAAAACCCAAGCATATTTTAGAAGCTGCTTACAACGATTCTGCGGGAGTAACAGCCGATTTTAATCTTAATGTTTTAGACCATTTAAATAGCCGCTTTGACGGTAACTTTAACCGTAATAAATTTGAGCATTGGACATTTTATAACGAAACAAAACATCAAATTGAAAGCTACTTGCGTTCTTTAGAAGCTCAAACCGCAGAATTCAAGGATCTTAACCTCAAACTTAACTTTGAAAAAGGCGAAACTATTAATACAGAAATCTCTAGAAAATTTGACCTTAATGGTATTCAAGAATTACTTAAAAGCAAGGATTTAGTTACACAAAAAGTGTGGACTGATGAAAATAAATGGTTTGCCTTAATACTTTCTAAGCTTTCTTAAATAATAGGGTGGACATATATTTGTGTCCACCCTGTTATCTGTAGGGTGTGTTACGGCGCGTATAACTTTGAAGGTAAACTAGTATGTAAACAGAGCCGTAACGCACCATAGAACAATCCACTGCGTTTCGGCTAAACTTTTTTAATAACTCACAAATATTGTAGGGTGTGTTACGGCGCGTATAACTTTGAAGGTAAACTAGTATGTAAACAGAGCCGTAACGCACCATCGAACAATCCACTGCTTTACGGCATTAATTAATAATCTAAAACAATATATCCGAATGGCTAACGCAGCCTACAATTTAAAAACAACCTAGTAAATCATAATGTGAATTTACACCTAATAAATAAGAATCATAAAGATTCATCATTTGTTGTCTAAAAATATCAATTTCTTGAATAATCTTGCTATCTCTGGAAATAAATAAAGAAAGATTATGCTCGTAGGTCATATGAAAATCTCTTCTAAACGTATATAACCACTCACTGACATCAAGAAAACTTTGAAGATAAATCAAATCAGAATAGTTTGACTGTTTATTTTCTGTATGAATCAATAAATTTACAAGCTTTTTCAAATCAGTATTTTGAGATATCCAAAAGGCTCTGTCGCTTGATGAAAACCTTCCTAATTTAGAAATTAATTCACTAGAAACTAATTCAAAAAATAATTTTGCCTCTATTTGTATTTCGTATACATTCCAAGGATGGCAGGGAGCATCCCAATTTTGAACAAATATTTTACCCTACACCCTGTAAGGGTGCGGCTACACTAACGAAGCCCACCTTCGTGGGCTACTAAGATTCTTAGCCCACGAAGGTGGGCTTCGTAGTATTAGCCCCAGACTTCTAGTCTGCGGGCTTTTTGCATAATTGGGATGCTCCCGGATGGCAATCATTAGCAATATCTAATATTTTAATTACTTTATGTTTTTCTAAATAATCATTTAATAGCGGATTTATTTTAGTATCGATATTCGTAATGAAGTAAGGATGATAAATATCGCAGTTACAAGCGTCCCAAATTTCACCAACTGTATCAATATTTTCTTCAAATAAGATAGCTTTGGCAATATCGCTAAAATAGTGAGATACATTATATGAACTTATTAATAAATTGCATAAACCTTCTTTAGTAGGTAATTTCCAGCGATTAGAAGAACATTCTATAAATCTATCCCGAAGTTTTTGCTCTGCGGAAACAAATACAAAGCTTTCAAAACGTGGTGCGTTTGCCCAAGGTAAAATAGACCAATCATAATTGTTTGCAAACCAATCAAAAATGATATCTATTTTTTCTAAAGATATTTTACTAAATTGACCAACTATTGTTTCTAAGAAACCGGGAAAATCATAAATATTTATCTTCCTTAAATCTCGACCATGAATATACCAATTTTGCTGATGATGAATATACCAGAGTCTTTCATAATATTGACCATAAGCCTCTAATAGAGAATTAATAGGTACAGTATTATGTTTTTTATCGTCAATTGAAATGCAAGTGTATGTTTTACGATTTTTAAGCCAAGATTTCAGTTTTTCTTGGAATAAAGGATGATAATTGATAAAAAAAGCTAAATAATACATTGAATTAACTTTTAGCTTTTGGGGATATGATAGCGAACATCTTCATTTTTTTTATAAAGCACCGTATTTATGGGAGCATCCCGATTTTGAATAAATATTTTACCCGACACCCGCTTAAGGGTGCGGCTAATATTACAAAGCCCACCTGCGTGGGCTACGAGATTTTTTAGGATGGTGCGCAGGTGGGCTTTGTAGTATTAGCCCCAGACTTCTAGTCTGAGGGCTTTTTGCAAAATCGGGATGCTCCCGTATTTATGATTGTGCCTTACGGAATTAATTAACGTATAGCTCCAAAGAATATTTGTAAGATTTAATTAGCACCCTACTAACTGAAAACCTCTACCTCACGAGCAATAGTTTTAGGTTCAGGAATTACCAATCCATCTTCAAGATTCCCTCTAAATGAAATTCAATAGCTTCTGCAATTAACCTCTTAACTTCCTCTACACTTTCAGCGACTGCAATACATCCAGACAAATCAGGAACGTAAGCACCATAACCAACTACCAACTACCAACTACCAACTACCAATTACCAATTACCAATTACCAACTACCAACTACCAACTACCAACTACCAATTACAATTGCCACTGAAAGAAATCAACCAAATTACCCAATATTCTATGTTTAATTAAAGAACGCTTTTTCCAATCGTCATAAGTAATCCGCTTGCTTTGTGCAAAACCTTTTTCAAAAGTCTCTTTAATGCCCTTAACTAACTCTGGTTGTGCGCTACAAATATCTAATTCTTCATTATGAACTAGGCTGCGGGGGTCAAAATTAGCACTCCCCGTCGTTGCCCAAATATCGTCAATTAATAACAATTTTGCATGAGTCATGCTCGGCTGAAACTCGTAGATTTCGACATCACCTTCAAGTAACTTACCGTAATGCTCGAAGGAAGCATAATAAACGGGCTTTTTATCGCTACGCTTACTAGTAGTAAGAATGCGAACATCTACCCCTTTTTGTTTCGCTTCTACTAATAAATTTATTGAGTGTTCATCTGGTAAAAAATAAGGGCTAGCCAACCAAATTCGTTTTCTCGCAGAAATAAAACTGTTGTACTTAAAATTCTGAATTGCTGAAAAACGGATTCTAGGATTTGCTCCTGGCACTACTAACATTAAATGTTGGTTATCTTTATTATCAGCAGGCTGAAATTTTACCCTAGCAAAGTTTGCCGTACAGTCTTCAAAAGTCCAGTGTTGCGAGAATACCCCTGACAAAATTCCGATTACTTCTCCTTCCAAACGTATCTCCACATCTAGCCAGGGTTGAGTATCATCATCTTTTTGCTTACCATCCCAAAGATCGGAAATACCAGCACCACCGACTAAACCAAATTTACTATCGATTAATAATAGCTTGCGGTGAGTACGACCAGCATAATCTAAAGGAGCTTTCCAATTAAAAGAATTGAAAAAAGATACTTTTACCCCCGTTGCTCGCAAACGCTGCCAATACTGCTTAGATAAATCTTTCGTACCGTAACTATCGACAATTAACCGTACTTCAACACCCGCTCCGGCTCTTTCGGCAAGCGCGATAGCAAAATCATCTGCTCTCCTGCCGGGAGTCATAAAAAAGGTTTCAAAGTCAATTGTATGCTGTGCTTGACCAATCGCATCTAAACGAGCCTGTTGAATGTAATCAGGTTCATTCCAGAAATCAGTAATTACACCGTTGCTAATAAAAGAATTAGTCGTACTAGCTAAAACAAACGGAAACTCTGGATCGTTTGGTTGCGGTGCATTTTTAACTTTATATTTTATGCGATCGCGAAAGGCTCCCCGAAAATAAAAGCCGATAAGAATAATCAAACTGAGTATTAAAAATGGAATAAACAGCCGCAACAGAATTGATGCAATCATTATCTATATAAAAAATTAAATATCAAATAAAGTATTAAGAATATATTTACAATTAATGAATAAATATATTCCGGAAATACAATTGTTACTATTAAATGCTAGGTAATACGGTAAATACATCTAGCTACAGAATGAAAAATTTTTAACTAAAAAGCATAAGCTTATAACCAAAGTTCGTAGTAAGGATTTTAATCCTTAAATAAAAGGACTGAAGTCATTACTACGAACTTTTTAAATGAAATCTCAGTTTTTTTTATACATAAATACTAATGAAGTAGTAAGTAAGTCGGCACAAATAAACGTAGCTATGTAACAAGATGTAAATTACCCTTAAACCCTTATTGCTACTTGCTACTTGCTACTTGCTACTCCCTGCTCTTAACTACGATTTTAAACGCCGACCTACTTACCTACGCGATAAAATTAGTAATCAAAATTACCAATCTAAAATCCTGTTAGCGTAAATCTAAAATCTAAAATTGAAATCATCCAATTGGTTGTTTACCAGGATTAACAGCGTGAATAAATTCACTACCAGATGTGGGAAATCCTCTTTTATAACAAGCTTCTTCCGGTTTTCCCCATCCCAACTGTAAAATGATTTCTAAAAAGTTAGTATTTTCCCATTTACATAAATTAGACCATTGCATTCTTTGGTCTATTCTCTTAATATCTTCTATATTAATTTGTTGATACTGTTTACCGTTACTAACGCTCAAATAAAAGTCCATTCCTACAGTGACTTTATACCAAAATTCTAAAATAGAACTTTTGGCAGACTCTAATATTTTTAAGTCATTTTGTAGCGAAATTAATTGTCCATCAACTTCGGGATAACGTAAACTTTCACCTTTGACATTAACCTCTCGCCAAACAATACCAGAAATTTGATGCTCTCTCTGATATTCGTGAATGGCAGATTTAAAATCTTGGTAGGCAGTAAACTTTTGCAAGCCTTCAGTTTTGATAAACTGATCGATTACAGGATTACCAGATACCTTTACCTCTAATTTTAAACGTTTCCCCGTCAGACAAGCTTGGCGCTCGTCCGTTAGAATTTGAATCAGTTCCTCAGTAGTGTAAACTTCTGACATCAGAATACACTCTCATAATAATTATATTTACTATCAATCGGTTAGCAGCAATTTATCATTGCTTCTAAGCTGACACCTAGATATTATCCTTTCATTTTCGATATTGCAGTATTAGATATCACTAAAAACTAAGTGCCGAACAAATATTTCGGCACTTTAAGTTATTCAGATAACTCACTGCTGAACTCATTAAAGGAACGCCGCTTTAATTCTACCGACTCAGAGCGCGGTAATAAATCAAACACTTCTCGGAATTTGTCATCTATTTCCTCAAAAGGCACTTGACCTTTTTTGTTTAAAATCACATCTCCCTCTTGATTAAATAGTACTACTTGAGGAACACCACCAGAATAGTAATAACTTGGTTCTGTAGAAGAATCTTTTGCATCGAGTGTAATTCTATCTACATCCACGGGTATAATTTCTGCTGCTTTACCGTAATATGACTGTATGCGAGAAATAACTACAGCGTACTGTTTGCAATCGCGACTGTCATCCACATAGAAGGCTAACATTGTGGGTTTGTGATTTGTCAAAGCTTCAGCTAAAGTCGCATGTGCGGGAACCAGCGAGCCGTTGCCAGCATAAACCATAAAAATATTGCCTTCATAGCTATCGTCATCGATAGCCGCTAATGCCGGTTGCATACTTGTAAAGAAAATGCAGGTAATAAGTATTAATAAAGACAAACAACGCCGCCAACGGTAGAAGATAATATCTAAAATATGCGATTTAAACTTATTCATCCCAAGCACCTTTTAATAACCTATATTGTTTTAAGTTTATGCTGAAATGAACTTCAATATATGGATATATAGAAAAATGCCAATAGGTAATAGGTAATGGGTAATGGGTAATGGGTAATAGGTAATTGGACATTAGGAATTGGGCATTGGGCATAGAAGATAGGAAGACAAAGGGAGTAAGGGAGAAATCCAACTACCAACTACCAACTACCAACTACCAACTACCAATTACCAACTACCAACT
>ERZ1740052.500-NODE-500-length-13462-cov-10.653838_pt1 | contig 13462 bp, 10 predicted proteins | sample MGYA00581750_ERZ1740052 | MGnify/ENA primary metagenome ERZ1740052 (study PRJEB43018, sample SAMN04849743) | marine metagenome | isolation source: floating plastic debris | place: Pacific Ocean | collected 2008-08-30 | study: EMG produced TPA metagenomics... | reverse complement strand
AACTATCAATCTAGTGATTTCTCGATTGTATATCTATTTTTTTTAAATAAATTTTATCTTTACTTAATCTTTATTGAAAGAAAAAAAAATTGAAGTTATTTTTCTTTATGAAATAATTACAGTGTTTATATAAATTTTTTAAACTAGATTCACAGACAAAAACAGATAACTATAAGCCTGATTTTATTATACTTATATTAAAAATAATAATTCAAAGTTACCTGGCGATTTAAGTCACAGCTCCACAAGCAAAACTCCGCTGTGCGGGTTATGAATTTATTAGTAAACGCAGGTGTAATTGCCTTTTTAGTAGCGATTTTAACCGACAAATACTTTTACAATATCCTCTAAAACTGAGAATAAATATTTAGTTACTATTATTAAGATTAAATATTGATATGCTATAAAATAAGCTTTTTAATTGGTCCGAATATAGTATTATAAAACCAGCTTTGAATAAATTATTTGCTCTTTTCATCTTGGCTCATCGTCATATTAATAGTGCTTGACTATATCAGTTTTACGACGCTACTACGAACTATGATTACCCCCGATAATTCATATGGTTAAGTATTCTCAACCACATTAATTCCGGCGAGTTGTATTTAGGCTATATTAATTTGATATCTTGCACCATTCTCAACACCGTAGGGGAATGTAATTCCCCGCAGGCTTAATCATATCTACAAAAATATAAATTACGCCTAATATGAACCAAAATGAAGCGCCTTAAACCTAAAAAGTTTTTAAGCCCTATTGGATTTCAAATTTGAAATTATCAACGTGATTGTGGCTAGTTTTAGTGGTTAATTTACATCAGACGTAAGTAAGTCGGCAAAAATAAACGGAGCAGGAGTAACATACAGGTAAATTACCCTTAAACCTTTATCGCTACTCGCTACTTGCCACTTGCTACTTGCTACTCGCTACTTCCTACTCCCCGATCTTAACTACGATTTTCAACGCCGACCTACTTAAACTAAAATTGAGGCATCAGTTGAAGCGTACCAACACCTAATTCCTTGGGTGATAAATACCGTGCTTCAAATAAAGCCATCATGTCTCGTAACTGCGGATTACCACGAGAAGCTCCTGTTAATCCTCTGGCAATGATTAAACCGCAATATCCCTTAGTATGTTTACAGCGCTGATTCCACTTTTGTCTCGCTTCTACATGATCCGGATCGTCATCTTCAAATTCACCAAAGAGGAACAATTCTTGATTTTGAGTTTGTAGTAAACCAAGATCGTAATGAGTACCATCAAAAGGATCTGCACCAGGATTAAAACAAATTGCACTAAGCCCGCCGTCTTGTTTTATGCATTCAATTATGTTTTTTGCCTTTGGGCGGGAAGTTTGAACTAATATTACTGGTAAACCTTCACCAGCTTGCGCTACTTCACCAATTTTATGATACTTAGATGTTTCCTGTAGATATTCCAACATTTCCCACGAAATTATGCCCAAGCTAAGGAAAGAATCCTCCGGTATTAAATCATCCCGTAGCGAAAGGCTTGTACTTGAAGGATTCAGCATCATTTCCTCATCATCCTCAAAGCTTGACATTTCCTCTAATTCCGAGGCTAACTGCGTTTGAGTCGCGACAGTGACTGATATTGATTTTGTATTTGATTCTGAGGAAGAGGGCAAAGGTATGCGATAACGATGGCTTAAGGATGGAAACAAGCCATTGTTTAATTTGACACGTTGGTCGCGAATAAACCGATATAAAGCAGAATAAGCCACTAATGAAATTAGAGCTTCTTCTTCATATAAAATTGATCGCACCCCTTCAAGAGGATGAATGTTGCCAAAAGTAGGATTTATTTCCGATAACGGGTAGTCTGCTAAATCCGTAAATATATCTTCTTCTCCATCGGTATTAATCGCACGTTCAAAAGTCAAAAATAAACAATCTTGTTTGAGAAAAGCTTCTTCTAAATACTCCTGTGAAGAATCTTCTTTTAAAACTGTGGCACGAAAATGTTTAAGTGATTCTTCTGAACGATAAAGTAATATCCCGTACTCCATTCCCAGCATCCCCATTACTGAAGCATACAGGGTGCCAATATCCCATTTATTAATTTCTATCGATAAAATCTGTTGTTCTTCTAAAAATTCCCACGGTGCCAATTCCCAAATAGCAAAAGCTTTATCTCTTAATAAACTTGCGTATTGCGGAGGTAGATCGGGAATTTGATTGTCAACAACTTCTGAAAAACCGCGAAAAAGTTCATCAATTAACGGTAGCTCAGGTATGCGATCGATCGTAATATCTATATCCTGCAATACTCCACGTAAATAAAATTGAATTTCCCTATTTTGGACTACAATTTTTTGGGGACGTGCTGGTTTTGCTGGGTTATGGGGACTTTCTATTGCTCGCACCAAAGTACGAACAACTGCTTCTGGGCCTGCTTGGGAATTCACTACATCCATAGAGCGGACAATCCCCTCGTGAGCATCAACCCATAGAATGCATTCGTTTTGCTCTTGTGAATCTTCCCCATTCGTAGATGGTGAAAATGGACGGCGATCGCCTTCCCATACAGAAGGAATTTGGGGTAATTTCTTCAAACGACGAATGGTAGAGCGACTTAAACTTGTCATAGAGTAGATTTTTAAGTTTTAGCATTCTGTACAAATTTTGTTTTTAGGAGAAGAAGATAATCGTAAAAATTTATTATCCTCCTGTATTAAAAAGTCTGAAGACCTTGCCTTCCCAAAAAAGCTGTACTCCGAAAATAGTTATATATAATATGCCGAGTTTTTCAATTTTAGGATAAAACCTGTAGGGATACCGCAATCATTATTTTATCTACCCTAAGAGCGGAAATTAGAGAAAGAATCAAAAAATAATCTTTTTATGTTTGGAAGGCAAGATTTTCGGATCGTTTGGATCGAAATTTAAAGATTCGGTAGCTTCATCAATATCGCTAGAATGAAACAAGAACAAAAATGGAACTACTAAATTTTCTTAGTTCCCACTCACAATTCACTTTCCACAGCCATATTCGTGGTAGTTAAGCCATATTATTGGAGTATTTAACAGATGACACAAGCAACTGAGTCTCAAAAGAAAGGGATTTTACTAAGCGAAGCTGCATTGGCCCAAGTTAAACTATTGCAAGAACAGCAAGGAAAAGAACTCTGTTTGCGGGTAGGAGTACGTCAAGGTGGCTGTTCTGGAATGTCTTACATGATGGACTTTGAAGACCCTAGTAAAATTAGCGACAACGATGACATCTTTGATTACGATGGCTTTAAAATAGTTTGCGACCGTAAAAGTTTACTATATCTTTATGGTTTAATGCTTGATTATAGCAATTCGCTAATTGGTGGAGGTTTCCAGTTTACCAATCCTAACGCTAATACCACTTGTGGTTGTGGTAAATCCTTTGGTGTCTAAGGAAAATTGTTAAAAGTCCTTTGTATTTTTTTGTAAACAGTAATTCATTACGATTCATGTCTTGCACCATTTGCAACGCCCCTTGCTAAACTGCTTAGGTTGGGAATTTTAAGGCTCATATACCTGCATATGTAACTCCTATGCAAAAGCCTTATTCAGTTCTATAAATAGGACGAGTCCCTTTATCTCGGGAAATTCCATTTCCGATCCTGTGTTGAACTCGGGGTGCAAGATTTCAGATACAAAGGACTTTCTCGATGCTGGAATAATTTTTGTTTTACTATGACTCAAACAGTTGAATCTATATTTGACGAAGCTCTAGAACGTTATAAAGCTGGAACCGATGCAGCCGAATTGATTCCAGTTTTCAAAGACATTTGCGATCGCGCACCTCAAAATAGTGCTGCGTGGACTTGTTTGTCTTGGTTGTATATGCTCGACAACAAACCAAAGCTAGCTTCAAAAGCTGCACAAAAGGCTGTAAAGTTAAATCCCCAAGATCCCCAAGCAAGGGTTAATTTGGCTACAGCTATGTTGGAAACTGGTCAAAAAGGTTTGCGGGATCATGTGGAGGTTGCTTCACAGTTGATGATGGTTAATGAAGAGTGGCAAGAGGAAATCAAGAATAGTATTGAAGACGGTTTAACGAGAAAGCCAGATTGGAAAAGTTTGGCAAAAGTTAAAAATTGGCTATTCTAATTTTGGTAAAACAAGATTTGCTTTTATCTCTGAGTAACCCCGGATTATAAATCCGGGGCTTGGGGCTTAATTTACGAAGCCCCCACGATTTTTGATCATTTTTTCTTAATTACCTATTTCCTATCCCCTGTTCCCTAGCTCCTAAAAGTTATTTACGAATTAAAACGGATTCCTATATGAAAGATAAATTATTAAATTTACTTAATAAAGTTTTAGTCGCTAATGTTTTTCTTGTTTTAATCAGCTTTGGCTGGCTTACTATAGCAGTAATTGGTCGTAGTACTGGAATACCACTTGGCTTGGATTTATGGTACAAGTTATGGGAACCTCTATTTACTCCGGCAATAGGAATATTAATGGCTGGTGCGCTTATCAGTGGTATTCTTAGCTGGATTTCTCGTAAATTGGAAGTTCGGCAATAGTGTATTGATGGTGAGTAATAGTAAACCACATAAGTTTTACGGGGTAACATATTAGTAGCAAACCCCTCACACTCGCACTACGTAACCCTTTAAAATTAATGTGGTGGACTAATAGTTACTAAAATATCTTCTTAATAGTGGGTTGCAAGCTTTCTATTTCCTATTACCTTCAAACATTTAAAATCCGACATCCAAAATTATTTGAGAATTTCTTTTAAAGCTGGCTTCAAGTCTGAGTATTGGTATTTAAAACCACTTTCTAAAGTGCGTTGAGGTGAAACTTTTTGACCTTCTAAAACAACCACGGCACCATCACCTAACATTGCTTCAATTGCAAAAGCTGGAACGGGTAACCAGGAAGGACGATTCATCACTTCACCCATCGTTGTGGACAATTCTGCCATACGAACGGGATGAGGTGCAGTGGCATTATATACTCCTGACATCTCCGATTTTGTTAGAGATTGCAGTATTAAACTAACTATATCGTCTACGTGAATCCACGAAAACCACTGTTCGCCACTTCCTATAGGGCCACCTGCAAATAGCTTGAATGGGGTAATCATTTTACCAAGGGCACCACCCATTCCTAGCACAATCCCAAATCGTAAAATTACCAATCGTACATTGCTATCTCTTACTTTCTCGGCTTCCGCTTCCCAATCTTGACAAACCTGAGCCAGAAAATCGCTACCACAGGGGCTGTTTTCATCAAAAGCGGCGGTTTCGCTGGTACCGTAATAGCCAACCGCAGAAGCATTTACCAATACCTTTGGTTTCGTTCGGCTTTTGGTAACAGCTTCAACAATTTTTTGTGTAGTTAGCTTACGACTATTTAGAATTTCCCGTTTACGTTCGGTTGTCCAACGCCCTTCGCTAATAGGTGCCCCTGCAAGATTAACTATAGCTTCTGTGGAAGTTATCTCGTTTTGCCAAGAACCCGAAACTGTTGGTGTATAAGCGGTAATCTCGACATCAGGATAAGCTAAGCTTGGAAAAAGCTTGCGAGCGCGTTCGGTATCGCGGGTTAATACGAGTATTTTTGTACCTTGCTTTTGCAGCCTTTCTACCAAACGACTACCAACAAATCCCGTTGCTCCAGTAATTGCGACTTTCATATTTTTTTCCTACACCAAACCACTATTCTACAAGGTTTGAGAACCGTTTACTAAATGCTCGGAAGACAAATCAAGCTAGGCAAAACAAGGAAAAATTTATTATCTGTAATTTTCCATGCTTTTTTGAAAAGGAATTATCAGTATTAGCAGTCAAAAAGGGGCGTTTTATTTGTAAATGAATTGTATTTAGTTGGATTTTGCTCGATTAGGTATTATAGGATGGACAAATTATTATAAGGCGTGGGGCTACTATGGCTCGCTATACCTGTTCATATATTGTTTCACTTCCCATTGACCACTTGCAACCGTTGTTTGTAGAGCTTTTACAAGAATGTAATTTAGATGTTCAATATTATACATCAGATTATATTCTGGCACGAGAGGTTCCTGGTAGCGTTCCTTTTTCAAAATTTGTCACCATAGAGGTACTAATTGATAAAAGCACGGCGACTGAAACAGAAACCAAAATTAACTTAGTTTTTAAAAATGAGGAATTACCACTCCAAGTTGATAATCACTGCCGACAAGTTTTTGAAATTATTAAGCAAGTCATTGAAGATTGCCGTCACTGGAATTTAACTGAGACTCTTGCTGGATAAAAACGTTTTTTAATTGTTTAAACATTGGTTGCGGCTGGATACAATACTTAATTCACCGCAACAAATGCTTATTTTTAAAATCGCCTTGAAACTAATTTCAAAGCGAATAATCTTTATTTAGTTAAAATTTACCCGTTCCCTTCTACTAAAAAAAAATGATTGTCATTTAAAGTAGCGCTTATTTATTTAGAAGGAGGAGAATATGGCAGCAGTGCCCAAAAAATTCCCCTCCAAGAAGTTAGTCGCAACTTTCTAATCCTCAGTATCTTCAGTCATACTAGGATTTATTAAAGTAATGTCATATTCGCTAGCATCTGTTTGCCCTGTTTGCGTCACATCCCTTTGAAGCAAATAGTAAATAGCACGTACTTGTGGCCCGAATACAACCTCATCTTCATTTTTTAAATCGTGGGCTGGTATTTTGCTACGTCCGTTAATCATCAAACCGTTGGAACTAGGTTTTCCTTTAACATCACCATCCACAATACGGTAATAAAACCGTTTATCACTGTCACCATCTCTTGGTAGTTTTACTAATGTTGCATGACGACGCGAGACAAACTGCGATACTAAATGAATATCGCATTCGCGGTCTCTACCAATAGAATAAAGGGAGTTTTCTAAAGTAAATTCTTTACGTCCCTGGTCGTCTTCTATAATCAAGATATGAGTTTCATTCGATTGTACTGCCATAGACTTGTCGTTGCTACAATCGGTTGAACTGTCAGCAATCAAGATTCGCTTTTTGGTATAGTTTGTTGCCATTATCGAATCATTCCTCAGTGGTCATAAACTGCTATCTATAAAATAGATTTCGATTTTGGAGTAAAATCGGAACATTTTACTCGGAAATATTTAAGCAGTTAAGCAGCTTGAGATAACGTTTCTACAATATATATGTGAGAAACGTAACACAATACTACTGACTTAGTTTAACCTGAGATGAGCTAAACGAATATTTTTGCTCGTAAATAATACTTCCAAAGGAGGATTTTAGGAAACTAAGTCAAACCTTCTTAACAGAAGGGAGTTGGTAACTACGCTAACGGAACTAAAGGCCATTAAAGCAGCAGCGGCTCCGGGATTAAGAATAATACCGAGGCTCGGTAATAATACACCAGCAGCTAAAGGAATTCCGAATACATTGTATGCGAATGCCCAAAATAAATTTTGACGAATTTTATTAAAGGTAGCTCGGCTAAGAGCAATGGCTTCTACAACGTCTTTTAATTCATCTCGCATTAGCACAATTTCCGCAGCTTCCATCGCTACATCGGTTCCTGAATGCAGGGAAATACCTACATCTGCTTGAGATAAAGCAGGTGCATCGTTGATCCCATCTCCTACCATTGCGACTAAAGATTTGGGATGGGTATTTTGTAATGATTCGATAACTGCTGCTTTTTTGGCTGGAGGAATACCTGCTATGGCATCATCAACATTTAATCCTAATTGTTGTGCTGTAGCTAAAGCGGCTTCTTGGGTATCGCCACTAAGTAAAATTATTCGTAAGCCTAAAGAACGAAGTTTTTCTACTGTTGAACGGGCATCTTCTCTGAGAGTATCTTGAACGGCAATTAATCCAACGAAAGTACTGTTAGTTGCCACACCAACTACTGTTTTACCAGCTTTACCTAAAGTTTGAATTTGTTCTTTAATCGTTTGATTAATATTGATTCCATTCAGATTTAGCCATTCCCAACTGCCCAAGAGTACTGTATTTTCTTTGACTATAGCAGAAACGCCAAATCCCGGTTCTGTATGAAAATCGGTAGCTGCTGGTATAGATAATTTTTGTTCTGCCGCCGAGTCTTGAATTGCTTTTGCTAAAGGATGTTGGCTGCCGCTTTCCACTGCTGCTGCTAGCTGAATTAAGGAACTAGCCGTATTTTCCTCGGATATGGGTATGCAGTCAGTTACGGTAGGACTACCAGTAGTTAAGGTACCAGTTTTATCAAAAACTATTGTGTTTAATTGATGTACCTTTTCTAAAACATCGCCACCTTTAATTAATAAACCCCGTTCCGCACCAATCGCAGTTCCGACTAAAATTGCTGTAGGAGTCGCAAGTCCTAAAGCACAAGGGCAAGCAACAACCATTACGGCGATCGCCAACTTTAAACTAATTAAAATTGGGGAGTAATGAGTTGGAGTTTGCAAGTGTTGATAGCCGGTTAAGTGCTGTGAATGTGGTGACGAGTTAAGTACTGTTGATACAGCAATATCATGCCAGACATGAGTGCCGATAAAATACCAAAACACAAATGTTAGTAAAGCGGTGGTTAATACGCCGTAGGTAAAGTATCCGGCTACAGTATCGGCTAATCTTTGAACTGGTGCTTTACGAATTTGCGCTGATTCTACTAAACCGACAATTTTCGCAACTGTTGTATCGCTTCCTGTACGAGTTGCTTGGATGACAATTGCTCCGGATTGATTGATAGTTCCCGCACTTACGGTATCTGCCACTTGTTTGAAAACTGGTGCTGATTCTCCGGTAAGCATGGACTCATCAACGGTTGTTTTTCCTTCTACTACTTCACCATCTACAGGGATTTTGTCCCCCGGAAGTACTTGTAACCATTCGCCAGTATGAACCTGTTCTGCCGGTATTTCAACAATTTCTGCTGCTTGGGCATTGTTATTGCCCTTAGGCTTGGCTATTAATCGGGCGATCGACGGCCTAAGTGATAATAATTCTTGGAATGAAGCAGAAGCGCGGTTTCTAGCTCTTTTCTCTAAAGTACGCCCCAACAGAATAAACCCTAATATCATCACGGGTTCATCAAAGAAACATTCCCAACCCAATTGGGGAAATAATAAGGCGATTGCGCTAGCAATATAGGCACTAACCGTTCCTAAACTAACTAAAGTATTCATGTTGGGGGCATTTCGACGCAAGCCCAACCAACCATCTATGAGAATGGGGCCACCTGGTATTAATATTGCTATTGTTGCCAATCCGAAGTGAAACCAGATATTTTGCAAAAGCGGTAACCTCAAGCCGCCAATATGCCCCAAATGTCCGATTCCCGAGAATAACAGCAGAAATACAGCAACTATCAACTGCCTTCGGGCAGATTTCATTTCTTGCTGCTTCTTCTCTTCAGCCTCCTTCAAAGCCTGAGCGCTATGTGATTCCCCGAAAGCCTTGCGAGATTTGCTGGGAAATCCTGCTGCAGTCAATTCCTCGACTAAGGCATCAACATCTATAACAAATTCCTCCGAGTCTACCACTGCTACCCCAGTTGCTAGGTTCACACAGGCATTATTAACTCCTGGGAATTGCGTCAATTGCTTTTCTACCGCTCTTACGCAGCCAGCACATTTCATCCCCTCAACATCAAGGGTAATTTTGTTTTTGATTGCTGCTGGAGTTTCGGTTTTGTTTTTTGTCGGTACCAGTTGCATGAAAAATGTTGGGATTCGCTATAAAAACAAAAATGCCATCAGGGACATAAAATTATTTTTGTCCCTACTTCGAGGGTACGCGAAATCTTGACTTATGACCGAATATCTCAGGCATGAACTTTTTGATAACTGGATTTTTAACTAAATTCTTTGTGTCGATTCCAACGCAGATAAGTAAAATAAATAACTAAACCTAGCTGTACTGGAAGCAGCGTAGCTTGACTTTTTAGGAACGGATTTATTGACAAGCTTGACATCGCCAAAAAGTAACCCATACCCAAGCAGGTAAGTATTATAAATGTGAGATTTTTACGTTTGAACATCAGCCCGCACCGGATATAAATATTGTGTTGTTTATTTAGATGTATTCAATAGATAATTTAAAATAATAATTTGATTTATCAGTTAAATTATCGAACATAAGTATGTTTATATTCTAACGAGAGATTTTAGTCATACAATTATGCTTTAACTACTCCCTTTCCGGCAGAAGGTTACCGAAAAAACCTTATACCATTTCTTTATAAAGATGCGCCGAATAAAGCCTTTTTCAGGTAGTGAGACAAGGAAAGGGGTGTCGGTTTCCGTCCCCAAATAAGCGCGTTAGCGCCTAGGGTCGCTACCGTAGGTATTGCGTCTCTCGTTAGCGCAGCGTGCCTGAAAGGCATAGAGAGATACCCGTTCACGCAGAGCGTGCGGCTCAGGGGCTTTGTATCAGTAGCTCCACCATAGCAAGAGTGAGAGCGATTAAGCCCAGCCTCATACAGAGTTGGTATTAGCTTAACTAGAGAACAATTAGTAAATCCTAGCTGCATACTTTGAATTCTATAGTAAATATAGCTGCGTCAGAGCTAGGATAGAATTTACAACTTGGTTTAATAACCAGATAATAATACAGGTAAAACTAATATTATAACTGCGACAATTACGCACCCTTAATATTTATTAAAAATAAAAGCTTTCCGATATTTGTATATGATTCTAGAACCAGCCTTGTTTGTTCATAAAGTAAGTACCAACAAAATCATCATGCTCTTTATTCAAATAAATCATTCCTTCAATTAAACCTACAAGCTGCATAATTATAAAAGTTAAGCCGTAGGTGAAGTAACCACCTACTAAAGAAATAATTAAGGTAATTAAGCCTTCTGGGGCATACCCAAGAACAAACTTATGAATACCGAATCCTCCCAAAATAATTCCACAGTAACCAGCTAGTAATTGCTTAGTAGCGTGAGAGGGAGTGAGTTTTGCCATATTATTGCTCCTTAAGAATAAAAATATAAAATTACTTAGCTAATTTTTGCTAGCAGTATAGTTAATAATGTTCTACTGCTAGCTAGTAAAATTACTGTTAGCTAAAGTCGATAATTTTCTAAGCAAGAAAGCCCCAACGATGTTTTGACTTTGCTTAGGTTTAAAAGACTAATATTTTTTTGTATGTATTGATTGAGCGCGAATTTTAAATCGCTACATTCTGCCGTGAAATGACAGACAATCTGTAGTTTGAGAATTAATTACAATAATCGTCATTCAATGAGAATGCAATATTCAGTTGTACAAGTCCTTCCTAAGAATTCCGGACTAATTCAAAGCGCTACAACTACCCAGAAACTGTATGCTCGCGGCTTTCACTAGTAAAATCGTTAGTTAAGTGGATGCGTTGAAATAGAACCGAGTATATTGTGCATTCTCGCTCTGAAATTCTATTGATTTACGTAGAAATGCCCCACTATATTCTCAATCTTAAAAGAATCAAAAATACTCAGCATCCCTACTAGGGCTGAAACTAATCAATAAATATATAGTTACTTAAATAATTAGTTATATATCTAACATAACGTTTAAGTTTGGTATCGTGTTAAGCTATTATGCTTTTTACGAAAAATTATCTACACTCACTATAGTGAATACCGATTGAAAAATTATTACACATAATTAATGCAGATATTTTTTATTCTGACAACAGTATTGTTAAGTGTCAATTGGTACTACTACCTAAGAGAAATAGGCTCAGTAATGTGCCACTATTCCAAAGGCTATGGAGAAGCATGGGAGCAAGAAGATTGCGCGAACGCGTATAAACCACTCCAAGTACGATCCCCAGTACTGTAAGGGGTAGAACTTCAGATAAGCTGAGGTGAACGGCAGCAAATAGGAAGCTCGAAACAAGTATCGATCCCCACACAGGTAAGTACCGAGTTAGAGAAGGAAGCAAAAATCCACGAAATAAAAATTCTTCAAATAGTGGTGCAGCAATCGCAGCTGTGGAGAAAAAGATTAATAATGCAACATTATCTCGGCTTTCTAAGACGGTTTGTAATAGGGGATTGCTGCCACCTTGCCCCTGCCAAAGCTGCTGATTAATCAAAGAAACTACGATGAAAATCGGTATTACCGCACAATATCCGCCGATACCCCAAAGCAACCAGCCATCGCGTAAACGAAAGCGAAACCAATCTTGGGAAAGGGGTAAAAATTGTTTGATCGAAACATACAAAACTAACAACGAACCCGATGCCATGAGCATATAGCGAATTAAAATATATAAGGCTTCAAGCCTGACGTTTGTATTGTCGCGGGGTATAGGAAGAAACTGCCAAACTAAAGGTATTACCAATTGTCCCATTAAAAAAAAGCCGACAACAAAAACCTGCAAAATCGTTTCACCATCCCAGGGAGTTGCCCAGGGTACCTCGGCATTTCTAGCTAGTAGAGCTTCTTTTCTCTTGATTACCCACTGTGCAAAAGTGAAAATAAGCAATCCTATACCAATTAATCCTCCTAATACAGGAAGCACAGCTATAGCGGTTAACTTGAGTAAGGCATTCTCTGCTGCTCTTTGTTGAATAACTTTAAGATTATTTAAGTATTCTGAATTTTGTTGAATTTGGTATATTTTTTCTAGAGCGCTATAGCGAAACCAACCTTTAAGGTTACTTTTAATTAATGATTCTGTGTTTTTTGGAATCTCAGAAGATTTTTGCCAAAGTGCAATTAAAGCTTGACTCATTTGACGAAGCTGAGGATTTCTACTTTGTATCTGCTGCCAAGTTTCGATAGCTGTATCGCTGTTATCTTGACGTGCTTGAATAATTCCTATACGTAAATTTAATTCGGCTATTGATTCTTGTAATCGATTAGAAGTTTGCTGTAATTGTTTTTGCTTTACTTCCGACTCAAGTTTCGTTGTGGGAATGTCATCAGTTGATTCGGAGCGTAGTTGCACTAATTGGCTTTGAGCTTGTTGTAAATTAGTTTCCGCTGACGTGCGTGCTTCTTCATATTGCTTCAAGGCATCATTAAGAGGTTTTACCCCTAATATGGCTTTTTTCGCACTTTGCAAATTTTCCTCGTCATCCGAGGGTTGCCATTCAGTTGCGAGCAATACAATATTAGTTTGGTATAACTCCAACTTGCTTTGGAATTGAGGCTTATTCAAGCTTCCGAGCAAAGTGGAGCCAGAAAATAAAATAGTTACTAAGGTAAGTAAAAATAAAAATATCCGCTTAAGTGTCATCTATACCTCTCAATTAACAATCTCCCTCTGGGAATTATCGCATTCACAATCCGAAGGGGACATCTTTTCTTAGAAAAGCATAGGATGTTTTAATTTTTTGATGAAGAGAGGAGAAATTTTTAAAGTAGCGAGTAGTGAGTAATGAGTAGTGAGTAGCGAGTAGTGAGTAGAGAGTAGAGAGTAGAGAGTAGAGAGTAGAGAGTAGAGAGTAACGAGTAGAGAGTAGAGAGTAGAGAGAAGAGAGGAGAGAGGAGGGAGAAAAGGAGAGGGGGGGGGGGGGGGG
>ERZ1740052.498-NODE-498-length-13465-cov-4.626324_pt1 | contig 13465 bp, 8 predicted proteins | sample MGYA00581750_ERZ1740052 | MGnify/ENA primary metagenome ERZ1740052 (study PRJEB43018, sample SAMN04849743) | marine metagenome | isolation source: floating plastic debris | place: Pacific Ocean | collected 2008-08-30 | study: EMG produced TPA metagenomics assembly... | reverse complement strand
CGCCAGTGATGGCTCTAGCGTAGCCGGCTCCGATCAAAGTTGTGGTAGCGCTGGTGCACGGTCTAGTTTAACTTTCTGGGCGCTATTGCGATGTGGTAAAAGGGTTGACGGCGGCGGGGTATGCGGTCTTTGGGTTTGATAATCAGGGGCATGGTAAGTCGGAAGGGCAGCGTGGCCATATCAACCGCTGGCAGGATTATCGTGACAATACACAGACTTTTTTGCAGCTGGTGCGTCGGCAAGAGCCCACGGCTCCGCTATTTTTGATGGGGCATAGTTTGGGCGGGTTGATTGTGCTCGACTATGTGCTGCGCAATGGGCAAAGGCCTGAGTTTAAGACGCTGAACCTTCAGCGGCTGGTGGTAAGTGCGCCGCCGATTCAGCCGATGGATGGGACGGCGAGTTCTGTGCGGATTGCGATCGCCCGCCTACTTTCCGGTCTACTCCCTAGAGTCTCTATCAAAATGGGTCTTTGCAAGCAAGGCCTGTCGCGAGACCAAGCTGTGACAGAGCAAACGGCGGACGATCCGCTGACGCATCCCTATGTGACCTTGCGGTGGGGCACCGAAACGCTCAGTACTTTGGCCTGGGTAAAGGCCAACATTGAAAAAATGACGCTGCCGATTTTGCTAACCCATGGAGAGGACGACCCTATCGTGGCACCCGCTGGGACGAAGCAAATCTATCAGCAGATTCAGAGCTCGGAAAAAACGCTGGCCATCTACCCCGGTAGCTACCACGAGCCGCATAACGATTTGGATGCGGATCAGGTTGTTGCCGACCTCGTCAGCTGGCTTGATGACGGGGTGAAGGCTTACACTTAAAGACTGCTCAGTAGACCGCTTAGACGCAGACTCCTTAGAAACAGACCCACTAGAGAAAAGTCTGCTAGTATATTCCCTTACTGTGCGCATCTAGTCTGCGCACTGGATTGCTGCGAGTGTAAGAGGGAATCGGCTTTTGCCGCCTCGGCTGGTTGCAGCGTTGAGTTTGAATTTTTGGTAATTGCTCTTAGGCTAGTTTTGTCAGATAGGACTTTTTTTGTCTGTCGGCGAGATGATAGGGCACTTCGAAGGTTCCCTAGGAGCAATTTCTTTTTAGATGATGTCTTTTGAATCTCTCGGGCTGCGGCCCGAAATTTTGCGCGCGATCGCAGAAGAAGGCTACACCGAGCCCACCCCCATTCAGGGGCAATCTATTCCGGTGGTGGTACAAGGCCGCGATGTGATGGCCAGCGCCCAAACGGGAACAGGTAAAACAGCGGGCTTTACCCTACCGCTATTGCAGCGACTCTGCGAAGATCTGCCGCCTCAGGATATGTCGAAGCCGTCGTCAGCGGGTGCGAACACGGGTGATAGAGGCAGTGCGAAAGGTAGCTCGAAGCCCATTCTTAGAAAGAATCGCGGTGGCGGCGGCAGTAGCCGAGGCGGACATCGTCGTCCTATTCGTGCGCTGATTGTGACCCCAACCCGTGAGCTGGCCGCTCAGGTGGGCGAAAGCGTGAGTACCTACAGCAAGTATTTGCCCATTCGCTCCACGGTGATTTTTGGTGGCGTGAAGATAAATCCACAAATTTCCAAGCTGCGCCAAGGTGTCGACATTTTGATTGCGACGCCAGGGCGACTGCTCGACCATGTGAATCAGCAAACGCTTGATCTTTCTCAGGTAGAGGTGCTGGTACTCGATGAAGCCGATCGCATGCTCGATATGGGCTTTATTCACGATATTCGCAAGATTTTGGCGCTGGTGCGTGAAGAGCGCCAAACGCTGCTGTTTTCGGCGACTTTTTCTGGTGCAATTAAGAAGCTGGCCGATAGCTTTTTGCGATCGCCCGAACTCATTGAAGTGGCCCGCAGCAACTCTGCTGCTGAGACCGTTGACCAAGTTGTGTATCCGGTTGACCGCGTCCGCAAGAGCGAGCTGCTTTCTTTTATTATTGGCTCGCGCAATTGGCGGCAGGTTTTGGTCTTTACTCGTACCAAGCACGGGGCGAACCGCCTTACCAAGCATCTGCAAAAAGACGGCCTGACAGCGGCGGCTATTCACGGCAACAAAAGCCAAGGCGCTCGCACCAGAGCCCTAGCTGCCTTTAAGGCGGGTGACGTGCGTGTGCTAGTCGCGACTGATATTGCGGCGCGTGGTTTGGATATTGATTTGCTGCCTCACGTGGTGAATTTTGAGCTGCCGAATGTGGCTGAAGACTACGTGCATCGCATTGGTCGTACGGGCCGTGCGGGTAATGAAGGGCAGGCTGTTTCGCTCGTATGTGTCGATGAAAAAGGATTGCTCAGAGGCATTGAGCGCCTGCTGAAGCGAGATATTCCTAAAGAAGTGATTTCAGGCTATGAGCCCGATCCTTCGATTCCGCCTGAGCCCATTCCTAACGGTCGTAACAATTCACGCGGCGGTGGTCGTGGTCGTGGGCAAGGGCGAGGCGGTAGCCGGTCTCGTGCGCCGCAGGTGAAGGGTCGTTCTAGCGGATCGAAGCCTATTTTGAAAGGGCGGCGTTCTTCGAGCTAGGTTCGGAGATTTCGCGCTCTTGTGAGGAAGACCCGAATGGGTAGGGGCGATAGTGCGATCGCACCTTCGGTCCAAAGGTTCTGCGAATTACCTCGTTTACGCTTAATGAGTCGCTTGCTGATTTTGGGGACTTCCCAAGGGCGAACGGCTCTGATTTGAAGTGTTTGCTCGTTTGTTGTGGCGTGTAGTTCTACGAGCGCTTTGGCATCGGCTGTTGTTGGATGTGAGAGCAGTCGAACAGCATTGTTGATAGCGTATTGTCTAAGCATATTGAGATCGCTGGGGTTGAGATTGCTTGTATCCCCACTACTCGTGTCAATATATTTTGCTGCATAGGTTGACGCGATTGCTTGATACATGGGCACTTTTGCGTTGCTGAGTGCAGAGAACAACAGTTTTAGAATTGAGCCATATTCAAATAGGTAGGTTGTTCCTTCGAGTTGTTTTCTATTGCCGATGGGAGATTCTTTATTAGAGAGCGGTGGGGCGAACTGCGGGACTTCGTCACTTAAAATTAGTGATTGTTCTTCCGCCTCGCAGAGGATAAATCGATGACCTTTGTATTCTGTTTCTCCCTCGATGTGCTCTGTAAGAACAATCTCACTGGCGATTCCTTTTTGACAGATTGTCTGGGCTATCGCCAACAGGCCGCTATCGGCGAAGTACAAACGGCGCACACCCATCTCTTTCGCTGTGGTCAGCACCCAGAGTAGGTAGCTCGTGACCAGTGGAGACAGCACATCGGCTGCTAGCGTGGCGTGGCCGTGATCGCCGCTAGTATCGTGGCCGAGGCGAATGGCGCGGCTGAGGCCGAGTAGGTGCGATCGCATCCAATCATCACCTACCAGCTCTGCGCGAAATCCGCATTCGTAGCGGGATGGGTCGCCCTGAGTGAAGTGAGTGGCTGTTACCCCTTGTCGCTTGGCCGCTCGTACATCGGCGTAGCGATTGTCTCCTGTATGGTGTAGCTGCTTTGGTGCGATTGCTAACTGATCGCAAACGTAGTCAAAAAGTCGACCGCTCCCCTTGGTTAAGCCAACATCGGCAGAGACATACACCGCATCGCTGCCATCAGAAAATCCATGGGTCTCTAGCATTTTGCGGACGACATAGCCCGGCAAATACATATCAGAAATGAAGATCACCTTGTGGCCTTGCGATCGCATCTGCTGAATCCGCAGCTTAGTACACAAAATGGGGCTCACCGCTGCCAGCTCTAGCTCAATTTCTGCGGACTCGGCTTCAGCGGTGTCGAGCCCGTAGGATTTTAGGCTGGGCGCTAGGGCCTGATAGATGGCGGTGAGGGTGATGTCGTCTTGAGTGGTTTGCTGCCGGGCGGTTTTTTCGGCTGCTGTGCGTGATCGCGCCAAAGCTTTTGCGGCGGCGGTCAGCTCATAGGCAGATTCGGCGGCGGAGACGTTCTCGCTACTCTGGCGAGCTTTCTGTGTGAGTAGTCCAGCAAATAACCGCTCGAATAAGTCCGCAGGACGAGCGCAGTAGCGCGTCACGCAGGTATCGAATACGTCGAATGAAAAAACTTGAGTGGTCGAGGGCTGCTGATTCATGCTCACGACTTGTTCCGTTTGGATCCCATTGTCCATAGCCGGAAACCAGGCGATATTTCGCGCCATGCTGGTGCCGGTGGCGCTGAGCCGGGTAGAAAGCTGCGTATGTTGTTGAGCAGCTTGAGGAAGGCGAGTGTGCTAATCACAGATCTGATTTGCCAGAGTCCTTGTGAGGCTCTTGCCTTAGCGGGGGCCGGTATAGAAGAGGATTGAGCCGCCGTTGATACGCCTGTGTAGTAATCGCACTGGTTGCAGAGCCAGAGCAGATGGGACTGTTGTTCCATGCGGTCTTCGACGGATGCGTTTTGTTGGTCGGCGGCTTCGGCGGCTGCGCTCGCAGCAATTAGCTCTACATTCAACCGTTGCAGCGCAGAATTGTCTCCTGACCCAGCATGGTGAGATAGCCTCTCGGCGTAGTTGCGAGCGGTCGACAGGTCAAAGATCTCCGCGTTGGTCGTGGCTGCAGAAGTAACCGAATCCATAATTTTTAGTAATAGTTTCTAGAGATTAGACGGGCCAATAGTGGGCCCAGTAGTCGGTTTGTTAGCATTAACTTGGCTATGAGATTGCGTTCTGCACAGGCTATCCACCGGCTGAAGAGTCCTTAGGCTGGGAGAGATATCGCCTCAGAGAATAAAAGAAATGCACGCCAGGAATACCGATAAGTTTTAGGCTGGCGGCCTTCCAGGTTGAGAGCCTAAGGGCCCGCTTAGCGCTTTTGATTTTTCCAGACTTTAGTGCCGCCCAGAACTTTTCAGGCTTTACCACTAGGCTTCTGGTATTTTCATCGCCCATATCTTCAGCGTGCTGACCCAATCGATAGGAGATTTGGCGCGCCTCCTCAGCGGTTGGGAAGCCCAGGTGGCGCGTGACCAGTCCTCTTGTAAAGGGCAGCATGGCCTCCCCTTCAAACGGCTGAGCTTTTAGCTGCTGAGCGTAGCGATGGGCAAAGTCTAAAATGCCTTGCTGCATAACTGCGATCGCAGGATTGCCAGCGATTTCTTCTTGGCGAGAAGTGTTGTGTTCGGGTTTGAAGACGGGGTGTGCTAAGCCACCTTCACCCCGTTCGTAGCCGACGGTCGAGGCATGGGGTGCGCCGGCTCCTTTTTCAAAAAGCTCGACGCAGCTATTGAGGCTTCTTTGGTGAATGTTGCGATCGCGGATATCAAACATCAGCCCGTTTGAAAATGACCCAGAGTATTTTAGAAAGCCCTTAAACTCGCGCCGACCAAAGTAAAGCCCGTGCAGTAGCGGAAAGGTGGGCAAATGGTTGAAAGCTCGCACGAGGTTGTCTTGAATGGTGCCATCCCAGCCGATATCGTCCAAGGCCACCTTCCGATTTTCGCCATAGAAGTGACACTGCTCCAGATAGGTGCGCAGGCTGTCGTAGCTTTGCTGGTGGTGACGGCGCACCAAAGATTGCACGGCTGGATCATTCAAAAACGAGAGCAGCGCCGTGTCATCCCAGTGGTTGGGAATATGCTTGTCCAAATCCAGTCCGTGGGTTTGTGCCAGTGGGACAAACGCTTCGGTGGGTAGGCCAATATATCTGAGCGTGCCGCCGAGCCCGCCGGGCACAGCCCGATAGTTTGAAATGACGATTTCACGTGTTGTCAGCTGCGGTACGGAAGCTAAGAAGGTAGATCGCCGTGACATATAGGCGTAGGTGGTAGTCACCTCAGCGTCAACGGCAGTGGGCACGTGATGCGTGAGTATCTCGTAGATTTTTTTGAATAGGTAGCCTTCTCTCGCGACAAATAAGACATGGTCTATGCCGTACTGCCGAATTTTTTCGAGGACTCGGTGGATGTATACGGTGTAAGCCATCCCCAAAAACTCGTACCCGTATACGTACAGCCCGTCTGCCTGCTGCAAGGTGGTCTGATTGTCTGCAAGGCATCGCTGGTAGAGCGCAGCACCTTGCCACAGGCTGGACGATTCAGCATGCTTTGAAAGAAACTGCGAAAGACTAGAGGTCATATCCCGTACTTAGTCACTACCCCCCAATTTACAAGACTGAGCAACCACGTTCAGTACTTTTTGTGTAATGTCACGCGTTAGCTACTTATATTGGCAATGCAAAGCTTTCTGGATGGTGAAAGTCTGGGCCGCTTTGAGGATATGCCAGCGCCCAGTAGGTTGTGTGCTTATCTGCGAGTTTAGCTATTGCCGCAAGCCCAATCTTTAAGGGCCGGTTGGTCAGCGACAGTTTGCTTAGGTCTATCTTTAGCAATGTATGCAGGGCCTGCGGCGAGGAGAGCAAGCTGTAGGAAACGGTATGTATGTTAGTTTCGCGTTGAGGATTCAGCCGGTAGTTGTCGTAGCGGAGGATGCTCCAGTCGTGATTGTGGGAGATTTGAAAGTCCCAAGCGGACGTTGGCTGTGGAGAAAAGCACTCGACCCAGTTGTAGTCTGGCTGTAGCTGAAACTCCCAGTAGTGGGGAGCATCCTCTAGCGCGACAAAGCACTTTAGCTGAGTCGTATGCCAGAAGGGAACAGGCTCTTGGTCTGCTGCCGCCGCCGATGGCTGTACCGTTTTGTCGAGATCACCTAAGATTTCGTAGCTAACTGTGAGTAGGTCGTCGTTGCGCATAACCCTACCGACGATATCTATTTGGTACGGCCCATTGAGCGGAACATGTGGTTTTAGCCAAAAGCTTCTGGTAGTGCTCATGAAAGAGTCGTCGCCGTGCAAGACAGAGTGTCTACATTGGCAAACATTACATCCTGCATATAATGACTGAGCTGCCGGGTTGAAGGAATCCAGAAAAGTTCAGTTTCATTCAGGTTTAATGCGGCTATTGTTCAGTCTTTTGGTTCGGATTTTGCCGGAAAGTATTGCACAGTATTGCAAAGTGCAGCGCTGCAATGGGTGGATAATAAGCATAAGAACTAGGCCATAAGAAATGATGTAAGGTGACGTAGAGAGACATGCACCTATCGAAAGCAGGCGAAGCATTGGTAGTCAGGGCAAACAATCCAATAGCAAGTAGCCCGCAGAGAAGCCGCGTCCTAAAGTTTGCCGAGACGTTGATTCAGAAAAAAACGCAGACCTACTGTAGTGAGCTGCAACGGCAAATTTTGATTGGGGCCCTGCAGGAAGAGCGAAAGACCTACGATCAGCTAGCTGTAGAGTGTGGTTACTCTGCCAAGTATGTGAAGCAAGATGTTGCCCCTAAGCTCTGGCAGCTGCTATCGCAAGTGCTAGACACAAAGGTGACAAAGGCCAATGTTCGCGCTGTATTGGACCATGCCCTAGAGCAAGTAGAGCGAGGTGATGTCCGGTCTTCGTCTGGACTGGAGACTATGGTGCAATGGCGAAATATTGCCGACGGTGTTGATGGGTCAGATATAGACGAGTTAGATGCTAACGAATCAGAGGCCACCGAACTTTCTGTTCACAAAGGCACCATTCTGCTGGTGGACGATCAGCCCCAAAATCTACGGCTGCTTTCAGAACTATTGGAAGAGCAGGGCTACGAAATACAGCAGGCTATTAGCGGCAACATTGCGTTGCAAGCCGTTGCTCGCCGTCAGCCAGACCTGATTTTGCTCGATATCAATATGCCCGATGTCGATGGCTATAGCGTCTGCCAACAACTCAAGGCCAATACGGAAACGCGAGATATTCCCGTTATTTTTGTCAGTGCTCTAGATGAAGCCTGGGACAAGGTAAAAGGATTTACAGTGGGTGGCAGTGACTATATTAGTAAGCCGTTCAAAGTGGTGGAGGTGCTTGCTCGCGTTGAGAATCAGCTGAAGATAAAACAGCTCCAGACGACCTTAAAACACCGCATCTACCAGCTTCAGCAGGCCATTCAGGAGCTACAGCGATTGGCCGCTATCGACAAACTCACGCGGGTTGCCAGCCGTCGCCGCTTCGATGCTTACTTACTAGAGTGCTGGCAGCAGGCGATGGCGCATCAGCGATCGCTCACACTGATGTTCATCCAGCTCAATCACTTCGATATTTATCGCCAAGATGCTGATCCTACAGAGGGTGATGGCAAATCCCTCCGTTCAGGAGATCGCATCCTTCAGCATTTGGCGCAGCTGATTCAAAACACCGTACGCACCCCTCAAAGTCTGACTAGTCGCTACGGCACGCTTACCTTTGCCATTATTGTTCCTCAGCAGCAGAACAGTAAGTGGCAGAACAGTACAGCGCAAAACGACACGGTGAAAAACAGTACTGCCTCGACGGACAGCGCCACAGGTTCCGCTCCATTGAGCCTTCAAAGAAAGGGCTCCGATATCGCACAGCGACTGCTTCACCAAATTCAGATGGCTAAGACACCTTCCTCAGCTCCCATTGCAACAAACATTGGCTTAGTCACGGCTAACCCCACTGTCGATAGTCGGTTGGAAGACTTTTTAGCCGAGGGCGATCGCGCGCTTCAGCAGGCAAAGCAACAGACAGGGAATTGCATTGTTTCGCTAGATCTTTAGAGCATAATGTACGCGTCATTCTCTTTTTCTCATTGAGCTTGTTCTCTCATTGAGAATTCGCTTGAGAATTCGCGTCGGATAAAAGAGGGCTCAACCAGTCGCAGATTTTGTCAAACTGGTAGTCCTCGGCCAAGCCGGTGAGCTCCGCTGCAATCTCAGGATGTTCTGTCGAGATGGTTTCTATCAGCTGCTGTACTTGTTTGCCTTTTAGCTCACTGGCTACTTCGTAGAGCGATCGCATCCATTCCGCCGGCAGCTCTTTTTGTTGGGCCGTTGCCAGTGTCTCTGTAGAATCATTCTCACTCTTATCGGCGGGCAAGTCCTCATATACAAACTCGACGCCCAATCGCTGCCGTAGCAGAGCCCAGATATCGGCGACTCTGTAGGGTTTTACCATATAGGCATCGAACCCTGAGTTCAAAATCTCTGCTTTTTTCTCTTTCAGCACACTGGCTGTAAGCGCCACGATCACTGGATATCTTTCGTTGGTGGCTTTTTGCTGTTCTCGAATGCGCCTAGTTGCCTCATAGCCATCCATAACAGGCATCAACAAATCCATCCAAATGAGATGCGGCTGCCATGCCTGATAGATCTCAACAGCTTCAGCACCATTCTTGGCCTGCCGTACTGAAAAGCCCACAGAGCTGAGTAGCTCTGAGAGTAGCTGCAAATTGTCGGGCAAATCATCTACAATCAGCAGCCGGTATTCTGGTTGATTAGGCGCAATTTCAATGACCTTTAGCTGCCGATTGAGCAGTGTTTCTGGGGCCCTAGTCTCGGTGACTAAGGCGCGAAATCGAAAGCTGCTACCTTGGCCTGGCGTACTCTCTACCGTAATCTCACCGCTCATTAAAGAGACAAACTGTTGACTAATGGAAAGCCCGAGTCCTGTGCCTTGGCGCTGCGATCGCCCGGCTTCTGTTTGTTCAAAGGGCACAAACAGTCGGCTTTGTTCCTCAGCGGAAATGCCTACGCCAGTATCTTGTACTTCAAATTCAAGCCACAGAGGTTGAATGTCACCGTGGCATTCATCAATCGACGCTCGCACCGAAAGGCTCACCTGTCCCTGATGCGTAAACTTGACGCCGTTGGCTATTAAGTTTGTGAGTACTTGCCGAATTTTGCCATCGTCTGCATGTACAAATTGCGGCACAGACTCATCTCTTGCTAGCCGGAGTTGAATCCCTTTACGCTGGGTTTTAAGATCGAACAGATTCATTACATCGTCTAGCAGAGCATGTAGGTTGAAGTCTTTTTGATTGAGTGTGATTTTCCCGGCTTCAATTTTAGAGATATCTAAAATGTTGTTGATTAGCGCTAGGAGATGTTCTCCGCTGCGGTTGATGATGCGAATACGCTGCTGTTGCTGAGTCTGTAGGGAGGCATCGCGCTCTAGCAGCTGCGTAAACCCGATGATGCTGTTGAGCGGTGTGCGCAGCTCATGGCTCATGCTGGCCAAAAACTCTGACTTGGCTGAGTTTGCGGCTTCTGACTTGTTTTTAGCAATTTCTAGCTCAGACTGGGTGATCTCTAGCTGGGTGATGAGGGTCTGTAGCTCTTGGTTTGACGCTTCGAGCGCCTGTTCTACGTGAATGCGATCGCTCATATCTGCAATAAACCCTTCTACAAACTGCACCTCTCCTGCATCGTTTAAAATGGCGCGCCCGTGCTCCCACATCCACTTCACAGTGTTCAACCGAGGGAGCACGGCTCTGTAAACCACCTGAAAAGGTTTGTTCTGTGCGATCGCCGCCTGAATCTCTTGCCAGTTTTGTTCTTGATCGTCTGGATGAATTAAGTCCGTAAACGGAACGCCGCCGTCGCCTTCTTCACGGCTGAGTTCTTCTGGTAGGTAGCCCAAAAGCTCTAGGCTTCCTTCACTCACAAAGATGGTGGACCACGCCCGGTTGTTGTGGCACCGATAGGCCATTCCTGGCAGATTACTCATCAGCGTTGCCAGCGTACGACGACTTTCGGCCAAGACAGCCGTCCTCTCTTCTACTTGCTGTTCTAGCGTGTGATTGTACTTGGCTAGGGCCGCTTGAGCTCTTGTAAGCGCCTGATTTTTTTGTTCAAGCTCTGTTGCAAATATCAGTCGTTCTGCCTGTGCTTGCTGCCGGTCCAAACTCTCTTTTCTAAGGGCTAGCTGGGTCTCGATGCGAGCGAGTAACGTCTGTTTTGCGACTGGCTTAGTCAGGTAGTCATTCGCGCCTGCGTTTAGCCCAATGACTTCGTCTTCGATGAGGTTTTTCGCTGTCAGCAGTACAATTGGGAGCTGGTCGCGCCCTTGATCCGAGCGGATAGTTTTAGTGACTTCATAGCCTGTCATACGCGGCATCATTACATCTAGCACAACCAAGTCAGGCTGATAGCCTTCTGCCAGTAGGGCCAACGCCGCCGAGCCCGAAGTCGCCTGCGTGACTCGGTATGCAGATAATCTCAAATAGTTCTCTAAAACCTGTAGGTTAACAGGGTCATCGTCCACAATTAGGATTTCTGCCTGGGTTGTGGCGGCTACTCCGTCGATACCGTTTGTTGATGCTGAGACCACACGTACAGTCGGTGCGGAGACAGTAGGCATGGAGAATTTAGATGCTTGTAGACTAGGGGCAAGGCGAAAGAGGCTGTTCTCTGCTGGCAGTGCGCCTAGCGGCTGCGGGCGATCTGGCTGCGCATTGTTGCTGTAGGTTTGCTCGTCGTAGGTAGGTAGCGTAAAGCTAAACTGAGTCCCCTGCTCTTCGGTCGAGTTCACCCAGATTTCGCCACCGTGTAGCGCTATGAGCTTTTTGGCGATCGCTAGTCCTAACCCTAGGCCATCATAGACACGGTCACCTGCGCCATCGACCTGTTCAAAGGGGTTGAAAATAAGCGATCGCATCTCTTCGGCAATGCCAATCCCCTCATCTGTAATGCTCACAACAAGATTATCAGCAGAAGACTGCACGGCTGCGCTCACCGTGACTTGCCCTGAAGGTGTGAACTTAATTGCATTGCCAATGAGGTTGTATAGCACCTGCTGTAAGCGATTTTCGTCGGCCAGTGCGAGCGGTAAATGAGGCGGAATCTCATTTACCAGCTGAAGCTTTTTTTCGCCCACCATCGGCTCACAAAATGTCAGCACAACATCAGCAACCTCCCGCACGCCTACCGCTGTCAGCTGCAAAGACAAGTTATCGTGCAGTATTTTTGAAAAGTCCAACAGATCGCTCACGAGGCTGTACAGTCGTCGCCCGCTCTTGGCAATCATCTCCAGATTGACCATGGCCTGCGCTGATAGGTCACCTACACGCTCTTCTAACAGGTATTCACTCAGGCCGATGATACCGTTGAGCGGTGTGCGCAGTTCATGAGAAGTATTGGCCAAAAACTCATCTTTTAGCTGGTCGAGCCGCTGCAACTCTTTGTTGGCCTGCGCTAACTCGATATTCGCCGTTTCAAGATCTGCTGTGCGTTCGGCGACAGTCACCTCAAGGTTTGTATTCAGCGTTTCTAGCTGCTGTGAGTACTCTTCTAAAGAGCTCATCACCTGGTTGTAGCGGCGGGCAATTTTTCCTTCTTCTGTAAAGGGCTCTTCGGGCACTCGCAGGCTAAAGTCCTGCGTTTCAGCCTGCTGGTCCATCACTCGAAACAGACCGTATACTTCTGTCTTGGCCTGGTGTTCTGAAACGTTTAGGCCAATGTCTTCTTCTTCTGAGGAGACTCTGAGTGGAAATATTCTGTCGAGATTTTTGAGCACTAAATAGGTCAGGCCGAATGCCCAAATAAAGGCGACACCAATCCCTAGGAGCTGAACTAAAAGCTGTTGGTGTCTGCTGAGTCCTGTGTCTAGCAGTGTGAGGTCACCAAACAGGGCAACTGCCAGCGTTCCCCATACGCCGCTGACACCGTGAAGTGCGATCGCGCCCACCCCATCATCAATGCCCCACTGCTCTATCAAGTCTGTTGCCAGCAGCATCACCAGCCCACCAATCGCACCAATCAGCACCGCAATCGGCGTAGAAACTGCGTGACAAACAGCTGTAATAGAGACTAATCCAGCAATTGAACCGTTAAGCAGCGTTTCTGCATGCGTTATCTGGTGCTTACGCCAGCCAAAAGCCGCTGCAGATAGCATCCCGGCTCCGCCTGCCATCACCGGGTGCACAATAATGGCAGGCACCTGAGCATTTAGGGCAAATGTACTGCCACCGTTAAAGCCTAGCCACCCAACCCATAGCAGCATGACACCCAGAACAGAAAAAGGCAGATTAGAACCGTGAATTTTTCTGACTAAGCGAGCAGGACGGCGGCCCAGTCCTGTGCTTAGCGCTTCGCCCGCAGATAGGCGATCGCGCCTTGCCCCCACCACCAGAAAAGCCGCCAGCGACACCCAGCCGCCCACACTGTGCACCACCGTCGACCCCGCAAAATCCACAAACCCTAGCTGCCCGAGCCAGCCCGTCAGCCCGGAGCCATTGGCCCCGTTCCAGGCCCAGTGGCCATATAGGGGGTAGATGATACCGGAGATGAGGGATGCGATCGCCAAATACCCACCAAACTTCAGCCGCTCTGCCAGCGCCCCCGACACAAACGTCGACGCCGTACCACAAACCATCAACTGAAACAGAAAGAACGCCGCTAGCTTTGGGCTACTCTCCACATTCAGCAAAAAGCCAGAGCTCCCAATCCACCCAGCCTGCGAAGCCCCAAACATCAGCGCATAGCCAAAACACCAAAAGAAGCAGATAGAAATCCCAATATCAATCAGATTTTTGATCGCGACATTGATACTGTTCTTGGAGCGGGTCAGGCCAGCTTCCAGGCACATAAACCCCGGCTGCATCAGCAGCACCATCCCCGCACACCCCACCACCCAAATCACATCAAGATACAGCATTCGCTATCCCCCATTGAACCCATTGCAACTGATCTGCACCGAGCACTTTTAGTAC
>ERZ1740052.497-NODE-497-length-13472-cov-4.929567_pt1 | contig 13472 bp, 10 predicted proteins | sample MGYA00581750_ERZ1740052 | MGnify/ENA primary metagenome ERZ1740052 (study PRJEB43018, sample SAMN04849743) | marine metagenome | isolation source: floating plastic debris | place: Pacific Ocean | collected 2008-08-30 | study: EMG produced TPA metagenomics assembly... | reverse complement strand
GCGCGCCACCTGTACGGGCGCGGACGGAACATTGCGGCTCACGCTGCTGCTCAGTGCCCCCGGCACGGGCGCGGCCAACGCGGCCCGCCTGCCCACGCCCCCCGATTACACCATGACGCTGGCAGGCCCCATGGCCCCCCGCTCGACCTTAAACATTTCCGTGCCGCTCGACCGGCACCCCCCCCACACAGATTGCCCCAAGCCCCAATTGCGCGGCGCCAGGTAGGCCGCCAGGCACCCGTTTCCCAACCCCGGACACGAGATCCGGACCAAAAAGACCAAAAAAGACCATTTCCAAGGAGGTACACCCATGGCCCTTATTCCAGTTGATCTTCCCAGCCTACCCGGGCTGATCGGACTGCCCTCGGATGCAACCGTGTCCGTGACCGGCTCGACCGATATGCTGGTGCTGTCCGACAGCTCGCTGGCCGGCTTCTCGACCGAGGTCTCGCCCGCCTACCTGGTGCTGTCGAGCGGCATCGCAGGCAACATCACCCAGCCCAACACTGGCGGCAGCCAGGGCACCGATATCGGCGCACCCGGCGTGCCGGACGACACGGTCACCGTGTCCTTTTCCTTCACCGTGCCCGAAGGGTTCACCAGCTTTTCCTTCTCGTTCTCCTTCTTCTCGGAAGAATTCCCCGAATTCGTGGGCTCAGAATTCAACGACTTCTTCTCGGTCACCGTGAACGGCACCGAGGTGGCGATTGACACCAATGGCAACCCGATCTCGGTCAACAACGATTTCTTCTCGGACACGCTGACGCCGGTGGGCACGTTCTTTGACGGCCAAACCCCGCCTCTGCAGATCACGACCGAGGTCGAGGCCGGATCGCAGGTCGAACTGGTGATGAGCCTCGGTGATGTGGGCGACGGCATCTATGACAGTGCGGCCTTTATCGGCGATTTCAACCTGTCCACGCCCCAGATCGTATTCCTGCAATTCGAGGCCGGATCGGTAAACATCCCTTATGTGGTCGAGGATGAAAACGGCAACCTGGTCTACAACTTCTCGATCGACCTGCCCGGCTCGGGCCTGTCGGCGGCCCAGCAGCAACAGGTGCTTGATGCCGTCAACGAGATCTACTCCGATTTCAACATCGAGTTTGTGGGCGAGGAACCCGAAAGCGGCGACTTCTCGACCGTGCATGTGGGCGGCTCGGTCTCGGACCTGCCTGCGGATCTGGGCGCACCTGCCAACCTCTTTGGGCTGGCCAGCCAGATCGACTATGGCAACACCGATCTGAATGACGACGCCTTTGTGCTCTCGGGCGAGATCGGCACCGATCCTGCGGACATCCCCCAGCTGGTGCAGGTGATCGCGCACGAGATGGGGCACCTGCTGGGCCTGCGCCATGTGGATGACGAGACATCGCTGATGTACCCCTTCGCTGATCCCGATGCGACGGATATCGAGGATGATGACGAACCGCTGGCCGAAATCGTGGACGGCGTGGTCACCCCCTCGGGCGGCACCCAGAACAGCTTTGACGAGCTGGTGCGCAATGTGGGCCTGGATGGCGCCGCGCCGCTGGTGGAAAGCGAAAGCTTCTTCGATTTTTTGCTGGGCTGCATCGACTTCTCGGTCTCGCCAGGTGGGGCGAGCTTCGGCGCCGTGGGCGTGGTGATCGTGCCCGAAGGTGAAGGGGGCAACCTGATCCTGTCCACCGTGCCCTTGGGCAACATCACCGACAGTGGCGCGGGCTTTGTGCTGCCGACGCTGGGCGGTGACCACGTGGCGATCTTTGGCGAAAGCGTGCCGGGCGGCGGCTATGACAGCGTCCTGTCCGACGGCACCGTCACCAATGTCGATTTCGAGGCTCTGGGCTTCCAGGGCATGCTGACGCTCCTGGGCATCGACCTTGGGCTGATCGGCGATGGGTCGGGCGACAGCAACGGCGCCAACCTGACCTTCGGCACGGTCGAGGAAAATGGCGACATCACCCCTGTCTCGGACGTGGTGGCCACGGTCACCGACGCGACCGATCTCGAGGCCACTGACGGGGCCGACAACCTGACCGGCACCTCGCTTGATGACAACATCCTGGGTCTGGGCGGCAATGACGACATCTTCGGCCCGGCGGGCAATGACTCGCTTCTTTTCAATGACGGCATTGACGAGATCACCGCAGGCATCGGCGCCGACGTGGCCGATGGCGGGGCGGGCAACGACTCGATCCTGGGCAACAACGGCTTTGACACGCTGAACGGTGGCGCTGACAACGACACGATCAACGGCAATGCCGGGGCCGACGAGGTTTCGGGCGGCTCGGGCGACGACTTCCTGATCGGCGGCATCAACTTCGACCTGATCATGGGCGACAGCGGCAACGACTCGCTCTTTGGTCAGGAGGGCCAGGACACGCTGGATGGCGGCTCGGGCGATGATGACCTGAACGGCAACTTCGGCGCGGACACGCTGCTGGGCGGGGCTGGCGCAGACACCGCCAATGGCGGCGTTGGCTTTGACTTCATCGACGGTGGCGACGGCAATGACGATCTGAACGGCAACAACGGTGGCGACACGGTGCTGGGGGGCGACGGCAACGACGTCATCCGCGGCAATGCCGGGTCCGACCGTCTGGACGGCCAGCACGGCAACGACATCCTGGTGGGCGGCATCGGCGCCGACACCTTTGTCATCAGCCCCGGCAACGAAGTGATCCTTGATTTCCAGAACGACATCGACACGATTGAAATCTCGATCGCCTTCTTCGATGGAGAGATTCCGACAGATCAGGAGATCATCGACGCCTTCGAGGTGGTCAACGGCAATCTGGTGGCGGTGCTGGATGCGGAAAACTCGATCCGGCTCAACAACATCACCGATGCCAGCCTGCTGGTCGACGACATCATCTTTGTCGGGGACGAGATCCCGCTCTGATCCGTCAGACCTACTTTGACACAAGACAGGGGGCGCTTGATGCAGCGCCCCCTTTTGCTGTGCGGTGGCCCTGCCCTATTTCAGCAAGCTGAGCAGATAGGCGCCGTAATCATTCTTGGCAAAAAGCTTGCCGCGCTCTTCCAGACCTGCCGGGTTGATCCAGCCCTGGTTAAAGGCGATCTCGTCCGGGCTGCCGGTCTGCAGGCCCTGGCGCGATTGCAGGGTGCGCACGAAATTGCCCGCATCGAGCATGCTGGCATGGGTGCCCGTATCCAGCCAGGCATAGCCGCGGCCCATCTGTTTCACCTTCAGCATCCCCTCGTGCAGGTAGCCTTCGAGCAGGGTGGTGATCTCCAACTCACCACGATCCGACGGGGTGACCTTGCGCGCCCGGTCCGGCGCATCGCCATCCAGGAAATAGAGCCCCGTGACGGCATAGTTCGACGGCGGCACCTCGGGCTTTTCGATGATCTGGCGGGCGTTGCCCTCGGCATCGAAATCGACGACGCCGTAGCGTTCAGGGTCCGCCACCCGGTAGCCAAAGACGGTGCCGCCCGTGTCCTGCGCGTCCGCGTCGGCCAAGAGTTCGGGCAGGCCGTGGCCAAAGAAGATGTTGTCGCCCAGCACCATGGCCGAGGGCGCCCCGGCGAGGAACTCTTCGGCCAGCAGATACGCCTGCGCCAGCCCGTCGGGGCTGGGCTGCACGATATAGGTCAGCGACACGCCCCACTGGCTGCCATCGCCAAGCGCACGCATGAATTGGTCCTGGTCCTGCGGTGTGGTGATCACCGCGATCTCGCGGATGCCCGCCAGCATCAGCACGCTGAGGGGGTAGTAGATCATCGGCTTGTCATAGACCGGCAGAAGCTGTTTCGAGACCGAAACGGTGATCGGGTAAAGTCGCGTGCCGGAGCCGCCCGCGAGGATAATGCCCTTGCGCTGTGTCATGTGTTCAAATCCTTCAAAATATCCTTGAGGCTCGCGCGCCAGTCCGGGCGCGGGATGCCGAATGCGGTGGTCGTGGCGCTGCAGTCCATACGCGAGTTCAGGGGCCGCGTGGCGGGCGTGGGATAGTCCGACGAGGGGATGTCGGTGACGTCACAGGTCAGGCCACTTTGCACAAAGATTTCGCGCGCGAAATCGGCCCAGCTTGTGTCGGGGCCGCCTGCAAAGTGGTAGATGCCCGCCTTGCCCGGATCGGCTTTCAGGGCCTTGGCGATGGTCAGGCAGGCCTCTGCAATCTCGGCCGCACCGGTGGGGCCGCCGATCTGGTCGGCCACGATGGTCAGCGCGTCCCGCTCGGCGCCCAGCCGCAGCATCGTCTTGACGAAGTTGTTTCCGTGGGCCGACACCACCCAGGAGGTGCGCAGGATGGCCGATGTGCCGCCTGCGGCCTGCACGGCCGCCTCGCCCGCCAGTTTCGTACGTCCATAGGCGCCTTGCGGTCCCGTGGGGTCGCTGGGCTGCCAGGGGTCCGTCCCCTCGCCCGAGAACACGTAATCGGTCGAGATGGTGACGAAGGGGATGCCCAGATCGGCGCAGGCCCGCGCCATGGCGGCGGGGGCATCGGCGTTGATGGCGTGGGCGGTTGCCTCATCCTCTTCGGCCTTGTCGACCGCCGTATAGGCGGCGGCGTTGATCACCGCGTCAGGCGTGTGGTCCGCGATGGCCTGCGCGCAGGCGGCGGGGTCGGTCAGGTCGGCGGCGTCACGATCCAGTGCGGTGATCTGCACCCCCTGCCCGTCCCTTGCGCGCAGTTCCGTTGCCACCTGTCCGTTATGTCCAAAGACCAGAATATCCATCATCGTCCTTTCGCGTCTCTGTCTCAAACCTTTCGCATGCGAAAGGTTTGGGGATCAGCCCGTGCCCAGGCGTTGGCCGACGCCTTCGCGATCCTGCAGGGCGCGCCACCAGCTTTCGTTGTCCAGATACCACTCCACGGTCAGGGCCAGCCCCTCTTCCACCGTGACCGAGGGACGCCAGCCCAGTTCGGTCTGCATCCGGGTCGGATCAATCGCATAGCGCGCATCGTGGCCGGGCCGGTCGGTGACAAAGGTGATCTGGTCGGCATAGGATTTGCCATCGGCGCGCGGGCGCTTGTCGTCGAGAATGGCGCAGAGCGTCTGCACCAGTTCGAGATTGGTACGCTCGTTCTCACCCCCGATATTGTAGCTGCGCCCCAACTGCCCCTTTTGCAGCACGGTCAGCAGCGCGTCGGCGTGATCCTCAACATAGAGCCAATCGCGCACGTTAGAGCCGTCTCCGTAGATCGGCAGGGGCTGGCCGGCGAGCGCGTTTATGATGATCACCGGGATCAGCTTTTCGGGGAAGTGGAAGGGGCCGTAATTGTTCGAGCAGTTGGTGAGCACGATGGGCAGGCCATAGGTCTCGCCCCAAGCGCGCACCAGGTGGTCGCTGGCGGCCTTGGAGGCCGAATAGGGGCTGCGCGGATCGTAGGGCGTGGATTCCGTGAACTGACCGGTCGCCCCCAAGGATCCGAACACCTCGTCGGTCGAGATGTGATGGAAGCGGAAAGCATCGAACTTGTCCCGCCCCTGCCAATAGCGGCGGGCCGCTTCGAGCAGGGTGTAGGTGCCGGTCACGTTGGTCTGCACGAACGCGCCGGGGCCGTCGATGGACCGGTCCACATGGCTTTCGGCGGCCAGGTGCATCACCGCATCGGGCTGGTGCGTGTCAAAGATGCGCACCATCGCGTCCCAGTCGCAGATGTCAGCCTCTTCAAACGAATAAAGGTTGGACGACGCCACCGACGCCACGTTGTCGAGGCAGGCGGCATAAGTCAGCGCGTCGACATTGATGACCTCGTGCCCCTGCCCCACGGCCTGCCGCACCACGGCCGAGCCGATAAAGCCCGCGCCCCCTGTGACCAGAAGTTTCATGGCTTATCCTTCGTATGTGAATGGCGTGTCGAGATCGGCAAGCAGCGGCGCCACCGCGTCCTTGTCTGACAGGACGGGGTCGCTGACGCCACCCCAGTCGATGCCGATCTGCGGATCGTCCCAACGGATCGCGCCCTCGGTCTCGCGGGCGTAATAGTCGGAACATTTATAGATGATCTCGGTGTCGGGCTGCAGGGTGACAAAGCCGTGGGCAAAGCCCGCGGGCACCAGAAGCTGCTTGCCGTTTTCAAAGCTCAGCTCTGCCCCGAACCACTGGCCGTATGTGGGTGAGCCGCGGCGGATGTCGACGGCCACGTCGAAAAGCGCGCCCTTGCCGCAGCGCACCAGCTTGTCCTGGGCGTGGGGCGGGGCCTGGAAATGCAGGCCGCGGATGGTGCCGACCGCGCTGGAAAGCGAGTGGTTGTCCTGGACAAAGGGGATGTCGATGCCGTTCTCGGCCATGACCTTGGCGCTGTAGCTTTCGGAAAAGAACCCGCGCGCATCGCCGAACCGCGCCGGAGTGATGATGACCACACCGGACAACGGCGTTTGTTCGATCTGCATGAATGTCGTCCTTAATCACGCGTCTAAAATCACGCGGTGCTTAACAAGCGGCCCCTGCCCTGTCCACCACGGGGCCCGGTCGCGGGATGCCGCAGGCAGGGCGCTGCCCAAATGCGCGGCAGCCCCCAGGGCGGGGTCCTACCCCCGTTTGCGCAGCCAGCCCAGGAACGCCTTGTCGGGGGCCGTCAGGCGCGGGCTGCCGGAGGCGCGCCACATGGCGTGCCATTCGGCCTGCAGCGCATAGCCATCCGCCCCGGGCACCAGCGCGCGCGCCGCATCGAGCGTGTCGGGGGCGAGATCGGGGGGCGGGGCGCTGGCCATGGCGCCATCGCGCAGGGTGAAGCGGATCATGTCGCCGGGCTCTTCGGCCATGTGGTAATCGGGCAGGTGATCGGCGGCGATCATGTCGCGCAGCATCTTGCGGAACACGCGGCGCGGGCTGGCGGAGCCGGATTTCTTCAGCAGCGTCTCGACACTGATCCGCCAGTCGCGTTGCCGTCCGCAATGCTTGCGCGCCAGTTCATAGACCCGCCGTTCGAGCGGCTTGCGCAGGCGAAAGTAGTCTCTGTTCAGGGTCAAAACCGATTTTGACAGCACCGCACGGTAGAGCCATTCGGACAGGGTCACTGCCACCGACACCATCCGCCCCCCGCGCGAGCGGCGCACGATCTGCCAGCTTTCAATGAGGCCGAAACCGGTCGTGACCTCTTCGCCCCCTGTCTCGAGATTGGTGGTGATGCGGGTGCCCGCCAGCCGCTCAAACGCCTCGCGCAAGCGGGCGTAGCCATCGCCCGAGGTTTCACGATTGGTCGCCACCATCAGGTCATGGGCGCGCAGGTGCAGGACGCGGGTGATCTCGCGCCCGGCATTCAGCGCCGACATGAGCTGGCTGATGCAGTAGATCAGGATGTCCTTGTCATGGATCGTGGCACGCCCCCGGACAGAGGGCGTTACCGTGATCTGGGTGCCGTTGTGGGTGTAGGACAGGATGCGCCGGTCGGGCCGGGTCGACAGCGAAAACATCGGGTGTTCCATGCTGCCCAGATCGTCCTTGGGCGGGGCATCAAAGATGTCGCACAGAAAGAAATCGCCTGTGGGGTGATGGTCGGGGAGAAGCCCCCCTGCATGGGATGTCATAGACATATGCCTGCCCTCGCGATCCCCTACAACGGTCATGGCGCAGGTGGTTTTATCGAAGAATCGGGTTCGTGGTTTCGTTGACGCCCACCCTAAAGTTATCCACAGGCTGCGTCTATTGCCGTGCTGCACAGCATCGGGGGTTCAGAGTCGGTCTTTCGGGGGAGCAGAGTCGCTTTGTCGTGGTTTCAGAGTCACTTAGTCTCTGGAATTTGACAGCAAGCCATTCAGAGCACAGTGTTTTTTGAGAAGAGCACAGACCCCTAACGCATAATAACACCAATTAACTGGATAAATGGGCGCTTGAGCAGGCAAAGGGTCGGGCACAAATGGCCTTTTTCCTTAGAAAAGAAGCGTAAAAGCACCGCCATCTCCTCAAAATCATTCCATGTCATAGGTTTTCGGGTATGCTGGGCAAAAAGCATAACATGAAGGCATATCAGGCATGAGCAGCGAAGCGCCCCCCCTGCCCCCTTATTTCAATATCGACCCTGATCAGGCGCTGGCTGGTCTGGGGGAAGCCACCGATGTGGCGGGGTTTGCGGCCCTTGCCGAGGCTTGCGCACGGGGCCGGACCGATCTGGCCAGTCGTGGTCTGAACGAAAGTGGCACCCGGACCCTGCGCCTGTTTTCGACCTGGGAGATCACCCGCTACCTGATCCCCGTGGCCCCGGCCCATTTCCGCCGCGTGCTGCGTCAGAACCCTGACCTGCCCCAGGGCACGTCCGAGACGGCAGGTGGGGCCAAGTGGTTCACCCTCGACGAGGTGCTGCGTCTGCGGGCGTTCTTCAGCGAGGCGGGATCGAAGGCCAAGGAATACCGCCCCTATCGCCCCGAGGGGCTGGCCGCTAAGATGGTGGCCGTGGCCAATTTCAAGGGCGGTGTGGGCAAGACCAGCACGGCGGCGCATCTGGCGATGTCGGCGGCGCTCGATGGCTACAAGGTGCTGGTGATTGATCTCGACAGCCAGGGATCCATGACCTCGATCTTTGGCGGCACGGTGGCTGATGAATGGCAGACCGTGTTTCCGCTGCTGGCGCGCCATTACGGCACACATATGCAGGCCGAGAACCAGGCGCGGCTGGCGCGGGGCGAGGACCCTGTGCCGCTCGATGACACGCTGAGCGAGGCGATGGGGGTGCGGGCGCAGGATCTGGTGCAGAAGACGCACTGGCCCAATATCGATCTGCTGGGCGCGCAGCTGAACCTCTACTGGGCCGAGTTCCAGATCCCCGTCTGGCGGATGCAGGGTCGGTCGTGGAAGCTGTGGGATGCGCTGTCGGACACGTTGGCGGCCGATGGGGTGCTGGATGACTATGACCTCGTGTTCCTCGATACACCCCCGGCGCTTGGGTATCTGACGATCAATGGGCTGAGTGCCGCCGACATCCTGCTGGTGCCTTTGGGCGCGTCCTTTCTGGAATTCGACAGCACGGGCCGGTTCTTTGACATGCTGCATTCGACCTTTGCCAGCATCGAAGAGGCCGAGAACATGGCCGCACGTGCTTTGGGGCGGGCGGGGCTGTCCTTTGAATGGGATGCGGTGCGGGCGGTGCTGACGCGCTATGATGCCAGCCAGCAGGCGGAGTTGGGCGCGCTGATGCAGGCCTATCTGGGTCAGGCGCTGTCGCCGCATCGGCAGGATTTCACCGCCCTGATCGGGCAGGCGGGCGAGCAGGTGAACGGCATCTACGAGGCCGATTACCGTGACTTCAACCGCGAGACCTATGTGCGGGGGCGCGACACGTTCGACCAGACCTATGCCGCCTTCAAGCGGTTGCTTGTGGGCGTGTGGCGGCGCGAAGAACTAGAGACAAACAAAGGGGAATAGCAGATGGCCAAGCGCAAGAGACTGAGCCCGGCGGTGGGGATTGGCCCAGGCGATACCCCTGCCTCGTCTGGCGCCCGCCCGCCCATTGCCAGCATTGCAGGCGATGCCGCGACGGCGGCGGCCTTTGACTCTGTGCGCGCCGAGTTGGAGGGCGCGCAGAAGGAGGGGCGGCTGGTGATGCAGCTGCCGCTTGAGGCGGTCGACCGCGCCTATCTGATCCGCGACCGGATCGAGATGGGCGAAGAGGACATGGCCGCCCTGACCGACAGCCTGCGCCGCCGCGGCCAACAGACCCCGATCGAGGTGGTGGATCTGGGCGGCAGCTATGGCCTGATCTCGGGCGCGCGGCGCATGGCGGCGCTGGCGCATCTGTTTGCCGAAACGCAGGACGAGCGGTTCGCGACTGTGCAGGTCCTGATCCGCCAGCCCGAGGACCGAGCCGCGACCTACGTGGCGATGGTCGAAGAGAACGAAATCCGGGCCGGGCTGTCCTACTATGAACGGGCACGGATTGCCCATAAGGCCGTGACCTTTGGGGTCTTTCCTACCGCCAAGGAGGCCTTGCAAAGCCTTTATGCCGGGGTCAGTTTCTCGAAACGGTCCAAGATCAAATCCTTTATGGTGCTGGTCGAGGCCTTTGACGAGGTGCTGCGCTTTCCCGCGCAGATCACCGAGCGGCTGGGCCTGTCTGTGATCAAGGCCATGGCCGAGGACGAGGATCTGGAAAAGCGGATCTATAACGCGCTGGTCTATACCCCGCCCGAAACCCCTGCAGAAGAAGCGACGCTGCTGACCAAGGCGCTGAAGCCTGACCCCAAAACAGTGTCTAAACCGCCCGAAATCGTGCGCGGTGTGCATATCCAGGCCAAGCCCGGGCGCATCGTGCTGGAGGGCACGGGCGTGACGGAAAAGTTCATCGCGCGGCTCGAATCCCATCTCAAGGCGCGCTACCGCTGAGTCTAGGACCCACACTCACAAATCGCACCCCACTGGCGCCCATTTTGCAAAATCAGGGTTGTTTGGAGGCCGAAGACCGTAGTGGTTCTACGGGCAAGGACACCAAGCTGCACTGATGCCGCAAAATGGGCGTCCTTCGGATTTGGCAGATTTTCCCTCTGAGCAGCCTTACATCTGCTTGAAAGAGAACCACTCTTCCGGCGCAGATGCGCGTTGTCAGAGAAAAAATCTGTCAAACCAGTGGGGTGCGATTTGTGAGTGTGGGTCCTAAACCTTTCGCATGCGAAAGGTTTCGAGGCACCGTACGGTGGTCCAAGACTTGGTTAACGGCTTTGGCCTAGCGTCCCCGTTCGTCACATGCGCCGACACGACACGGGAGCCGCTTTGCCATGACCGATACCTCGCTGATCCTTGGGCTGCCCTATATCCAGCCCTCGCAAGCCCAGAAACATGTCACCCATAATGAGGCGCTGCGGGTGCTCGACACGTTGGTGCAACTGGTGGTCACCGCCCGCGACCTGTCGCTGCCGCCTGCGGGGGCGCAATCTGGGGACCGCTATATCGTGGCGGCACCGGGGCAGGGGCTCTGGGCCGGGCATGAGGGCGAGATCGCGGTGCTGGACAGCAACGCGTGGATCTTCATCGCGCCGCAGACCGGCTGGACCGCCTATGTCACCGCCGAAGGGGCGCAGGTCGTCTTTGACGGCACCGACTGGCAGGCGCGCGATATCTCGGCCGTGGATGCCCTGGGCATCAACAGCACAGCCGACAGTTTCAACCGCCTGTCCGTGGCTTCGGATGCGGTGCTGCTGAACCACGCAGGTGGTGGCCATCAGCTCAAGATCAACAAGGCCGCCGACACAGACACCGCGAGCCTGCTGTTCCAGACCGGGTTTTCCGGCCGGGCCGAGATGGGGTTGGCGGGCAATGACGATTTTTCCATCAAGGTCAGCGCCGATGGGGCTGCGTGGGCGGAAGCGCTGCGCATCGATGCCGCCACCGGGGCCGTGAGCCTGGGCCAGTCGGCCTGGCGCGAGATGCTGTCCGGTCTCCGCACCTATTACGTGGACCCCGCACAGGGCGATGATGCCGGTGACGGGTTGTCGGCGGGGGCCGGGGCCTTTGCCAGCCTGGCGCGGGCGGTGGCTGCGACGCAGGCCATTGATGCGGGCGGGCATGTGGTGACCATCAAGCTGGCCGACGGCACATATTCCTTTGGCACGGCGCTGCTGCTGGATGCGCCGGTGGTGGGTGCGCCGCGCCTGGTGATCGAGGGCAACACGGCCGCCCCCGACCAAGTGGTGATGTCGGGTGATGACGAGGTGTTCGAGGTTGCGGCGGGGATCGTCGCCCTGCGCGGCATGCGTTTTCAGAACACCAGCGGGGGACGCGCCACCGTTCTGGCTTCAAACCGGGGTACTGTCGTGCTGGATCAGGTCGATTTCGCCGTGGCGGGCGGGCATCTCAACGCCATCGAGAACGGTTCTCTGATCCTGGAGGGGCCGTGCAGCATTTCAGGCAATGCCAAGTATTTCGTGCGCCTGACCGAGGGTGGTTCGGCCCGGATGCGGTCGCAGACCGTGACCCTGACCGGCGCGCCGCATTTCGCCTCGTCCTTCATCATCTGCGCGCGCTGCAGCGTCGCCCAGATGACCGCCCTGACATTCGCGGGCACGGCCACGGGCCGCCGCTATCTGGTGTCGGACAATGCGGTCATCACCACCAATGGCGGCGGCGCCAGCTATTTTCCCGGCGATGTGGCGGGTACCACCGACAGCGGCGGGCGCTACGACTGAGCGGGCCTAGAATTCGAAGGCGAAAGGGTCGATATCATCCACGACGATGTCACCGAGGATGGTGTCGTAATCCGTAATCCCCAGCAGCGTGAGCGTGCTTGTCGTGTCGAAGACAAGCACGAGGTTGCCGTTCTTGACCTGGGCCGTTCCATTGAGCCCGAAGAGGGTGGGATCGTCCCCCGACACGCCATTGCCACTGAGAAAGAACTGGCTGAGCACGATGGTGTCCACGCCCGGTTCGAAATCGGTGATCGTGGATTCATAGGCGGTTTCACTGGATGAGCCGATGAAGCTGCCGGAATAGATGAACGTATCGGCCCCTGCACCGCCCACCAGCGTGTCGATGCCGGTCCCGCCAAAGAGCTGGTCATCGCCGCCGTCGCCCACCAGCGTATCGTTGCCTGCATTGCCGTTGAGCGTGTCGCCTGCGCCGCCGCCAAAGAGCTGGTCGTCGCCCGTACCGCCCGACAGGTAGTCCGTGCCGATGCCACCATCCAGCGTGTCGTGGCCATCCTGGCCGAACAGGCGGTCGTTGCCCGCATTGCCCTTGATCTGGTCGCTGCCGTCGCCGCCCTCGAGCGGGGCGAACCCGTTGCCGCCCGCCAGCGTGTCGCGGCCTGCGTCACCGTAGAGGAGGTCGTTGCCGATGCCCCCGTTCAGCACGTAGTCGCCGTCTTCGCCATGCAGCATGTCTACCCCAGCAATGCCGATCAGAGTGTCATCCTCCCCGCCGCCCAGCAGGCAGTCATTGCCCGCGCCGCCATTCAGCGTGTCGTTCCCGGCTTGACCGTTCAGGTTGTCGCGCCCCAGCCCGCCGATGAGCAGGTCGTTCCCTGTCCCGCCAGCCAGCCCGTCAAAGCCGTTGCCTCCGCTGAGCGTGTCGTTGCCTGCCCCGCCAAAGAGCGTATCGGCCCCGTCGAGGCCGATGGCGGAATCGTTGCCATCGTCGCCGCGCAGGACATCGCCGCCCAGCCCGCCGCTCAGCACATCGTTCCCGGTGCCGCCCGACAGCAGGTCCGCCCCGCTGCCGCCAAAGAGCGTGTCGTCGCCCGCGCCGCCCATCAGCGTGTCGAACCCGTTGCTGCCCGTCAGGCTGTCGTCGCCGTCTTCGCCGTCGATGCTGTCGAAGCCAAGCCCGCCGATGACCCTGTCTTCGCCGTCTCCAGCTTGAATGGTGTCATTGCCATCGCCACCAAAGAGCCAATCATCGCCCGCGGTGCCCTCCAGGGTGTCACTGTCGCCACTGCCGACCAGCGTGATCCCCTCTGCCGACAGGGAAGAGGTCGTCGGGGGCCACCACCCTTGAAGGAGAGGGGCCCATATGCTGGAAAAGCTGCGCAAAGTTCTCAGACAAACGCGAAGGTGAAATCATCGAGCAGCGGTGTGGCGCTGGTGTAGCCGTT